>PJTT01000174.1_pt1 | contig 100611 bp, 70 predicted proteins | sample 1512261 | NCBI WGS metagenome assembly PJTT01 (sample SAMN08177685, study PRJNA422409) | Soil metagenome, whole genome shotgun sequencing project. | isolation source: Soil (2) enriched on wood chips | place: USA: Madison | collected 2015-01-15 | reverse complement strand
TTTATATTGTTATTAGCCTAAATGAGGGCTTCGCCGTTACCGAACACCCCGATTAAAATACGGGGTACTGCAAAGTGGCCAATAGAATTGTTGCAGCACAAGTGAGTGACACAACAGACGATGCTAGTAGCAATACAGCCGGTACACAAATAATTAAAAAGTAAAAAGTAAAAATTAAAAAAGTAAAGAGACCTATATTTTAGCCCCCCTTCGGAGGTTCCCGAAAGGGAAGTAACAAAGTTAGAGGGGAGGCCTTAATTACAACCCTTTAATCCAGCTATAGATATATTCGGTGGTTTGTTGCCAATCGGATAAGCCAACTACAAAGTGGTTGTGGTTATCAAATTGTTTAAACTGTGTAATAGAATTTTTATCGCTGTAACGGTTAAAGTTTCTTTTATTTAAAGTGGCGGGAATAATATTGTCTTTACCACCTGCCAAAAACAACAACGGTGCATGTGGTTTTTTAAAATCAACTTTTGCAGCCAAAGTTAAACCACCTCTTGCAGCTCTTTTTGACTCGGGAATTGTGTTTTCTTCATACGCTGCTTTTTGTGCATCTAAAGACATGCCGTTTACAAAAGCATACTGCCAGGTTTTAAAAGACATCAGGTAAGTTTTATCTAATGGAGTAAACAAACCTAATGACCGCCAACCGGCTTTTAAGAAACTAAACTCGTAAGGTATTACACCAAACGGAGGAACTGAGTGTACCACAACGGCAGACGCAGCCAAACCTTTGTTTAATAATATTTGGGTAACCAAACCGCCAAATGAGTGGCCAATAATGATTGGTTTTTCGGGTAATGATTTAATAAAGTTTTCGTAGCTGGCAACTACATCTTTAATGGTAACACGGGCCAATGCTTTATCGTTTGGTTTGCGGTTACGTACTTCGGCAGCAGTACCTTCTTTATGAGGCCAGGCCGGAGCATAAGTAGTATAACCTTTTGATTCGAAATAGTTTTGCCAGTTTCTCCAGCCTAAGTTAGTTACAAAAGCACCAGTTACAAATACGATTGTTTTTGATTGTAAAGTTTGCATGATTATTAGTTTTTGTGTTTAGAGTTTATGTTTTTAATTCTGATTTGATAACACAAAGCTCTATTACAAAAACCGCAAAAACTTTAACCTGGGTTAAAATCGAATTGGCGGCTGTATATTTTTTTAAAACATCATTCTTTTTCTATTTCCCCCGCAGATATCGCTGATTTGATGCGCAGATTTTCGCAATCTGCGGGAAAAATATATAGTAGTAACTGAAACTTAAACAGTTCATTTATCGGCCCGAAATTCTTTTTCGTATGCGACTTAAGGATGGCCCTTGAATACCCAGGTAAGAAGAAATATGATACAATGGCACGTTGTTAAATATATCGGGATGTTCGTTTACTAATTGTAAATAGCGTTCCTCTGGCGAACGAAATAAAAAACCTTCGGTACGTTGCATAGAAATACTAAAAGCCATTTCGGCAATAATACGCCCCAGCCTTTCCCATTGGTGCGATTGTTTATACAAAGCCTGCAACTTGTTTATGTGAATGTATAACACCTGCGAATCGGTCATGGATTGTGTAAAATAATTACACGGTGCCTGGTGTATAAAACTTTGGAACGATACTACCACCTGGTGTTGCGAAAAGAAAAAAACATTTTTGTCTTCACCACTTTTTTCATCAATATAATAAGTGCGAAATACGCCTTGTAAAATAAAACCCAGGTGTTTGCAAACCTGTCGGTACTCATTGTAATATTCATTCTTTCCAAACGATTTTAATTCCCAGCAATCAAGCGATAAATTAAAATGCGCTTCATCCATACCCGCAACGGCTTGTAAAGCTTGTTGTAATATGGTTATTGGATCGGGGGTGTTGGTAGTAATGGCCATGCCATGAAATTACTGTTTTGCTGTAATAATTTATTACCTGTTAACAAGGTTTATAATAAACGGTTGTACGTTTATTCGCTAAAAGCCGGCATAAATCAGCCTTTAATACACTAATACGCATAAAATGACCATAACTTTTCTTTTTTTCACCGGCCTATAATGTTAACTTAGCACCGCTAAAAAAACAAAATATTCAATATGAGTAAGTACAGAGCCGGGGTATTATTTGGCGACGAGCTGGAAGCCCTTTACAACGATGCTAAAGACAATCAATTTGCCCTACCTGCGGTTAACACTATTGGTACCAATACCATTAATGCAACCTTAGAAACTGCTGCAAAAGTAAACTCACCCGTTATTGTTCAGTTTTCTAACGGTGGTGCACAGTTTATTGCAGGTAAAGGTATGCCTAACGATAAATTGCAAGCCAATATTGCCGGTGGTATATCCGGTGCTTTACACATTCACAATGTAGCCAAACATTACGGCGTACCTGTGGTATTACATACCGACCATGCTGCTAAAAAATGGTTACCATGGATTAGTGGATTAATTGATGCCGGCGAACAATTTTACAAAGAAAAAGGACAGCCCTTGTTTAGCTCGCATATGTTAGATTTAAGCGAAGAACCCATTGAAGAAAACATTGGAACATCCGTTGAGTTTTTTAAACGCATGCAGCCATTAGGCATGGGTATTGAAATTGAATTAGGTGTAACCGGTGGCGAAGAAGATGGCGTTGATAACAGCGATGTAGAAAACGACAAACTATATACACAGCCTGAACACGTAGCCTATGCTTATACCGAGTTAGGTAAAGTAGGTAAACTATTTACCGTTGCCGCTGCTTTTGGTAATGTACATGGTGTGTACAAACCGGGTAATGTAGAGTTACGTCCGGAAATTTTAAACAACAGCCAATTACATATTGAGCAAACTTTAGGCACCGGCAAAAAACCTGTGTACTTTGTATTCCACGGTGGTAGCGGATCTCCGCAACACCAAATACGTGAAGCCATTGGTTATGGTGCTATTAAAATGAATATTGATACCGATTTGCAATGGGCTTTCTGGGAAGGCATTTTAAATAACTACAAAAAAAGCGAAGGTTATTTACAAGCGCAATTAGGTAACCCCGAAGGCGAAGACTCTCCAAACAAAAAGTATTACGACCCTCGTGTATGGTTACGCAAGGGCGAAGAAAACTTTAGCAAACGTTTAGAAGTTGCTTTTGAAGATTTAAACTGTATTAACCGTAACGCATAATTGCATTATTACTTTATACATAAAATGGCTGCTGTAAAGCGGCCATTTTTTATTTATGTTACCAGCTGTGGTGCTACTAGCATCGTCTGTTGTGTCACTCACTTGTACGTTCTGTTTGCTATTGGGCATTTGGCATGCGCTTTCCTTAAATCGAAGTGCTGATTTATTATATCGTAGTTGTATTAGTAGTACTATTTGAGTGCAAGGGATGTAGCTCAAATCCAAAACCATCCTGAAAAAGCTGAATAAGTTTTTCAATTTTTACCAATTGCGATTTGTCCTGCACCGCATTCCAATTAACTATACTGTAATTGCTATACTTTCCATCTTTTACAATTTCTAATCGTATAGTTTCTGTGCCATACAATGAATCGGATGATTTAACTACAGCGCTACCCAAGGTATAAACACCTGTAGCTTCTAATTTTTTAAAAAAACTTTCCCACGACACAGAAGGTTTTTCACTTGTTGCATTTGTATTCACAGATGTGGTTCTTTTATCTACAGGCGTTCCAAACATAAAATTTTTAACCGATGTTTCCCAACCAAAATCTGTTTCTGCTAAAGTTATAATCTGCGCAGTATCTACATCACCTGTAGGTTGTGAAATAAATAAACGCAATTGATATTTTTTTAGTGAATCACGTAAATCATCAAGCTTGTAGGCTTGATACTTGGTTGCATAAAAAGCAGCGGCCTCTTCCTTTTCCTTACTCAATTTTTGAAGGTATTGCTTATTATCATTGCTTTTTTTATTGTTATTACAAGCAGACAAAACGGCTAATGATATACAGATTAAAAAGCGAAAGAATTTCATACGTTAATACTTTAAAATAATAATCAGGAATAAAATACCTATTTCAAACAACTGTGAAGATAATACTTTGCATGTATTAATGTAAGGTTGGCTATTACACTAAAGTTGTTGTGCCTACGGAGTTACGATTGTTGATTAGCGTAACTGATGATGAAGGGCTGCGCTGCTTAGACGTAAATGGTAGCGAAGCGGACATTGCAGGCGGGCAGCGGACTAATGCTGATTACTGTTTTACAGATGATAGCCCCAAAAAAATATTAATACAATAAATAAATCTATCAAATAAAAAGCCCGAATGAAAAATCATCCGGGCTTAAACAAAACTAACTGCTTATGAGAAAAATTTATTTTATAAACTCACTATCATATAACTCTAACCACGCAGTACCATCAAAGTTCCACGCATCTTTTACCGGAATTCGTAACCAGTAAAATAATTGACGGGGTACATCTACTACTTTAGGTAAAAAGCTTACTTCACCGGTGCCTGGCGCAGGCATAACACAAGGATTTTCCTCTACACCGCCCCATTTAAAATTACCTTTTAAGTTAAAATCATATCCTGCATTTTGCGGTCCTTTATTTACAAAACCTGTACCATAAGCATCATCGCAAGGCCAATAACCTAATAAGTTAGTGTATTTAGGATGCTGTGTAATGTCCTGTAAACATAAATTGTTAACTATCTCTGCATCACTTAATGCTGTATTAAAAATTCGTATATCGGCAACATTGAAAGTAGGTAAACTCCAACCAGCTGTCCTATCCGTTCCCCATCCAATTCTAATAGGTTCTGTATTAGTAACAGATTGGTAAAGCGCACCCGGTCTTAACTGTGTTCTGCCAATTGGGTCAGGGTTTCTAACATCATCAGTAAAGCGTTTTACCCAACGTTCCTGTACACCTGCAACAACTGTGTCATAAATTACAACAGTTAAGGTATGCCATTTTTTATCATTTAAAACTATACCAGGTGCCTGTGTTTCGGGCCTTCTTTCTGTACCACCCACTCCCCTTATACTAAAGCCCCATGTTGCACCACTAGTACCAGTAAAAAAAGACCATCCGTCACCCACAAAAGTTCCCATTTTTGAGAAGAAATGTGGCCATGAGCCTACAGCAGTAATTTGCCTGAATTTAAACTGTATGGTTTGTTGGCCCATACCAATATTTAACCTACCATCTCCATTCGGTATTTCAGCCTTAATACTAGCCGCATCTCTTCCACTAATAGCAGCAGAGTTAAAACTATTATTAACTAACTCTTGTTTTTTAATATGCTCATTGTAATATAAGGTTAATACATTGGTTTCGGCATTGGTACTACCACCGTAGCTGTTACCTGAACCGCCATGTGTTGATGTTATTACCACCAACCACTCTTCGGTTTTATTATAATCAGGTCTGGCTTTTAAAGCAGTCATTATTTCACCAATATAGCCATCAACCGTAGTTACTGCTGTACGGTAAGCAGTATTAGCTGCACTAAACTCACCGGTTAATCCCGCTTTATTTACGCTAGTAAAGTTTACAATTACTAAATCATTGTTTCGTTTAGTTAGTACGCTTATAGCAGAGTCTTTAACTACTTGGTCGTTACTTACTGCCATAGCATTATTCAATAATTCACCTCCCAACTTAATGGTCATATTATTCCATGGAGAAATTAACACCGATGATAAACTTGCCCTGGGAGTAGTTAGTATTCTGGAAAAAATAGAAGGGTAAGAAGCAGGTTGAGGGTCATGCGGATCACTATCAGGTGGTGGAGAGTAAACAAAGTTACTATCCTTTATACCATGTTTACTAAATGAAACACCTGACAACAACGTTTTCCAAGTGGCAGCATCAGTAGTTACTGTTTCAGTTTTAGTTTTATAACTATACTTACTTTTCTCCAGCAATTGTTTAATTGTTGGCGGATCAATTGTTTTAGCTTCAGTCCCCACCAGACCATCTACCACTATCACCAGCATCTTTCGTTTGGTGTTTGTCGGAGCTGTTGTATCTTCTTCAAAAATTGGTGGCGGGTCGGCGTATTTTTTACAGCTGGCTGTAAAAAATACGGTCATAACAACTATACTTAAGACCGTAAAAGCTGAAAACGTTGTTTTATTTAAAATCTGTTTCATCATTATTTCTTTATAGTTATTCAACCAAACTGTTTTAATAAATCACCCCAATTTCTGCAAGGGCTGCGTTATTTGTACCATCAAATACATCTGTAGCAGTTGGTATGGTTGCCCTAAAATACCTGAACCTTTTGGTAGGAATGGTAAAATCCTGTTGCGCTGTAATTGACTGTAATGTAAATGTTGTTGAACTAGAAGGATTATTACTATTAGGTATCATTTCCCAGGTAGTACCATTCATACTTACCTCAATTTTAATATTTTTAATATTTCTGGTTAAACTTTGGCGTTGGGTAAAGAAGAACCCATTAATATTAAACGGCACTTTCATATCAATTGTAAAACTATGCGGCGGTGTAGCCGAAGCGCTTGACCAAACCGAGTGCCAAAATGTACTTGGGTTATTATCCAAAATGGCAGTAATTAAACCACTTGGCGGGCCTTCACCAGTAGCTTCCTGACTACTAAAACTTGTTATACTCCAGTTGCTTCTGCTATATAAATTAACTTCGGTATCCCCACCTGTATCAGTAAGCGGGTTATACTTCCAAAGTTCTTTTGTATAATAAGGATAGTTTTTAGCGGCAATTTTATTTGCAGATACATTACTGATTTTTATACCCCACTTGTCAAAAAACAACATCCAATCCAATTGTGTGGCATCGCAAATAGTTTCGTAAAAAAAGTCTCTCTTATCCTGATCGTTATTGGATGGACGGATGGCTCTTCTTGCAGCCTGGTACATTTTTGTAATTAACGAATCGCCATTAGGGTATTTAAACATTATTTGCAGGAACGGTGTAAGACGGGCAAATGGTGTATTAATATTAGCATCGGTACCATCAAAATCTTTTGTGCCTGCTGCATTGGCAAAAGCTAAAGCCTTTGGTATATCGGTTGGTAATGCAGGATGTGCCTGGTTAAAATAACCTTGTCTTTTAGTTTCGCGACAAGCAAAAATATTACAGGTTACTTCGCCCAAACTACCCCAGCTCCAATACCTGCCTTGCTGGTTGTTGTGGCCTATTTCGTGTAAGATACCCCAGGATATACCTCTTGAGACACGTTGTTCATAATTGGTAATCTCGTCAAATATTTCAAAATCGTTAGTCCCTACTACCGGGTAACCACTATGCAAATAACCTACAGAAGGTTTTATATCTAAAACAACACGCCAAGGTAGTAGAGGTGATTGGTCTCTGATATCTGTTGCATTTTCAGACAATCCTTCCCAATCGTAATAATTTCTTTTTATTATTTCATCCCATCTGCGCATTAAACGTTCTACATCCGAAATAGGTTTTAACAAACAATATTCTCTTGATATAGTAAAAATAATATGTTTACTTTTTAACTCTAACCAAGGAACACAACTGGCATTTAATGCTGTTTTCCATTCTGCATCAGTCATGCCCGACTCCAAATCAAAATCGGCCATTTTTAATACATTACTAAATGTTAAATTAACAGGTGCTGTAATGGGCCGTAATGCAGTAAGGTAAATAGGACCGCCGTACAAATTTCTGAAATAGTTTCTGCCGGGAGCCAATTGTGCTTTGGAATAAATTAAAGCATCACGTGGTGCATCGGGAATACTGGATAAATTATCTGTCCAAGCACCAATTTGTATTGACAAAGAGTTTAAACCTACCGGCACATCTACAATTAGTAATTCACCCGGTGCAACATATAAACCGGTGCTAAACAAAGGCTCCGGTGCTACACTTATACGCAAACCTTCGGCAACAAACGAATAGTTAAAATTAAAAGCCTGGGTATGGTTCATTAATCTTGGTTTTTCGGCAGCATTACATACCAAACCGGGAAAAACGCTGGCCGCAGCAAACTTTGAAGCATCAATAAATTTCAACGTTGTATCAACAGTAATATTAGGATCTACTTCACCCCCTCTATCATAACCGTCTTCAAAACTGTATTTGTTTTTAATACACTGTGTAAAAACTGCTACAGTAAAAACCGTTAGAAGCACACGTTGTAACAAAGAATATTTTTTCATTTTCATTGTTTTATAGTCAATTACTGTTTCAGATTACAGGTTGATATAACCTGTAATCCAGCTTCGGCCTTTTAAATTAAAAGAAGTGGTGTTTATACCCATCCAATGCATTACCTGCAAACTAATATCAATATTGTTGGGTACAATTTTATAATAACCTTCATCGCCTGTAGGGCATAGGTTCTGGCTCACTTCATCAAACTTCGTCCACTGTATGGTACCACCGTTTGCTGCATTTATTAGCCCTACACGACCATTACCGGTTAAGTCTTCAAATGAATTATCTACTGTGTTTAATTTAGATTTTACGGTAGACCAATGACCTATTAAGGAAGCATAATTAGGATGATCGGGAGGTATAGCATTAAAACAATCATATCTATCAATTATACTTGGCAAAATTCTGGCCTTCCAAATACGTACATCAGTCATTTGCATATCAACATAAGCCGTTGAAAATACTTCGGGCTGAAAACCTATTGTTAGCGGTGCTGTTGATGTAATACTTGCAGCAGAGGTAAAACTGCCATTAATAGCAAGCACACCATCTTTATAAAACTCTACCCTGAAAACCGATCCATCACGATACATAACCATGGCAATGGTATGCCATAAATCATCAGTGATGGTAGCAACACCACTTCCGCCTAATTGAACATTGGTTACACCATCGGATAAATAGGCTGTAAAACCATTACCGTTTTTAAATATTGACCAACCGGCAGTACTGCCTGTACGTGCTGTTAATTTGCTGAGTATGGGCGGGAAACTATATTCATAATTTCCACTGGCATTTTTATTAAATTTCACCTTTGCTTCTACCGTCAAGGCGCCATTTTCTAAATCATAAAGCGTTTGGCTTGTTTCTCCTGCTTTATTTTGTACTATAACCCTAGTACCTCCGGTTGCATCTGTAGGTCGGCCATACAAGCGTAAAGATGAATCTTTATAAGGCGAGAAACCACGGCTTGATATTGGTTTAGGTACAAACTGTGGCGTAAACTTAGGTTGATAGATTATTGTAAATGTATTTCTCCATGAATCGCCATAGGCTGATAAATCACTAGGAACAGCCGCTGTAGCACCGCCTTTGTTTGATGTAATTATAACCAACCAGTTCTCTTCTTTGTATGTTGTTCTGCTTTTAAGTCTTTCAACCAATGCCCCAACATAGGTATCAACCTGTGTAATAGCATTCATATACTGTGCCGTGGTGTTTTCATAACCATATGCATCACCAGCCATTGCCACACTGTTATACTCCACCAAAACCAATGATGAGGTACCGGTACCCAATTCTGTCAAAGCGGCTGTATGTACGCTGGCATCGGTAGCAAACTCCTGAACCTGTGTAGCATCGGCCAGTAAATTTGTTTTTAAAGATGCTGTACTTATAAACGCACTTGTTTTAGCAGTAGGTTTAGCCGTTTTAATGCGTGATAAAAATGTTGGATAAGCAGCCAGATTATTGCCTGCAAAATCGTTGCTGGTAACCTGATGTTCATTAGATGTTGCACCTGTTAAAATATTTGCCCACCCTGTTGCATCAGCTATTGGGTTACCAACATTATTATATTCGGTTAATGCATTCCATGAGTAAATGGCATTATCGTTAAGGCCCACCATGTTAGGTATATTGGCTGTACGTACAGCTTCGCCCCTGGCACCGTTTACTACAACCAATAATATCTTACGTTCCATTTTAGCAGCAAATGTGGAATCTACTACTTCAGCATCAGTAAGTGTATTGGGAAAATCTTTATTACAGGAAAAGAAAAAAGCCATCGCCGAAACAGCCATTACACCTGCCAGTAGCTTATACATTTTTCTATAGTTAATAATGTTTACCATATCAGCATTATTTGGTTGAATCTTATTTATTTAAAACGCTTTATTCTTTTTAGTTTGTTTTATACTTTTTAAACTGCTCTGTATTTCTGTTCAATAGTATTACTGCTGTTGAACGGATAGTATTTAATTCATTTCCAAGGGACGATTCATCAGGGCACTACAGCGGGTTTAATAAAAATTTTAAGGCTGCAATTCTAAAAACACTATGCTACTCACATTCACATTATCAAACCTTGCAAACTGGCCTACCAATATTACACCCACATTGCCCGACGATGATTCCTTTTCGTACATTTTTAATACCTGACCTTCAAAAGCACCCATGTTGTTATAACCTTGTGCCAACGAGCCATCGGCGTTTAGTATGGCAATACCCGGACGACCTTTGCCTGCATACTTTTTAAAACTACCGGCTATAATTATGCGGCCATCTTTTAACTGACCACCAAAACTTATACGGCCACCTTCCAGATTTTGAACATTAAAATTGGCATCAAAAGAACCGTCGGCATTTAATACAACAATACCATTTGCGGCCCTGCCATTAAAATTGCGAAACTCACCTACAACAACAATTTTATTTGTTTGAGCATTGTATGATACATTGGTTACCACACCGTCGGCACCACCACCTATGTTAAATGAATTGTTTAAAGAACCGTCTTCCTGATTTATACAAGCTATACGTTGTGATGATACACCGTTATAAGATGTAAATGAACCAACAATAATTATACGACCATCATTAAGTTGTACAGTAGCATTAATAGTACCGTTGGCTGCCGGCTTACCACGGTGCAAGGCAAGATCATAATTAAATGTTGAGTCAAGTGTACCATCGTTATTTAAACGCATGATGCCTGTTACCGGCACCATATCGGTTAACTTATTGTCGCGGGTAGATCTTTCGTAGTAATAACTTACATAATGACTGAAATTGCCAATAGCAATGTATTGCTTACTACTGGTTTCATAAGTTTTTAATACAGTCCCCACAACACCACCATTAAAACGTGCAACAGTATCTTTATCATCACGGGGGTGTAAAACAGGTTCAGGGTTAACCAATTCTACATCTATTGTATCTAAAGCAAGATTAGAAAGTAAGCCCGTAATACCATTCATGCCTTTACGTGTATTATATTCCGAAAAAGTGCCTGAAATAAGGTATTGCTGCCCTTGATCCGTAGTAGCTTTTGTAATACTATTAACCATTCCCGAATAAGTACCACGTGTAAGCGCAGAATGAAAACCGCCATACCTTGAAGCCTTTACTACATTAATAATTGGTGCAGCGGCAGTAGCGGCATTGGCATAATTGTCAAAAGCACCGGTTAGTATAAATTCGTTACCATCTTCTAAAATATCGCTGATAGTACCCGCTACTGAATTACTTAACGCACCCGTGTAACCCACAAAAGCCGGATCAATTGCTAACTTACCCCTTACAATAAAATCGGGACCAAAGAAAAACTTATCCTGATATTTAATATACAAAGTACTCGTAATAGCATCAGCCGGTACTTTAAAAGTAACCAAACTATCAGCCACTGTTATTACCTCCGCTTCCAGGTCGCCTACATAAAATTTAAAATTACCTTCACGTCCCTTAAGGCCTTTTACTTTTACACTTACCACACTACCCTCGCCTCCACGTGACGGACTAGGCAAGCCACTTAAAAATTTAATTTCTTCAAAACTTGAAGCCGGGTAAACTGTGCTTTTATCCACCTCTTTAGTACATGCCATAAACAATCCTGCAATAGCAAGAAAAGTTAAAAGCCCGTAACTATATCTGTTTATAAGTTTCATTAACATGATATGTTTTTTGTCAAACTAATTTGATGTTTCTGTAACAACTTTTTTTCTTTTGTACCCATCTGCAGTGCTACTATCATCGTCCCTTGCGTCGCACTCTTGTACACCTGTAACTTTACTGAGCATTATGCCCGTTTCAGCTTAAGGATTACCAATACCATAATCTAAAGCCATATTTAAAAAATCAATGAAATTAAAACCAAATAAATGTGGCTCAACATACACCCCGTTTAAACTGGTTTCGTATTGCGATATTACATGTACAAAACCATTATTGGTCTCAATATCGCTACTGGCTACACGTCCGTTAAACCAAAAACCGGCCAGGTCCGTTTGCGAAATAGGGTAAGACAAAACCAGGTTTCTATAACCGGCATATTGTATACCACCTGCATTACCATATTCAACACCAATGTTCATAAATCTTCCTGTGTACGATTCAAAAGTTTGTCCCGGAAAAACAACTTTGTTAGTTAAATCAACCTGAGGAAAATCAACAAGCGATCTTTTTTCTTTAAAAATATAATTACCTAATGCCCAACGCCAAACTGCAGGTTTAATCTGATGTAGCTTAATAACAGTATCACGGCCAGTAGTAAATAACAAAGTATTTAACAGACGAATGGTTCTGTCAATACAAGGTGCAGATGGTGCAAAAAAAGTTACATCTTCTGTTTCCAGTGTACTTTTAAATCCGGCTAAATCAATTATTTCCAACAACTCCTTGTTATTGTCTTGCTTTGATTCCAGATACCCAATAATATTTCCATTGAATTTTCGGTTAGTAGTACCGCCATCTTTAAAATTGCTTTTAGTACAGCCTGTAAATAAAACAGCCGAAACAGAAAGCGATAGCATAAATAATTTCAATATTTTTTTCATAACAAAAAGCTTATTTTAAATTGCTTTAAAAACAGTTAGCAAACATTACCGCCAGTAATTATTGTAGGTAACTGCCGGGTTATTTACTCTTACTGCATCGGACAAAGGCCATGTCCAGGCGCCTGCTCTAAACTGTTCGGTAGTTAATACAGTACCGGAATAACTTAAATCTCTGTTTAAAATATTTTTAGTGCGTACCAAATCATAATAATAATGGGCTTCACCAATCAACTCTCTGCAACGTTCATCCCAAATATCTTTCTTCAGTTCCTCCATAGAAGTACCAGAATAGGGATCGGTACCAGCACGATTTTTTACAATATCTAAATTGGTTACAGCTTGCGATGTTTCTCCAATGGCGGCATAAGCTTCGGCTAATAATAAAAACCCATCAACATATCTAAACACTATCTGGCTGTCATCAATATTTAATACCGACTCAGTAATAAACGTATTAGCATATTTAATTAGCGAAAAATTCCCATTGGTGCTGGTACGGTTTTTCAACCAATTGGTTGTACGTTTATCTGCCCTTCCTAAAGGAAAAACTTTGTTTAAAAAATCGGTTTCCCAATACATATACGTTGTTTTTAACGTACCATTTGTTAATAAAAACTGGGTTACGTGGTCTGATATAAATGACCACCCAAAACGTTCGCCATAGTTAATATTCTGAGGAATTTCAAATAATCCTTCAGGAGAACGTCCCCTGAATATTTCCCGGTATCTTTCAAAGGGCAAAAGTTGATAAGCACCGCCATTTTGTGTAGTGAGTTCTACTCCAAAATCAATAGCATCTCTGTAATGTTGTTCAGCATTCAATTCATCAAAGCCCGCCAACCACATTTTCATATGCATCAATAAAATTAAAGCACCGCCACGCATACCACGTACTGCTCTACGTCCCGGGTCATCATAAGTCCACGGTAAGTCTTTTTCTACCGATGCCAAATCAGTAACACAGTTTTTCAACACTTCACGCATATCCATACGCGTAAGTGGTGTTGTATTATTTGGATTGGTATAGTAAGGAACATCGCCCCATAACCTAACCATCATAAAATAAGCCATGTTACGCATAAAAGTTCCTTCAGCAACAAAACGCTTTTTTTCAGCATCTGTTAAAATATCTACTGTTGGTACTTTATCAATTAAAATATTAGCTGATGCCACAACTTTAAAAAACCTATCCCAGTTAAAAAAACGAGAAGTATTAAAAAGACTGTTCCAGTTGTTAACACCAGAATAGTTCCATGTATTAGGATTTATAAACAAACGCAGGTTATTATCACGTAAACCTCTAATATAAGTACGTTGCCAGCCAGCAGCAGTGTTTTCTACTACCGGTGCCATACGCATATCACCGGTAAAAGGGAAAAAAGGAAATTCATCACTTCCTGCACCCGACTTCATATTTGAACGAAAGGTAGCCGCCCTGAATGATTCAAATAACCCATTGGTATAATTGTCAACATCCTCATAGGATTTCCAAAAGTTATTACCGGACAAATTACTTGGAGGATCTACATTTAAAAACTTTTTGCAACTTACAGTAGTAAGTACAAAAGCTAATAATATAAGTGTTGTTATTTTTTTCATAACTAAATACAATCAAATAGGTTAAAACTAAAACTGAACATTTACACCAATCGTATAACTTCTTCTGTTAGGATAACCGTTTGAGTAATCTCTACCTAACTGTGATACCAGTTCCGGATCGGGTCCTTTGTAATTAGAAAAAGTGTATACATTGTTAGCCGTAAAAAATATGCTGGAAGAGGTGATACCTAAACGACTCGTATGCTTCCTATCAATATTATAGCTTAGCGTAATCTGGTTAATCTTCCAATAAGATCCGTCTTCTAAAAACAATGACTGATCTGTGCGGTAAGTATTTAAAGTATTTGCTCTTAAGTAGTCAAACGGATTAGGATACTGTGCATTAGCGGTTCCTACATCTTTAGTATTACTTGTTGGACGCCAGTAATTATATCCGTCAATTGGTACCAAGGCACTTGCGGTGGCAGGGTTGTAGTAATTTCTGAAAGATTCTGCTAAAGCGCCATTTAATACATCACGGCCTAATGTATAAGAAGCATATACTCTTAAAATGAAGTTTTTATATTCTACAGTAGAGTTTAAACCACCGGTAAATCTTGGTATAGGATTTCCCATAGTTACTTTATCCTGGTCATCAATAACATAATCACCATTTATATCTGTCCATATGGGGTCGCCAGCCTGAAAATAAATACCTGAATTAGGTGTACCATATTGTAAACGTTTACCTGTTGCAGGATTAACCGGTACATCGGCAGTACTCGCATACACCCCTCTTGTATGATAAATTAAATTAGAAAGAGAGTTACGTCCTAATCTTTTGATTACCGGCATATATTCCTCTAAAGCACCATCATATACTTCTTCTAAACGCTGACGCTCTCCTTCAGGTAATTTTGTTAATACATCACGGTTATAAGCACCGTTGAAACCAACAGTCCATTTTATATCTCTTTCTTGTTTAAATACACGCAAATTTACATTCCACTCAAACCCGTAATTAACCTGACTAACTGCATTTAATTTTATTTTATTAAAGCCGTTAACATTAGCTAAAACAACTTCGGCAATTTGATTATCGGATGCTTCGTAATACAAATCAAACACTCCATCAATTCTGTTATCAAATAACCCAAGCTCTAAACCTAAGTTCCAACGCTCTTTGGTTTCAGGTTTAAAATTATCATTAGGTGCAAAACCCCAATCGGTATACACGGTAGGATCGTTGTTATATAAATTACCCAACCTGTATACACCATACACATCAAATATACTTCCGGTAGGTACTATGTTTCTACCCCACCCCCCTCTTAAAGAACCGTAGCTTAGCCATAGCGCTTTATCAAATATTTTTTCACGGTTAAAGTTCCAACGGCCGGTTAAAGCAGGATTTTGTGTATAACCTGTGAAAGGACCATTGGTAGAGGTACCATCATAACGATAGGCAAAATCCAAAACATATTTGGTATCGTAGTTATAAGAAATAGTACCACCATATCCATGTATACGTAAATCACGCAGGTTATTTAATGTACCGCCTTTTGAGGCAAACCAGTTATACCCCAGTGGGCCATTAATATTGTCATTTGAAGTTTGGTTTAACTGAATAGCATTCGCCCTGAAGCTTTCTGATGTTACTTCATTAAACACAAATGCTGTGAGGTTATGGTTGCCAAATGAACGAATATAGTTTAATGAACTTCTGTTGTTAATTGTATATCTTTTGTCGTTATAACTATAATACTGCGAACTATTATTGTTAAGGAAAGATGGTCTGAATATATCTGAATTACCCGTTGTTAAAGCATAACTCAACAAATTCTTTAATTGGATACCCTTGATAGGTTCATACTGTAAGTCAAGGTTAACCATTACATTGATGGATTTGTTATCGTTATTTACATTTTTGCCTCTCGACGCTTCATTAAAATCGGCATAGTAAGCAGGTGGTAATAAAGAGGATAGATTAACAGCATCACGTAAACTTGTTTGCTCCAAACCTAATCCACTACCGTTATTCCGCTGTCCCAACGATGCTCTTAAGTTAGTTATCATCCTAAACTCATCTACAGGTTGATACAAACCATCTAAGCTTAATGAGTAACGCTTAAACCCTGTATTACGCATGATACCCTCTTCATCAAAATAGTTCAGGTTTGTTTTATAATTAAAAGTTCTGTCACCACCCGAGATACGTACGTTATGGTTTTGGTTAAAACTTGATCTAAAAAAGAGATCTTGCCAATCAGTAGAGTTGTTGTAATAAGGATTCAAACTATCTGCTAAAAATGGACGACTATTAATTAATCGCATAGCATTTGTCAGCGATGTATCATAATCCAGAATCTGATTAATTCTTATTTGTCTTTCTTCGCGACCACCTAAAATTTTTCTTTGTGCAGGAGCTGTATTCATAAATACACTTCCTGAGTAAGATACTATAGGTACTTTAGAACGACCACGTTTTGTTGTAACAACCACAACACCGTAAGCACCACGAGAACCATATTGCGATGTTGCACCTGCATCTTTTAAAAATTCCATTGATTCAATATCCTCCGGTGGAATTAAGGACAATGGACTAATGCCAGGACCACCACTCTGAAAACCGTACTCATAGTTACTGTTCATATCTATGGGGGCACCATCAATTACAAAAAGAGGGCTTGTGGGTGTTAAAAAACCACTACTGGAAACTTGTGTACTGGAAATACCACGAATATTAATGGTTCCCATTGCACCCGGTGAGCCTGTATTATTCTGAATATTAACCCCGGCAATTTTTCCTTGTAATAGTTCCATAACATTTGCTACAGGAACGTCTTGCAAATCCTTACCGCTAAGAACAGCTGTAGAACCTGTTACCGTTTCACGTGTTTTTCTGGAAAATCCTTGCACCACAACTTCCTTCATGGCATCCTGCTTTACAGTCATTTTAATATCAAGCGTCTTATCAGCAGTAGTTACAGTTTCTTTCACAGTTTCAAATCCGCTAAAGGTAAAAACAAGCTGTGTACCTAACGGAACCTTAATAGAAAACTCACCATTGGCATCTGTTACACCTACTACTTTCTTTCCGTCAGAAATAGAAACCCCTGCCTTAGGCTCGTTTTCAACTAGATCTAAAACCTTTCCTTTTACAACAATGGTGTTTTGTGCAAACGCCATGTTATTGCCGGTCGCTATCAGTAGAAAAGTAAATATAAGTGCTACAAAAAGTCTCATACTCATTAGTTTAAATGCGGTCAAAAAAGTTAAAATCAGTCGTTGTTAAATTTTGGATTATCACGTACAAAGGCAAAAACAATTTCCCAATCACCTTTTTCATAAATGGCAAAGTTTAACCCAATCAACCCTTCCCTGCGTAAACCACCAAAAGCAATACGTGAAAACTTAAACGCTACCGATGCCTTTGTTCCATCAAAAGTGGTATACTTTGTTGGCAATTCTGTTGCAGGAATTGGATACGCCATATTGTAAACAACTGAAGTATCTGTAAATGTTTTATTAAACCCATGTACCAAATTATCCCATTGCGTTTCATCGAATAACTGAGGATTAATTGGCTTAAATAAGGTATCAAGAAACATGAACTTTAATGTATTTCCTGTAGTAGATGGTATTGCCGCCCTTCTTATAAAAACATGCACATCACCTGCACTAATAAATTCATTAGTTTTTTCACCAGTCATACCATATAAAATAGATGGCGTAATTCTGCTGTTAACAGACTGACCGGTTATAGCGTTTATGGTAGTAGGCTCAAATGAACGTTCACGAAAAGGCTTTAATCGCATATCTCTAAAATATCTTCTTCCGCCTGTATTGGACAACTCAATATCAAATACATAACCCGAATCAGGTTGAGGACTTACAAAAGCAGACCTTGCTTCAGACCATAAAACAACATCACCGGAATGTTTTCTAACTTCAAACAAGGGGCGGTTTTCTAAAACTCTCTTCTCTTCAATCTCCTGTAAGCTTTTTTCCTCTCCGGTATAAGCTTGTTTCCAAACAAGTACGGGAAAAATATCTGTAAGTTCCGGAGCAGGATCACCATTAAACTTACGCATGTTGACAATTTTAAATTCAACCGGATAAGAAGTGCCTTGATTTGGATTAGAGAATATCTTAGAATATAGCGTTGTTCTACCAAGTACCGGCTCAAAAGCAGTCTGCACAAATAGTGACTGACCGCTGATACTTTCCCTATCTTCTGGAAAATACTTTTGACAACCTGCTGTAAAAAGCGTTACTACCCCTAATATGAATAGACCGAAATATGTACTATTCTTCATGTTTAATATTTTTGAAAAAACGTATTATTTTTTACTAGAATTTTCTGGATATGATTAAGGATTATTCATTCGCTTAACAAACTCATCTCCAAACCCAAAATCATGACCGGAAGCCAGTATATGGATATAACCATTATTGGTTTTTACATTTACTATTTGCGTTGGCGAAACAATCCAGTAACTAAAAGGAGGAATGGTTCCATCTTTACTGATTTTAGTATCGCCAAAATACAACCGCTGTGGTCCTCCGTTCTGGTAACCCGAAGCATTTACTCTTTCATACTTCATATTCATCACATAACCATATTTTAAAGAGGGAATATAGGCACCGTCTTTTAAGTTAGCACTCTCAGCTTCATACAAACCTGATAAAACGTAACGGGAAGTAAGCGTATCTAAATTAGCAGAATCTAAAGTGGACAAACTATGTGCAGTACGGGAAGGTGTAGAAGTTCTGCGTACCAGATTCAACGCTTCAAGAGACAAAGTGAAACTGCTATTCTGTACAGCAAACAAAGTAACTTCTTCGTTTTGTAATACATTTTTTAATCCCGTCACACGATCTATCACCAAAAGCAAAGAATCATAACCACCTTTTTGAACAAGATAGTCATAGGTACTACCTTCAAATACACTCAACTCTTCATCGTAATTGTAATACTCCTTGCTATGCTTTTCGCAACCTTGCAATGTTGTTAGTATTGCCAGTGCTCCCAGCATTACAAAACATATTTTACGAAATAAACTTAGTATCATAGTTATTTTATTACTGCTTTTAATTTTTTGGGTTAGCTGCTAAGTATTTAAACATTAATCTTTCCAATAGTTATTCTGAACTATTAACGAGTTACGGCTTAATACTTCGGCGGCTATAGGCCAGTAAATTCCACCCTCATTAATAAGTGTCACAAACGCAGGATCATTTCTTTTAATTTTATGATAGCGTACCAGGTCATACCAACGCCATCCTTCTCCGGCTAATTCACGACGGCGTTCTTTAAAAATTTCATCTAATAAATCACTTCCGCCTGTTGCAGAAATCGTACTCAATCCCCTGGAACTACGTACAGTATTTAATAAAGCATATGCCTCAGTATTATTTGAACCCAAGGCCGCCAAAGCTTCGGCCTTTAGCAGGGCTATTTCTTCTAAGCGGGTAAATAATATAGCAGATGTAAATACTTTAAAATCGTTTTGAGAAACTACACCGCCATTAATAGCTTTAATTTTACTGAAAATGGGAATTTGGTCACTATAGTTGGTAATATATTTTGCACGATATAATGTAGGTAAGCCCTGATTAAGACCTACCGTATCCAAACCAAAACGGCTGTCAAAACCTCCAGATGGCCTAAACATAGAAGCCAATGTGTCCTTTGTAATGTACATATCCGGACGAAGCTTAGAAACTAAAGGCTGCGCCAATGTTAACTGCTCAATATGCCCGTCCACAGTTGCTTCTCCTCTATCACTTTGAAAAGCAAAAGCCAACATTTGCGCATTGGCACTTAATCCTTCTCCGCGGTTGTTAAATACACCGGTTGCACCTGTTAACTGATCAATACTTAAATAATTTACACCAATACGTTGATAGTTATTCAATACAAAATTTGTATAAGAAACAGTTTCCAGATAATTACCTTGCCATGCTGTAATATGGGCCAGTACAGCGTAAGCCGATACTTTATTAAAAATAGTATTGCGCCAAAAAGTATTATTAACAGTATAGTAAACTGCACCTGGCATAGCTGGATCATTGTTACCATAAGAATAGGGTAATATGGGTGCTGATTGTTCTATTTCCGATTGAGCAAAACCTAACACTCTTTCCTGAGATGTACGGGCTACTTCCCTAAAGCTACCTTCATGGGATTGCGTAATTAAAGGAACATCACCCCAAATGCGCACCATATAAAAGTATAAAAATGCTCTTATCACTCTTGCTTGTGCAATATCTACTCTATTATTTAGTTCGGTGTAACGTGAATCTTCTAAAGCCTTAGCCGAGTTTTCTATAAAAAGATTACAGGCATTAATTGCAGCATAAAATCTACGCCAGTTGGTAATCGTTTCTATAACCGGATAACCCGCTGTTAAGTTACCTGAAATAATAGCTCTTAAATCCGGACGATTATATGAAGTAAAGTCACCATTACGCAACTCACCCCATAACCAGTGACCGTTATTATCTGCAAGCGCAGCACGTGTTAAACCGTACATACCAATTAAACCGGCACGGGCATCATCAAAAGTTTTCCAGTTATTTTCATCACTCGACTGATTAGTTGGCGCTTTTTCCAACTTTTTATTACAGGCTACTGATACGCCCAGTAATATACCTGCACCTAATACCAAAGCTATTTTCCTTGCAATATTTAAATGAGACATAGTGTATTTGTTATTGCGTTTACTACTGTAATTTTTACTTAACAATATCCAGTTTTAAACCTATGATTATCATCTTAGGAATTGGCAATCCTGTTCCATTATAAATTCCATTATATTGTACCAGTTCAGGATCATCGCCGTTAAACTTTGTAATGGTAAATAAATTGGTTCCACTTAGGTAAACTTCAGCTTTTGAGAAGGCTGCTTTTTTCTTTTTAGCATTAAATAAAATATCATAATGTAAAGAAGCAGAACGAAGTTTCATAAACGAAGCGTCATCTAAAAACAAAGACTGGTCTGTTCTGTATGGTATAGCATCACTCCATGGATTGTAAAAAGGATATTTACCTAAATCAGTTTTCTCTTCCCAAAACGTAATTTCTTTTACTGCATTAATATTATCACGGCTGTCGCTGTTAATAAAGTCCAGGCGATTTGATGCATATTGATTTAACACTTTATGGCCTAATGCAAAATAGAACTGAAAGTTTAACGATAAAGATTTGTAACGAAGTGTGCTACCAAAACCTCCGGTAACTTTTGGAAGATAATTACCAGTTAACTGTTTATCTGCTTCATCAATTTTAAAATCACCATTAACATCTTTCCATTTAGCATCACCTGCTTTAAAGGCCACGCCTTTAATTGACAATTTATTACCAGTTACAGGATTCGTCGGCACATCAGTATCTGTATCATAAATACCTTCATTGGTATACACCCAAAAGGCATCAATAGGTTTACCAACCTGTAACTTGGTTGAACCAATTACCACTTCTTCTAATCCGTTAGGTAAAGATTTAAGCTTATTTCTATTGTAATTCAAATTACCGTTAACCGACCAGTTAAAATCATTAATTGTTTTAGCTCGGATTATATCGGCAGAAAGGGTAACATCTATACCGCTGTTATTTACTGATAAGCCAGAAGCATAAGCGCCGGTATAACCCCACTCTAAAGGAACAGGAACAGGTATCAGTTGATTTTTTGTTGTACGACTGTATATTTCCACATTTGCAAACACACGGTTATTAAACAACCCTGTTTCTATACCACCCGAAATATTATTGCTATACATCCATGGAATACCATATCCCACCCAACCAGTATTATAAGGTCGGCTTAATGCAGGAAAACCGTTGTAAGTAGCTAATGTTGGATTACCGGTAAAAGATAAATCCGGACGTAAGTTAGGACCTCTTGAAAAACGATCATCAGAAAATAAATGACCCATATTTGCATAAGAAACATAAGCGTTAAACGCACTTACATTTTTATTATCGGCAAACAAAACTTCTTTTAAAAACGTACGCATACTACCTGCAATATTTGTTCTCCACCTGTTATCAGGCTGTAAAGCAGAAGATCCGTCGCGGCTTACAATACCGCTTAACTGTAAAAAGTTATTATAATTATATGTAGCACGCCCAAAGAAAGATGCGAGTGTAGACTGTGATTTTGAAGGAAAGTAGTACAGCCTAAAACCTACAGGCATAAGATAATCTGTGGCTCTAGGATTACCATTTACAATATTTAACTTAATAAAATTATTAGGACCGTTATAAGCGTAAGAATAATCAAATTTGTTTATATCCGTCTGATAGTTTTGACCTGCTTCTAATAACAAATTGCTTTTTTCAGAAAATTCAATATTATAACCCAACGTATTGGAAATAACTACACGTTGATTATAACCAAAATAGTTTGACACAAAATTATTACCCTCCATTAACTCTGTAGGATAAAATACATCACGTGTAGCTTCATTATAGTCAAACGCAATACGGCTGTTAAATTTAAAATTGTTCAAATCTGCCGATATAGCAAAATAACCCTGTACCGCATTATTGCGGTTTTCATCCTTAGTGGTTCGTTCATATAAATCTAGGTAACCACCATAAACATTTTTATTAGGTGCCAATGGATTTGACATATCGGGTATATAACGGGTTTCCGCCAAACGATCCCTAAAGTTTTTGTTCCTAAACCTGTCCATTAAAGTAGCGTTAATCATGGTTGATACTGTCAGCCATTTTAATGGGGCTACATTTACGGCAAAAGAAGCCATGTACCTGTTTAGCGATGTTTCATCTGCATTACCTGAGTTTTTTGTGGCTGCGCCAAAAAACCTGAAATTAGCCCTGTCTGTACCACCTGTAAGACTTAAATCAACATTATAAAGGCCACCGTTTTGATAATATAAATCCGTCCAGTTTGCACTTCCGTAATAATCACTATTAGATGAATCTTGTAAATAAGCAGGATAAGCAAATCTATCTTCTTGTGTACCAAACCGATCATAATATGGTAAGCGAAATTTATTTTCGTAGGCTGCATTAATTGGTGTAACTACCTCTTTCATAGCAAAACCATAATAGCCGTTTACACTAATTTCGCTTTTTCCCGATTTTGCATTTTTTGTTATAATCCAAATAGCACCATTTGCGGCAACAGGACCCAATGCCGCAAGTTTGGCCGGATCCTTTATAACTTCTATTGACTCAATATTCTCGTTGTGTACTACACTTAATAAATTAGTAGCTGTTCCAATACGGTTAAAGTCATATTGTTGTATATCATAAGCAAAAGGTCTTTCCAGCGAAAGTGGAATACCATTAACAAAAACCGCGGCCTGATTATCAAACAACTCACGCTTACTTAACAATGGAGTAGAAATACCTCTTACAAAAATATTTTGCTCGGTACCCGGCTCACCAGACGGCTCCTGCACATAAACACCGGCCGCATTTCCCTTCAACATTTGTTGTAAAGAAATTGTAGGCTGGTATAAAATATTTTTAAGCTTTACTTGTTTGTAACTATCCAGCGAATTTATACCCACCTTATCTAATGACACACCGGTAATAGTAGATAATTTAAAGCTGGTGTCAGTTTTTACCAATGAATCCGTAACAGGATTTTGCCCAATACTAAATTGAGAGGAAATTAAGGCCAAAGAAAATAAAAAGATGCCTTTAATAACACCTGAGCTGCTGTCAGTTATTTTTCCCATAGTTCGCTTGCAGTTTGAGTCCTTAACAGTTACTTTTTTTGTTGATGCAAATCCTAAAAAACAATAGCAAAATTTTAACCTTGTTTTCTCGTTTTTTCCGATTTACGATTACAAGATAATTTCTTTCACTATAAAAAAATCAGCGTTTAAGGCGCACATTTTATGCAAACGCTTGTGAAAAAATTGCGCTACCTTATGCATACCGTTGCGTAATTTTTGAAAAATTTTAAACTTTTTTTCGAAAACTCATTTTTAAACCCCAAAACAAGAAAAATTGCTTTAAAAACAATTTTTATTTGTACAAAAGGTTTTGCAGAATACTCAGTAATATTTTATTGAACCAGCTTTTGTACCCTGATTGAGCTTTACTTGCGACGCTCCGTTCAACTGTAGTAATGCTATTGGGCAGAGAGAAGTCGGAAAGTCGGAAAGTCCGAAAGACCGGAAGTCGGTAGTGAGTAGTCAATAGTCAGTTAGCACCCTATTAAGCATTAACTATTAACCTGCTCTAACTGATGATTAACGATATGCAGTACAAGTGTGGCTCTCATCTTTTCTTTCACTGAAAGAAAAGATTGCGAACAATCGCCTGATTGCAAGGGACGGTGATTAGTATTACTACTGTTGACACAATAAAAAAAGACGCAGCATAGCTACGTCTTTGTATAAATTGATTGATACTATTATTAATTACTGGCTTTTTCAATTTGTAGTACCACACTGGTGCGGCCGCTATTCACTTGCGGGTTAAAACCTACTGTCATTAAAAACTGTCCGCTATAAATTTTGTTTTCATCAATTTGCGAATTATTGCCGGGGTATAAACAAATTTCTTTTAAGCGATAGTTGGCATTTGCATCAAGGCCTTTTAATTTAATAGGATAAACGCTGCCCTCGCCATAACGATTATTTACCAGGTAGTTGAAAATAATGCCCTTATTTTTTTCATGGTTTATATATGCCATGCTGGCTACACTACCCTCTTTAGGATTTGCTAACCGATACTGATTGCCTTGCCAGATAATATTTTTAAAACCGTTGTATTCTTTAATAGCATTTTGTGCGTATGCTAAATCTTTCTCCGACAAATGACTAACCACAATATCAAAACCCAATTTGCCCATCATGGCAACATCGGTACGGTATTTAATAGGTTGTTTGCCCCAATCAGTTACGTGGTTAGCACTGGTAATAGCCGGATAAAAATAGGAATACTCCCACTGCATAAAAATACGTTCTAACGGATCAGTATTATCGCTAGGCCAAAACTCAGTGAAATATTGTAAGGCTGCATAATCAACACGGCCACCGCCACCGGAACATAACATCATAGGCACCGTTGGATATTTTGCACGTATTTTTTGCAACACATTGTATAAGCCACGCATGTACTCAATAAAAAAGTGTGATTGATTTTTTAAGTACGATGAATGTGCGTTGTAAATAACCGCATTACAATCCCATTTTATATAAGCCAGTTTAGGATTTTTTGTAAACAATTCATCCACTACATTAAATACAAAGTCTTGTACCTTAGGATTAGCCAAATCTAACACCAATTGGTTACGGAAATAATGTTCATCTCGTTTAGGTTGTTTAATTACCCAATCAGGATGTTTTTCGTACAACTCACTTTTAGGGTTTACCATTTCCGGTTCTATCCATATACCAAACTTTACCTGATTATTTTGTGCTTCCTCTACCAATGTGGCAATACCATTGGGTAGTTTGGTTTTATTTACCTGCCAATCGCCAAGGCCCGCTACATCGCCATTACGTGGGTATTTATTGGCAAACCAACCATCATCCAGTAAAAACAAGTCAACACCTAATTTCTTCGTATCCTTTAATAAATCCTTTAATTTTTGTTCGTTGAAATCAAAATAAGTGGCTTCCCAATTGTTTAATAAAGTTAAACGCTGGCCGTTGCCATCTAATACTTTATGGTTACGTGCCCAATCGTGCATTTTACGGCTGGCTTCGCCTTTTCCTTTATGTGATAATAAATACAAGAATGCGGGAGTTACAAACTCCTCACCGGATTTTAAAGTGTATGGTGAAGCATAATTATTAATACCGGAAATAATGCGCAGGTTGTCCTGAAAATCAACTTCTAAATCGGTACGGAAATTACCGCTGTATTCCAACGCACCATATAAAACGGTTCCTTCATCTTCGGTTGCAGGTTTGTTTAACGACACCATAAAAACCGATGGTTGAAATAAATTAGCACGGGTGCCTAATTTAGAATCTAATGTTTTTATGCCATGTGTAATTTTAGTTTCTTCTGATTGCATTTCCTTAGCCCAATCGCCAAAGTATTGGTTTAACCAAAAGCCCTTTGCTTTTATATGCAAATTGGCCGATGCATATTTGTGTAAAGTTACATTTCCTTTCTCGGTATGTTTTATGCTTGACCATTGTTCAATAACATCTTGTTTAAAAAATGATTTGTAAAACAAGGTTACTTCAAAATTGTAAATTGGATCTTTAAGTAAGACTGTAAGTAAACTAACGTTATTGCCTTGTGCTTGTACTGTATGGCTTACATAACGTAAATCCAATGAATTGTTGCCATCAGCATGGGTAACAGTAATGGCAGGTTCTACTAAATTTTTAGATCCGGCACTGGTGTAAGCCGCATTTAAAACCTGGGTGTAATCACCGGTTTGTTTGTACACACCCGCTACCTGTTCGTACTCACTTTTATTACTTAATTTTTTATCGAAATAAATAATAGACAGGTTTTTGTCTTTATCGGCTTGTAAAACCAAGGCTGTTTCGGCTGTTTCTACCGGTATAATTATATTTTGTGCAATTATTTTATTTACAGATCCGATACTTAAAACGCTAACACAATAAAGCAAAAAACTTTTCATAATCGTTTGTTTTAAATGCAGTTTAATATATGCAGGCAGGTTAAACTTCGTCAGTAGATTTTAGACGATGATTAAGTAAGTAATGCAAGCAATATTAATTAACTACCAAATAGCAGGTAAATAGATAGAGTTAACAGCTTACAAAACTATTGAGCGTTGGTACTAAAGCCAATGGATAATATTGTTTTAAAAATGGACTTTTACATGATACAAAAATTCATGTTGCTTTCACAACACAACCTGCTCAGGAACGGTTACTACACGGTAACCTAATTCGGCACCGCCGGAAACAGGCATAATATGCCCGGTTATAAATCTGGCATTTTCCGATGCCAGAAAAACACAGGCATCGGCCACTACATCACCTTCGGGGCAATAACCCAATGCGTGAATATTATTCAGGTAACGTTCCATAGATCCCGGATCGGGTTGTTCGTTGCTCCATTTACGCAACATATCCGTCCATACACCCGCAGGTGCAACTGCATTAACCCGTACTTTACAAGATGCATAATCTAAAGCCATTGATTTGGTTAAAGCATTTACCGCACCTTTGGTAGCAGCATAAGCTGCATGATTATCCTGGCCAATTTCCCCTACTAAACTGCTGGTATTAATAATACAACCTGTCGATTTTTTTAAAGCTTCTATTCCGTAACGGGTAGTAAGCATGATGCTTTTTACATTCACATCAAATAAGCGGTACCATTCGTCGTCAGATGTATTGTGTATAGCACTGGAAGGCTGTGCAAGACCGGCATTGTTATGTATTACATCAATTTTCCCAAACAATTGAAGGGTTTCTTTTATAGCATGTTCCACATCATGTGCATTGGCTACATCACATAAAATAAAATGTGCTTTTTCGTTATTCAGTATTTGTTTAGCCGTACGCAACGATTCGGCAGTGTTGGCAACTATTACCACAACAGCACCATTTTGTAAATACTTTTTTGCACACTCCAGCCCAATGCCGGCCGAACCTCCGGTTAAAAAAATGATTTTATTTGTTAACTGTTCCATGTAGTAGTTGTTAAAAGAATAATGGTTAATGTATTCAATTCAGCAATAGGAATAATGTACTCCTGCATTAAGGAATGTTGCGAAAAACCTAGTGCACCTAGCATAATGGTGAGTATGGTTACAAGTGCACAAGAGTGCGACGCAACAGACGATGATAGTAGTAATGCAGCCGATACCATAATAAAAACTCCTGTTTATTTAAACATATAATACAGTACTGTCATTACCATTAATAATACGACAGTCAATAATTTATAATTTCCAATTCCGGGCCATGCCTTCATGGTAAATGGCTCGGATAATTTTTTCCAAAAAAGATTTTTGCTTTCGCTGGTATGTTGCACCGGAAATACGTACGACAGTACCACTTGCATAATTACACATACGCAAAACAGGTAAAAAGCCATCATCATAAATGGTACTTGCGCCAGTAAAGTGCCGGGCATTAATTTGTTTACACCAAATACAATAGCACCTAATAACGAGCCCCACCACAGCGTATGTTTGGCGGCCTGCGCTGATGCTTTTGACCAAAAAACACCTAATAAAAACACGCAGGTAATAGGTGGTGCTATGTGTGCAATAATATCGTTTAAGCCAATAAAAATACTTTCGTAACGGTTTAATAAAGGCAATAGCAACAACGAAAAAACAAGCGCAATAGCTGCGGCAATTTTACCAATCTGTACTAATTTTTTATCGGATGCGCCGGGCTTGTAACGCTGATAAACATCGTAACTGGCCATGGTGGAAATTGAATTTAATGCACCTGCCACCTGGCTCATTAAGCCGGATAATAATGCAGCTACCAGTACTCCAATTAACCCACTGGGTAGTAACTGCGTTATCATTAATGTATAAATACCTTTTGATTGTGTGATGGTGTTACCATTGGCATCTACAGTTTGCAAACTGCTTATATCTAATTGTCCGCTTTGTGTAAGTGCATAAGCAATAAGCCCGGGCAATACGAAAATAAATACAGGTAATATTTTTATAAAGCCGCAGAACAACGCTCCCGCACGGGCATGGTTAATATCTTTTGCGCCTAATACACGTTGTACAATGGTTTGATCGGCACACCAATACCAAATACCTAATACCGGATAACCTAAAAAAATTGCATACCAGGGCATACCGCTACCATCGTTATGCGGACGAAGCATAGATAATTTTTCCATCTCGCCACCCTGCTCCAACACCTGCACCATTGGTTGCCAACCACCAATTTTATTAAAGGCTGCATAACTTATAATAACTGCGCCTACAACAAGTACTACAGTTTGTATCGATTCTGTTACTACCACAGCTTTTAAACCGCCAATGATGGTGTACACCGCTGTAATAACTGATATAATAATTACACTGGTGTACATGCTTACACCAAATAATGTTTTTAAAACAATGCCACCGGCCAGCATGGAAAAAGCTATATGAATAATAATTGCGGAGAGAATGGAGATAACCGTTAACCAATCACGACAAGAACGGTTATAACGTTTTTCTAAAAAATCGGGTAAGGTGGCTACGCCTGATTTTATATAAAACGGAACAAAAAACAAAGCCAGTAAAATTAGTGTAAAGGCCGACATCCATTCAAAATTGCCATTGAGAAAACCGGTATCAAAACCGCTTTGCGCAAGACTTACCAAATGCACGGTAGATATATTGGTAGCAAATAATGCTAACCCAATAGCAGGCCAACGCAAACTTTTACCTGCCAAAAAATATTCATCCGCAGCAGCCGCTTTACTTTTTCGTTTATGCGATATACCGGCCCATAAACCAATAACCAGTATTAGTAAAATATAAGCACAGGCAATAACTATATCAACATTAGCAATCATCAGTTCATTTTTATTTTAAATCGCAACTGCTACCGGCTTCCTGCGGTGTTACATACACACCACCTTTAACTTGTACCGGATGCACAAAGTGTTTTTGTAAATGTGGTATATGTTCTAAAAACAGTGCCTCGTGTCCCAGGCTAATATGGTTAAACAAAACCAGGTGCTGGTGTAACTGGCCCATATCGCCAACATGCGGCACAACAGGTACGCCAAATTTGCGACACAATAAACTTACGGTTATAAATTCACTTACACCACCTACCCTCACTGCATCTACCTGCATAAAACCAGCGCACTGCGTTTGCAGATAATTTTTGAAAATAACCCGGTTAGGTACATGTTCGCCAACGGCTAATTTTATGGGTGCAATAGCATTGGCTAATGTTTTATGCCCCAGTATATCATCCGGATGTGTTGGCTCTTCTATCCAATACGGATTCATTTGTTTTAACGCATTACATATATACAAAGCCTGCGGTAAAGTCCACTGTTGGTTAGCATCTAACATTATACTTGCCGCATCGCCTGATGCTTCCCGTACAATATTTGCACGGCGTATATCACGTTCAGGATCGTTAGAACCTACTTTTAATTTCATGGCATTAAAGCCTTCGGCTACAGCACGGGCCACATTCTCTTTCACTTGTTCGTCGTTGTAATTAAACCAACCTATTGATGTATCGTACCCCGGATATCCCTTACCAACAATACCCATACGTTGTGCCTTGCCGGGTTTTTGTTGTTCAATTAAACTAACGGCTTCGGCTGTTGTTAACTCATCTTCCAGGTAAGACAAGTCTAGTAACGATACAATTTCATTAGCCGATAAACTGTTTAACAAACTCCACAGTGGCAAGCCTCTTTTTTTTGCCCACAAATCAAAGCAGGCATTTGTTACCGATGCAAGACCTAATTGCACCACACCTTTGTGTGGCCCCAACCAACGAAATTGTTGTTCGTTAGATGCCTGTTGCGACCATGCACCAAACTGTTGCATGATGGTTTCAATATCTTTTCCTTTTAATTGTTCGGCATAAAAAGCAGCAGCCTTACACACCAAATCGTTTCCTTCGCCTAATGTAAACGCAAGTCCAATACCGGTATGTCCACTATTATCATGTAACTCAGTTACAGCATACGAATACACCGGATCCCGGTGTATAGCATCACTACCTGCACCCTTCCCTAACGGATAACGTTTATCCTGCACTGTTATCGATGTAATCATGTTTATCTCTTAATCTTATTTTTTATTTTTTATGTTAGCAGCTGTAGTAACACAGATGAACTTTTGTTGCGTCGCACTCTTCAACTTTCTGTTCTTTAATCATCAACCCACCCCAATTTCTCATACTACTTATTTTCCTTAAATCGCCCCTCCAAGGAGGGGAATGAACCCTATGTTACACTATACTATTTTATCATTTCTCTTTTTCACACTTGCATTTAGTAAAGCTTAGTAAGTAACTGTACACTTACACAATGCTCAATAGAATTACCGAACGTACAAGTGAGTGACACAACAGACGATGATAGTAGCAATGCTGCTGATAACAAAACCTATAATTTTGTTGATGTAATAGTTTTCACTTCTCCGTTTATTTTTACTTTTACTTTTTTGGGTGTGACCGATTTAATTTTATAAGCTGTTACTATACCATCTTTCCACTCCATATCAACCGTAAAATTGCCACGGGCTTTTAAGCCTTTTACTTTGCCATATTTTTTCCATAATTCAGGTATTGCAGGTAACAGGTGAATATAACCCGCATGGCTTTGTAATAACATTTCACCAATGCCTGCGGCTGCACCAAAGTTGCCATCAATCTGAAATGGAGGGCCAGCCGAAAACATGTTTGGATATACACCGCCGCCGGCACCATAATTAATATCGGTACGCAACGTAGGTTTTAAAATTTCACGTAATAATTTAAAGGCACGGTTACCATCATACAATCTTGCCCAGAATAATTGTTTGTAAGCAATGGTCCAGCTTGGGCCATCATCGCCACGAACTTCTAAAGTTTTTTTAGCTGCTTCGGCTAAATCAGGTGTAGCATCGGGTGTAATTAAATTGCCGGGAAACAAACCGTATAGGTGTGAAATATGTCTGTGCTCAGGATCAGTTTCTTTATAATCTTCAATCCATTCCATAATTCTGCCATCAGGTGCAATTACTCCCGGTGGTGGAATTAAAGGCAACTTAGCTTCCAGTTCTTTTCTAAAATCAGCATCTACATTTAATTTTTTTGAGGCGGTAATTACGTTGTTAAAAATTTCGCGGATAATTTGATTATCCATGGTTGCGCCTTCGGTAATACTGGCATGGTTACCGTTAACATAAAATGCATTCTCCGGTGATGATGATGGAGAAGTAACTAACCAACCTGTTTTTTTATGTTTTACCAATATGCTATTGTAAAACTGTGCAGAACCTTTGATGATGGGATAAATGCTTTTTAGATAATTAACATCGTTGGTAAACTCGTAATGCTCCCATAAATTATTACACAACCAACCCGAACCTGCTTTGCTTATTCCCCATGAGGCACTTTCACCCGGCTCGGTAAAGCCCCATACGTTGGTAATAACGTGTGCCACCCAACCTTCGGCATTATAATAAGCTTTAGCTGTTTTGGCTCCGGGTTTCATTAAACCTCTAACTAATTCAGCCAATGGTAAATTAAGTTCCGATAAATTAGATAGTTCAACCGGCCAGTGATTCATCTGCACATTTACATCTAAATGATAATCGCCATTCCAGGGAGTGTGAATTTGGTGGGCCCATAAACCTTGCAAGTTTGGTGGCAATAAACCAACCCTTGTACTGCTGATGCTGAGGTAACGACCAAATTGAAAGAACAATGCGGGCATACCTAAATCGTTATGCGGATTTTGATAGTAAGCAGCCAAACGTTTATCGGTTGTCATACTTTCAGCTTCGCCTGTACCTAAATCAATGGATAAACGATTGAATAATTTTTGAAATTTAGTTATATGGTTTTGCTTTTGTTGTACATAAGTACGAGATAAAGCTGCCGCCATATTTTTAGCAACTAAGGCCTTGTAATTGGGATTTTTAAAATCAGTAGCCGTTGATACAAATATGACAACACTGTTTGCATTTTTAACTACCAGTTTATTGTTTTCGTAAGAAACAGTACCACCTATATTTTTTACACGTACTTCGGTTAAGTATTGCATACCCTTACCATCAGTACCGTTATCTAATTGTCCGCTTAATTGTAGTGCTTTATTTACCAGTTGTACACTACCCTTTTCAGGTCGGTTAATACTTACTGCAAAATTTACAGCACCGTTTTTATCGGCTTCTATTTTAATTACATCAACATCGTCATAAAAACTGGTAAAGTATTCACGTTTGTAATTAACGTTATTTAAAGAAAATTGTGTAGTGGCTATTGCATTATTTAATAGCAAAGCACGGTTGTAGTTAGTATATTTATCAGTTGCAGCGTTACCATAGTTATAATCAATTTGCAAATTGGCTAATAATTGAAAACAACCCCATTGTTTACCACCGGAACCCGGGCCAAGACAAACAAAATCTTTATCAATTAGTTTCTGGGCTTCATCGTTTTTACCCTGATCTAATAAATCTTTTATAGCCGGCAGCTGTTTGTATGCGTTATAGTTATTAGCATCCTGCGGGCCACCGGACCACATGGTAATATCGTTTAATACTATTTTTTCTGATGTTATACCGCCATCGGGTGTCATACCTAAACGGCCATTACCCAGTGGCAATGTTTCTTCCCATTGTGAAGCGGGCTTATCAAACCATATTTTTAACGGCTTTGTTTGTGCTTGAACCAATGTGGCTACTGACAAAAGAAAAACGGCATACAACAAACGCAATCTCATGAGTACTTTAATTATTAATCGTTAGAAAATCAGGAGCTTCAAAACTATTTATTCATTACTTAACTAAAAATGGATTAAATAATACTACGCATGGATTTTTCGATGCAAAAGAACAATTAGACAATTAGTTAATTAGATAATTTGCCAATAAAGTTTAATCAATGTTTTGAAAGTTCACCTATTAGCCAATAATATTTTACACTACTATACATTAAGGAGTACAACATAATGCTGAATAGAATTACTACTGTACCGCCGATGAATCGGGGTGCACCCTGCACAATGATGAGTAATGTTACAGGTGCACAAGAGTGCGACGCAACGTAAGCTCAATCAAGGCATGAACGCTGGTAACAAAAAAATTACTGACGATTCCAAAAACTCAACTCGCTTAAATTGCTATATGCATTTTCGCCTGATGCTACTTTTTTAACACGTACACGGATGTAACGAACCGGTGGCGGATTGTCCATGAAATTTATTTTGTACGGACCTTTACCATCATCGGAACGAATAACATCGGCTAATAAAATCCAGCCTTTTGAAATGGCATTTGCTTTCCAACCTCCGTCGTTTCCGGGTACTGTTGTTTCGGCACCGGTAATGTTTTCAATACCCCATACTTCATATTCAGTTGGATTGTGGCAACAGTCGCGGCCTGTAGTTTCCATAACGCCTAAGTTATTATACACTGCACCCATATCAAACGTAAAATGGTGGGGCAATTGTGAGTTACCATTGCTATGAAAAATATTTGGATACCCTTGCTGACCTACTGAACCATCCCACAATTTTGCAATACTTGTTTGCGATTCATAAGGCTGTACATCGTACGGTAAATTAAGGGCTGCAAACAAAGATTTATTACACAATACATTGGTATAAATAGTAGGGAAAGTTTCCGGTGTAAGTACTTTAAAAGTGTCAAGTGCATTTTTTGCAGGCACATAGGCTGACTGATAAGTAACCGCTGTTGATGGTTTGTAATTAACTAAGGTAACCGTATTATTGAACTGTGATAAAAAAGCGGTTACTTGTTGGTTGCTATTGTTAGTATAAGTTATAGTTGTACCTACATTGGTTGTATCGGTTGCGGCAAAACGTACCAACACATCGCCATTGGGTTGTACTTCGTACGGGCTTGTATTATCAGGAAACCTATTAATTAAACCACCCTGATATACGGAACCGTAAATTTTTACATTATTTAATTCTAAAGGAATAGAACGGTTGCCCATTTTGTCAATAGCATGAACAGTGAATGAATAGGTGTATTCAAACAATCCCGGTACTACTACACTAATAGAATCTCTGGTATTTGTAGTAGGTGCAGTTACTACAGCCGAGTCGGCTTTATTGTTCCAGTAAACTACATATTTTTCAATGGAAGGATCTGGACTTGGTGTCCAATAAATCATTACCCTTTCATTTCCTGCACGGGCTTTAATGGACAATGGCACACCGGGATAAATCAGTTCTTTATCCTCAAGAAAATCTCTGAACTCTTTATCACTTTTATCGCATGCGGCTACTAATACAGTTACCAACATGGTAAGAATGAAATAAAATTTATAATGCTTTCTCATTTTACTTTTAGTTAAGTGTTAGTCGTATTAATTAGGATCGCCAAAAAGTGTTATTTCCATTGCATGGGCAAAATCGCCGCCGGACCATGTTTCCGCTACATTTAAACGGATATATCTTGTTTTGGGACTGGCTAACGGAATGTTGAAGTTTACACCGGCCGCAACAAAAGCTTCATCGCTGGCATTGGTGGCCCCGGGCATCAAGCCCGATGGCGGATCGGGGAAATTAAAGTTACCCAGGTTTGTCCAATCACCTATTACAGTACCTTCATCGGAATAAGCCGGTAGTACTGCATTTTGTGGTGATACTTTATCGGTACCCCATAGCGAAAACTTGCGTGGGTTACCGTGGCTGTATGCAAATTGTAAAGGACGATTATGTAAAATGAAACGGCTTAATTTAGCATATACGCCTAAACCAAAAGTACATATCATTGGATAGCTTCCTCCGGGATTAGTATGCCAACCGTTTGAATAGCCATCTGTTTTACCATCCCACAGATAGGGTAATTCCCAACCATAACCTGTTTCTGTATCGGAAGGTAACCCATATTTAAAAAAGTTTGACTTTACTAATTGGGTTTCAAACAGCGGACTTATTTCGGCAAAAACAGTATCGGATGTATTGCCCCATTCGTCCAAAATATATGCACCGAATTTACGTGCACGGGTATCGTAACCTCTTACTGAAAAATTTACATTTTCAACCGCATCATAGTGCTGCTCTATTATGCCATACTCGTTAATAATTGGGTCCAGTTCTAACAAAATATAACCAAAGGATCTTTTATCAGGATTATGTGCCCGAACATTTACACCACCAAAATCGGCAGTTAACGCAATTGTAGCAGCGGATAATTTAAAATAAGGTTCCTCTGGATTTACTGTAACCACTACAGGATCTGATTTTACATTTGCACGGCTTACGGTTTCTAATGTAACCTTGTATTCGCCGGCTGACTGAAAGCCTTGTACAGTAATAGTATCGGTATAATAACTTGCTTTGGTTTCACGTTTTACACCGGCCCTTATTTCGTACCCGGCCATTACATACAATAAATTGGCACTGTTGGGTAAGGTGTAAATAATATGTGCGCCACCATTAAAGTTTTCTACCCTTATATTGGTAACAACGCCGGGTTTTGTTTTATCGTTAGATGCCGGTTCGTTATAATTTTTTTCTTTGGTACAGGATAACAATAATACCACCCATACAAAACTCATGAGTGTAATTATGTGTGCTGTCCTCAAATTTTTATTTTCCATAAATTATATATTCAGTATTAAGCAATCTGTATGTATGTTAGTATGCGTAATGGTTTACCAAAAAGGGTTTTGTACCAGGTTAGGATTAATGATAAGGTTGTTAGCTTTAATAGGCCACAGGTAATCACGTAACCTGAATACCGGCAACAATTGTATTTGCTGTTGGTAATAGTTAGATGCTTCGGCTTGGTAAATATTCCAACCTTGTAATGGCACACTTAATACCTGTTGCAATTCTTTCCAGCGTCTCAAGTCCCAACCGGCTTGTGCTTCAAAACATAATTCAATTCTTCTTTCTCTGTGTATAATTTCACGCAAGCCTTCTTTGGTATTTGGCTTAGCGGGTGTACGGGAAAAGTTTGCCCAGGAAGTTTGGACACCTTGTAAACCTGCACGGGTTCTTACACGATCTACATAATTAAAAACATCAGGTGAAGGGCCGCCTACTTCATTCAATGCTTCGGCATACAATAAGTATAATCCGGCTAAACGCATTAAAGGCATTCTGAAATGAATAGGTTGAAAACCATCATCGTAAACTGACTGATAGTGTACTAATTTTTTGGGCCAGTAACCGGTAATATTTAAACGAATACGATCTTTAGGACCAGCTAATGCACTATTGCCACGAGCCTGCACCGTGTACATATCATTAGCATCTAACTTACCATTACCAAACCAGGCAGCACCATCAAAAGCAAGGTTGGCATAAAATCTTGACTCACGACCAAAGTGTGCCTGTACGGTTTCGTAATTTGGACGCAGGTAATTTTTATCATCCTGGGTGGCCATTTTTAAATTATATCGGTTGGCATAGTTCCAGTTTTTATCCTCGTTCATAGGTACACCGTTTTTGGTATAAAACAGTTCCTGTGTAGAAATAGGTGCTGATAAAGTAGATGGATTGGAGAATGCATTTACAACAGAACGGGATGTTAAACGAACCGAAGCATGCCCCTGATACTGAAAATATGGATTTTGTGCCCATATCATTTCAGGATTTAGTTCCCATCTTTCGGTAACGGCATTTTGAATGGTCAATACTCTTTTTAAATCATCATTAATATTGCTTACAGTAGCCGGTGGTACAAACTGGTATAAAGCCATGCCTTGTGCTTCACAAGCTTCAATGGCTTCACGACAAGCATCGGCTGCTGCTTGCCATTTTTGTGCATCATAAGCTTGTGGAAAAAGTGATTTACCGCTTTTATCAACATACGATGCATAGTCGGGGTTACCATTAAACAAAGGACTGGCAGCCGTCATTAATACTTCGGCTTTTACCGCTAATGCAATGGGCTGGGTAATACGACCTAAATCGCGGGCTTGGTTATCTATACGTGTTGGTAAAGTTTCCGCAGCTTCATCTAATAATTTTACAATGTAATTTACTACATCATCTACTGCATCACGTTTTACCCTTACTTGTTCCGGTGTGCTAGTGATAGGCAGGTTTACATCTGTAATAGGTATGGGGCCATACATGCGGAAAAGATAATAGTGATAATAAGCTTTTAAAAACTTCACCTCTCCTATCCATCTTGCTTTTTCACTGGCGTTAAGGTCAACCGGTTTATCAATGTTTTCTAACATGATATTACAAATACGGATAGAACGGAATAAACTGTAGTTACCATTTTCGCCATCCCAGGCATTTAAACCCGGCGATGCTACATTTTGTGTACCGGTAATTAAATTAAAACCGGTACGGTTAAAATTTAAAAAATCGGTTAGGTTATTGGGATAAATTAATTCAGATGAAGTAGTAAAACCAGGATTGGTTGATACATCACTTAAACGTTGCAAATAAGCGTAACAAGAAAACAAATAGTTTTCGGCTTCATTGCGGTTTCTAAATGCATACTCCAGTGTACCCACATTATCTGGCGTAACATCTAAATATTTTTTGCATGATGTAAAGGAGGTAACCACCAATATTATCATCATTATTTTTACAAACATTTTCATACAAGCAATTTTATATTTTTCCTCAGGTTTGTTATGTTGTGGTTTACCTGCTGCCCAAAGAACGGAACGATGAACGGAGCGTCGCAACATCAGCTCCATCAGGGAACTGCAGCCGGTAAACAAAAAATTATAAGGTTATATTAATACCCAGGTTATATACTTTTTGAATAGGGTATTTAAATCCATCGCCTCTTAACTCAGGATCCCACATTTTAAACTTGCTCCACGTTAACAGGTTTAAACCGTTGAAATAAATACGACAATTATTAATTTTCCAACGTTTGGTTATACGAGCGGGAACGGTATAGCCTAACTCTAAAGATTTTAATCTTAGGAATGAAGCATCACGCATCCACCAGGTGCTGTTTTGCAGGTTGTTTTCAATTTCGGCAGCCGTTGTTCCCAAGCGAGGATACACCGCATATAAATCCTGATTATCTACACTCCAATGACTGTTGGCAAACTCTTGTATTAACTGTGTGTTACCCCAGATATAGGCATCGGGGCTTGGTACAAACGGGCTTACACGGCGTGGGTCGATGAAGAAAGAAACCCTTGCCTGCCCTTGGAAGAATGCAGACAGATCGAAACTTTTGTAACCGCTGGTAAAACCAAAACCATATACAATTTCGGGTACTTCCGGAAAGCCCAGAAAGGCTTGGTCGGCACCATCAATAATACCATCATTATTTAAATCACGGTACTTAATATCGCCACCTTGTGGTGCACGGCCATTTGTAGAAAATACTTGTTGCGGAGAGTTGGCTGCTTCTAAGTCATCAACAAATAAACGCTCGGCTATATAACCCCACCTACGATTAATGGCCTGCCCTGTTACATAACGCCATGGCTCTTCCCAATTTGGTTCTTCGTATAAAGTGTACTTATTGTAGGCATAAGTAAAGTTGCCTCGTACGGCTGCCCAAAAATCAGGTGTAATAGTTTGTTTATAATCTACCGATAAATCGATACCCCTTGCTCTTGCTTTACCCAGGTTGGCTGTAATTGAAGACTCTAAGCCTAATGTACTTGGAATACTTGCACGGGTCATTAAAATATTTTCCCTGTCGTAGTTATAAACCTCTGCAATAATGTTCAGGTTTTTAAACAAGGTCATTTCCAAAGCAAGGTTTGTTTGTTTAGATGTTTCCCAGGTTACATCTAAGTTTTCGTAGTTGTTAATAAATACACCGCTACGTTCGTATGCATTTAAGGTTCCAAACTGTGCATAGTTGCCACCACCTGCTAAGTTTACGTCAGACAGGTAGAAGAACCTTCGATCACTAATAGCATCGTTACCAACCAAGCCATAACTACCACGTAGTTTTAAACGGCTGATAACATTTTTAACAGGTTCGAAAAACTTTTCTTCAGACACTACCCAGCCTGCACCGATAGTTGGAAAAAAACCAAAACGATTGTTTTTTGAAAAACGTTCAGAACCATTGTAACCAAAACTTGCCTCAACAAAATATTTATTTAAGTAAGAGTAAGTTGCTCTGCCTGCCAAAGTAAGGTTACGGTAAGGTAATGCATTAAATAAAGTAGCTGCATTGGCATACGTTGTTTGTTGGGCTGCACCAATTACAGATGCACTAATATTATGATCGCCTAAACGTTTGTTATAATCCAACGCACCCTGAAAATATAAGAATGTATTTAAATCGGTACGTCCGGGTAAATAAGTTAAATACTCCGTTGCCACATTAGAGCCTGTTGGTTGTGAGTTTAACCAATTAAGTGTATAAGCATTATTTAATTTATCGTAAGAGCCTACGTTATAATAAAAAGGAGAATAAGACATAGACGACTCGAAATAAGAATATCGGTTGGTATTAAAAATACCACGGAATGCCAAACCATCTACAATAGCATCTAAACGTTGGTTAAGCTCCAACTGTGCTGACATACGTGATTGCGAAGAATTTTTATGACCACGTAATAATGCCGCATACGGATTATTATAACGAATGGAGTTAGCACCGTTACCGCCTACATTACCAAACAAAATATGTTTGGAGTTTGCACGGGCAGAATCTTTAGGAAAAAATGCAGGGAATAATACCGGGCTTGTATGTGTGGCAATATTATATAAGTCGGTAGAGAAACCTCCATCAGCCGTCATAGGGCCATTGTACTCGCTAAAGTTACCTGATAAACGAACTATTAACTCGGTTGATTTTGATAAGTTGATATTTATATTAGAACGTAGTTGATAGTTTCTGAACTTAACGTTGTTATCGTTATTGTTCATTTTATCTTCTTTTAAAATACCATTATCAACATTGTAAGACCCGGCAACATAATAACGGGCTACGCCCCCACCACCACTTAAACTTAAATTGGCACGTTGGGTTGATGTGCGGTTTTTAAACAACATATCCAACCAATCAACAGCAGGATAAGCATAAGGATTACTACCCGGTGCATTATCAAGCGTAGCCTGTGTATTAATAATTTTATTTGGCGAAAAAGGTAATGGCAACAGCGGATCACGGGTTACAGTTGCTTCATTAAACAAATGCATATAAGTAATGGGATCAGCAAGTTTTAAACTCTGCGTATTTTGCGATGAAGATTGCTCCACCCTTAAGTTTACAACAGGTTTGCCCGACTTACCTTCTTTAGTAGTAACCAATATTACACCATTAGCACCACGGGCACCATATAAGGCTGTAGCATTTGCATCTTTTAAAATAGAAAAGCTGGCTATATCATCTACCTGTAAACGGGCAAGGTCGCTGGTGGTTAACTCCACATTGTCAATTAAAATAAGTGGATCACGTTTGTAACCAAAAGTGGTTACACCTCTAATAAAAAAAGTAGCATTATCCATACCAGGTTGTCCGCTTTGCTGGTAAGCAATCATACCGGCTACCTGCCCTGCTAATGATGTAGTAAGATTACTGGAAGGAATTTTTAAATTACCCGGTTGCACTGTAGTAACCGAACCTACAATGGCTTCGCGGCGTTGCTTTTTTCCAAAAGCTACCACCACTACTTCATCATCGGTTGATGCAGATGGTACTAACCTTATAGCCAATGTGGCGTTAGCGGCGTTAACGGTAATTTTTTGTTGCACAAAACCAACATAAGTTATTACCAATACAGTACCCGGCGTTACTTCTAAAATAAAACGTCCGTTTACGTCAGTGTTGGTTCCAACCTTTACATCTTTATCAGACATAACACTGGCACCATCAATAAAATTACCCGCTGTATCTACAACGGTTCCGGTAACTGTTATTTTAGGAGTAACCTGTGCCTGTAACAAACTATTACCGGCAAACAGCAATGTAAAAACGAAAATAAAAGCAGCAAATAAGGGCCACTTTACCTTACAGAAAAGTTTATTCATATACAGCAAGTTTGGAGTATCAATCGTAATACCTCTACCAAAAGTAAATCAGTCACCACTGCACAGCAATAGTTTATTCTCGGAATGTAATGGATTATCCTATTACAACCAATTGAAATCCTTCATCAACCTACTTATAAAGTCATTATGATATAGGGTTAAATAATTTTTAGGTTATCAACTGCAGTAACACAGATGAACACTCGTTGCGACGCTCCGTTCATCGTCCCGTTCTTTGTGCATCATCGTGTTATGCGAGGGTCGTTTTGTTTAAATGATTAGCCCCATTATACAATATAACCCCATTACATAGCTATAAGTCTAATAATTTATCCCGCAAAAGCTTTAATACTACCATAACAAACTGAAAATAATGCTTCAGTTGGTAAAAATCCGGCTTTTTACATTTATTATATCGTATAAAAATCCATCTGCTACACCGCAGTTCATTTACTTACATACTGTTAAAATGGATTATCCTACTACATTTTTTGTATCTTTCCTGTTAATTGTATTTGAATAAATTATTAACAGGTAACTTATTAGCAGTAACTATGTCGGTAAAGAAAAAAGATGGTTTTGAAGGCGAAAAGTTTATCAGCATTCCCAATGCAATCTGGAAAAAAGCCAACAGGCTTAATCCGCTGTTAAAACAACTATACATAAAACATATTGGCTACTTTCCTAAAGCTATTGGCCATTACCGTGAACGTAAAAAAGGCTGCGAGGACAATATTCTCATTTATTGTTTAAAAGGAAAAGGTTGGGTTAAAATAAAAAACCAAACTTTTACAATAAAGGTAAACGAGTTTATTTTAATACCCGCCACTACCCAGCCCATGAGTTATGGCGCTGATGAACAAGACCCCTGGACAATTTACTGGGTACATTTTAGCGGCGATAGTATAAACCTGTTTAATAAAACACATCATATTGATTTATACGATGGCCCCCAGCCTATAACCTTTAATGAAAAGGGCTTGCAAATATGGGAAACCATGTACCAAAGCCTGGAAATGGGTTACAGTACAGAAAATATTACCTACAGCAATATGTGTCTGTATCATTTAATAGCCACTTTTTTATACCCGGGTAAACATGCCAACGATAAAAAGCAGGAATCAAAAGACCTGATAAACGATACCGTATTATACATGCGTGAAAATATTAACCATGTACTTACGGTTGAAGATATGGCCAAGCACAGCAACCGATCCGCCTCACATTTTTCAACACTATTCAGAAAAGCAACGGGCATGTCGCCGCTTGATTATTTTATACACCTTAAACTGCAAAAAGCCTGTTTATTGTTATTCAACACCAATAAAAAAGTAAAAGAAGTAGCTGCAGATTTAGGCTATCAGGACCCTTACTATTTTTCCCGCCTATTTAAAAAATATATGGAAGTATCGCCGGAACAGTATCGTTCTATTCAAGACCGTAACCATCAAACTGATTGACACTATGTCCAAAAAATTCTTTATCAAACAATATAGCTTTGAACAGTATAACCATGGCGGTGTTGGTTATAGCGATATTGAAAAAATATTAGAAGCCAACAACTATACAACCATAGAGTTTCCTTATCACAACAATAATGGAATAAAGGCAAAGTTGTGGCGCTTTATATTTTTGTATCGAACATTAAATAGCATACCAGCCCAGGCAGAAGTTGTTTTTCTATTCCCCGTTTATGCAAGAATCATTCAGTATTTAATTCACAAGCTAAGCAAACGAAAAAATATAAAATTGGTATGTATTATTGGAGATATTGAAGGCTTAAGAGATAATGACGACGAATTATTGACAAAAGAAATAAATACCTTAAAAAAGTTTAACAACTTTATTGTCCATAATAAAGAAATGGCATTGTGGTTAAATAAACATATTGGCCAAAAAAACGCCGCAATACTCAATCTTTTTGATTTCTTAACCGACAGCACCCATTTAAAACGTGAAAAAAGTACAGCTATCGTTTTCGCCGGCAACCTAAACAAAAGCGCATTTGTACAAAACCTACAAGCAATAACATTACTACAATCAAGTTTAGTTTTTCATTTATACGGCCCAAGTGCAATTGCATTAGAAACAAGTAGTAATATATTTTATCATGGTACTTTCTCTCCCTACCAGATGCCATCTTTTATAAAAGGGTCTTTTAGTTTATTATGGGAGGGAGATAAAACCGAAAGCCTTTCCGGCTCTTATGCTAACTATTTAAAAATCAATTCTCCCCACAAGCTTTCTTTATACATTTTAGCAGGCATACCTATTATTACCGCTTCCAATACCGCAAGTAGCGAGTATGTAAAACAAAAAAATATTGGTGTTACCATAAATAACCTCAACGATTTAGAAACCGCTATTAACAATATAAGTCAAGAAGCATATGAAAAAATGGTTGAAAACATGAAACCATTAGCCCAAAAAATTAGCAAAGGAGAAAACCTATTACAAGCTTTGAAACAGTTGTAGAATCAACTTAACAATATAATAAAAGACTTTTTGTCATAAAATAATAATAAAAAAAGACATTTAGTCATAATCGTTGCCTAAAAACCGACTTTATAACACCAAATAAGTTGTTATTTGGCATTGGCGCAAGATTTGACCACATGAGTTTGTACAAAATTTTAAAAAATTAAACACAAATAATCATGACACAAGTAAAGTTCAAATCACAACCTTTCGACAATCAGTTCACCAACCTACTTGACAGCTTTTTTAACGAATTACCCGGAATCAGCAGACATGATGCTGCCAACGGTAAAAATGGTTTTGTTCCTGTGAATATAACCGAGAACGACAACCAGTACCAGTTAGAAGTAGTAGCTCCTGGCTTTGATAAAGCCGATTTCTCCGTAAACCTGGATCAAAACTTATTAACTATTGCTGCGGAAAAAAAGAGCAATACAGAAGAAAAGACCGACAAAAACATTAGAAAGGAATACAACTTTAAAAGCTTTAAACGCAGCTTTACTGTTGATGAAAAAATTAATGTAGAAGCTATTGACGCCAAATATGTTAATGGTGTGCTAATAGTTAGTTTGCCCAAAAAGCAAATTGAAAAGCCGGCGTCTAAACAAATAAGCATTCAATAATTACAAGAATAACAATTTTCTCATAAGCAGTTGGTTTTGGTTTATCCCCGCCGTATCTACGATGGGGATTCTTTTTTTCCCTGATTTACAAACATATATGGCTTTAACTTAGCTCTAAGTCGGTTATTTACAACCAAATGAAGTAATATTGCATCCTGTAAAGGATGAAATATATGCTAAAAAAAGGCTTTTTCGCTTTATTCATGTTATGGTGCTGTTTACCCTCATTTTCACAAACAACAGACACTATTCCGGTAAAAATTGATACTTCTCTTATTCATATTCCCACACCGGTAATATTGGATACACCTTTGCGTATCCAAAACCTTAACCCGTTTATTACGCTCCATGTCGATTCGTCTTTAAGCTATCAACTGAATATTAATAAAGATGAAAAAAAATACTACTGGTATTTAAAAAATTCACCGGTGGGTTTGCGTATTAATAAGGACAATGGGCTTTTATCATTTAAAGCCGAAAAAACTTACTTCCTTTCCGGAAAACTTAAATACGATGTTGAGTATATCGTAAACCTGGGTGTACAAAACCTAGCTAACCCAACTGAAAGAGTAGATACAAGTTTTACCCTTATCTTTTTTAATACCGAAATAGTACAACCTAAAATAAAATTAACAGTAGGCAATTCATTACTTATTGATGAAGGCCAGAAAGTTTCTTTTCAGGTATTGTGCGAAGCAGGCAACTTCCCTATCGAAAATATTTTATTCTCCAGCAGTGTGCCCATTGGCAACTTTAAATTGGTTAAACGTTGCGATGATATGTTTGAGTGGGAGATTCCTTACGATTTTGTAACAGAAAACGATGAAGGTAAAAAAAGAGATGTAACATTAACTTTTATCGGTTCAACACGTCAACATGTACGGGATACTGCCAATATAAAAATTACAGTAAAAGATGCGCTAAACTATCCCCGTGCCGTACAGGAACACAGGGCGGTTGACAGTGCTATTAATGATTATATTACCAAGCTACAATACCTGTTTTTTAAACTGGACAAACAAGTACGTAAAACCAAAGGTACTCGTACAGGTTTTGATGTAACCGCCGGCACTGCTGCTTTAACCGGTACTATCTTTAATACATCTACCGATAAAGGCATGCAAAACACCGGCAAAGTATTGCCAAGTGTAGGTGTTGCCTTAACACCCATTAAAGAAGCTACATCGCCAAACAAAACGGTTGAACAAAATCAGGCTACACTTATTCGTTCGGCCACCAAACGTTTGGTGTATATGTTAAACGACAACATGGTTATTGGCGATAAAGATCCGGATATTGCTAAAAAAATTGCTACGCTTAAAAGTGAATACAAACAAACGCAAGCACAGCTAAGCGATGTGCCTATTGAAATGGTAAGAGAAATGACTAAAGAAGATTTAGATAAATACTTTAACAGCCGCAAAGTAAATAAGAAGTACAGGTTAAAGTAATAGAAAATAAAATTGTAAAAAGCGAAGTGGTTGTTATAACTACTTCGCTTTTTTTATGCGGTATGTTTTTTTATGTTACCAACTGTAGTTCCCTGAGCATCGTCCCTTGCGTCGCACTCTTGTGCTGCATATCATTGGGCAACAGAGAGAAGTCCGGATGTCCGTAAGACCGAAAGAAAATTTTCTTATATAAATAAACCTTATCTGGCGCAGGTCTCCCGACCTGTGCCTATACGTTACTTAACTTTTAATAAAAAAATAGTTAAAAGCCATATGTTTAATCAAGTAACAATACATCACAGGTCGGGAGACCTGCGCTAGAAATGTTTTAAGAAGTAAATCGCTAAAAGCGATAAAATAAAAATGCGAAACTACAAGTTTCGCATAGCAAGTTTGTTTATCTGGCGCAGGTCTCCCGACCTGTGCCTATGCGTTACTTATTTTTTAATAAAATAGTTAACCGTTATACATGATTTTGTGGAACAAGTAAAAATACAGCACAGGTCGGGAGACCTGCGCTAGAAATGCACATCGCTAAAAGCGATAAAATAATAATGCAAAACTACAAGTTTCGCATAGCAAGTTTGCTACCGACTTTCGGACTCTCCGACTTTCCGACTTCTCTCTGCTCCACAAAGAACGGAACGATGAACGGAGCGTCGCAAGGGACGATCAATCAGGGAACAAAAGCTGGTAACAAAAAATTAATTACAATAATCTTTACGTCTTGTATCAATCACATACTGAATTTTCCAACCATCGGAAAAACGTACCAGTTGAAATGAGTTTACACCACAATGGCTGAATTGTCCATTATAATAAAACTGGTATGGGGTCCACACAAATGCTAAAGGGCCGTCAATTTTAATATCAGAAAATACAATACGTTCATCAAGCATTCCTTTTTTTACTTTATTTAGTGAGCCTGTAAAACCAGCAACGCTTTGGTTTTGCACGCTTACACCTTTTTGTGGATGCTGGCTGATGGTTTGTAAAATAGCTGTGGGGCTAAATGTATTGGCAGCGGCAGTGCTATCGGCATTATTCATGGCGGCAAAAAAAGCATTGATAGTTACCTTAACAGAATCTTCGCTTAGTTGGGCCTTTGTATTAACAAAAACTAAAACTAAAGTTAACAGGATGATAAAGTGTTTCATATAACATTTTTATGGTAAACGATTTGTTTCTTTTATCGTCAAATAAAAAAAGAACAATATGAAAACATACGCCCTTTTTACATCTGCCGCTCTTTTTGTGCTTGTAGTTAGTTTTTCGGCTTGTCGCAGTAACCGTACGGTTTACGCTACACACCCACCGCCACCACCTAGGCCGGGTGTATCGTTAATTATTAATACTCCCGGTCCGGGTTATGTATTAGTAAGGCAACCCCGTGGCGGTTTTTATTATCGTAGTCCGCAGGGACATATTTACCGCCAGGGTTATGGTAACCGTTACTACATTGACAGCCGTTATGTTAAACGTAACAATTACAGACACCATCAGTATAACGACTGGAAACGCTATCACCGCAGGCGTTAACTGTACGTAAGTTAACAGTATGCTGTTACTTTTTGTAAAACACTTTTTAAATGAAATATTTTAATGATGAATGGTGTTTTACTATGAACTAGCTATTAAATAAAATAGCCCGATAAAAATTTATCGGGCTGTTTTATTATTTGCTACACCAATTTATTATCGGCCGCTATTGGTTACATAGCCTTTTATTTCTTCATTAAATTCAGTTTCTTTTATCAGGTCTTCTAAATTAATATGCATGCGGTAACGCCAGTAATGTTTGGCATTGGCAGGTATATTAATTCTTTCATCGGCAGGGTTGTCGCGGCGTAAAGTTTCGCTCATGCCCAACATATCCTGCAACTGAAAAATACTCCACATAGCAGGCGAGTAAAAGTGTTGCAACATAATGGCACGGCTTACCCAAGGCTCGCAAAAATAAGGTGCGGCACCATGCTGATGTAATACCTGGTTAAAGAAAGCTTGTGTTTTTTGCTGGTCTTCTTCCCACCAACCACGCACTGTACTCATATCATGTGTAGATGGCGTAATAACGGATAAATAAGGAGCTTCTGCGGGAATAAAAAATTCTTTCATTGGATCTTTAGGCATACGCTGAATTTCCAGGCTTAATATGCCTAATTGTTGCATAACCTCGGGCACACTTTGTGGCACCATTCCCAAATCTTCGCCACAAATAAGCATATTGGTTACCTCTTTTAGTAAAGGCAACTTTTGCATGGCTTCTTTTCTCCAAAAATTATCCTGACGACGGTAGAAATAATTTACATATAGTTCACGTAATTTATCCTGCACATGCGGAATAAGATTTTTAAAGGAAGTAGTTTTTTCCATAGCAATACGGAAATGAAACTCCTGCCCGTTACTACCCTCTTGTTCAAATAAAATTACGTTGGCTATTAAATCAAATAAGCCCAGTTTAAGTTTTTCGTTGTCGGCAGTTTCTTCTAATAAAGCAAAATGTTTTTCTACTTTTTGCTGTGTATCAAACTCCGGTAATAAATCATAACCGCCACGGTCGTTTAATTGTAAATAGGTATCTCTAACAGCGTCTGCATGGCCGTTAAAAGTATCGTACAATAACTGGTCGTTAATAAATGGTTTGCAATAACGGGCATGATCGAACCAGATACCGTTTTCGCCAAACTCAACATAATGTACAGCTACGCATGGTACAAAACGGCCCATAATACCTTGTACGGCATGTACCGGAATACTCCATATTCTAAAAAAGCCAAGTATATGATCTATGCGGAATAAATCGAAGTAATTACTCATTTGCTGGAAACGCTGTTGCCACCAGGCAAAATTATCGGCCTGCATGGTTTTCCAGTTGTAGGTAGGAAAACCCCAGTTTTGTCCAACGGCAGCAAAATCGTCAGGCGGTGCACCGGCCTGCTGATCCATATTGTATAATTCAGGCGCCACCCAGGCATCGCAACCAAAACGGTACACACCAATAGGTATATCGCCTTTTACCACAATACCTTTTTTGTGTGCATAGTCAGTAGCTTCTTTTAATTGTACATGCAAATGGTATTGCACATAACAAAAAAACTGTACCTGCTTACTACCTGCTGTAGAAGTAAATAAGCGATTGATTTGTGTAGGGTTATAACTGCTGTATGTTTTCCATTGGTTAAAATCGGCGGTGCCGTTTTTATCACGCAAATAACTAAAAGCTGCATAAGGTTTTAACCAATGCTGGTTTTGCTGGTAAAACGTTTTATAATCATCAGAAGCCAGACACTCTTTTCCATCTTCTTCAAACAGTTCTTTTAATAAAGCCAGCTTAAACTTCATTACCTCTTCGTAATCAACAGTAGCTAATTCGTTTAATTGCTTTTGTTTCTTTTTTACACTGTTAACTAACTTCTGGTGTTTTTTACCGGCAACTTTTGCCAGGTTAATATATTGTGGATGTAATGCAAAAGCTGAGATAGCTGCATAAGGATAAGAATCCTGCCAGGTATGTGTTGCGGTAGTATCGTTTACAGGCAATAACTGAATAAGTTTTAAACCTGTTTTAGCAGCCCAGTCAATTAATAATTTTATATCGGCAAACTCACCTACACCAAAACTGTTTTTGGTACGTAAGCTAAACACCGGAATGGCCACACCGGCACCCTTCCAGCTATTGTTTTGTAATTGTACAAAGCCATCGTGTAAAATTGATAAATGGCCTGCACCGGTATTACCATGAATAATGCGATTGTCGCCTGTTTCGAAAGTAACAAAGGCTTTTTCTTTTGTGTTGTAAATACCGTATTTGTAAGTAAGGGGAAATTGTTCGTTGGTTAAATTTACTTTGGCTGTCCACCAAATACCATCGTTGCTTAATAATAAAGGTTGCTCGGTATTCCAGTTATTTAATGCTTCTCCGGCACCGGCTAAACATATTACTTCGTGTTTATTTAATAATGGAGCTTTTACTTTAAATACATGGGTTGCATCTACCGTTTTTACCGCTTTTACTTTAGCCGGCTGTGGCAATAAAACATTGGTAAACGGGGCCGTGAAAAACACATTTTCTGTATCGCCGGCGTGGTTCCATACATCAGAAAAAGTAAAACTTTCGTAGCCTTTGGCGGCAATATCAATTGTTCTGTCTAAACCGGCATCGGCAATTAGCTCGCCGGTTTTTGATTTTAAATAATACTTGTATTTAACAGGTGTTTTATTAAAATCAACACGATCAATATTTATATCTAATTTCCAGAATGATTCGTTTACATACTCCATGGCCACTAAACCGGAAATAGCTAAATTCCCTAGTTCAGGAACATCTCCCGTTAAAAAAAGGCTTTCGCCAAAGGCCGTTGAATATTTTAAATAAAAACTAAGCTTCATCACAATCGCTGATTATTAAGTTCTTAGAAATAGTTTTGTGTAAAAGGTACACATTTGTGCGAAAGTAGAAAAATCTTATTGAAAAATGCAATTTTGGCTGTTTAATATAGCTTGTACAAGCATTACTAACAGCCATTCCATTACCGCTCAACAGGTTGAGAAAGAATGTAGAATAGTTATTACTCAACAAATTACTTTTCAATTATATACGTACCTAAACGGTGCAAATATAACAACAACAAAAAACACCTGCCAGTGTTGGCAGGTGTTTGTATATAAGTTGTTTACAAGTAATAATTAATTTCCACCACCCTTACTTTCCTCATAAGTCATTACACGGTAGCCGGATTTAGGAATATCGAACTTGGCTGCGGGAACCAAACTAAGGTTAATAGTTGAAACCGTATAAGTAACCTTGGTAGTGCCCTGGGTAGCTTCGTACTCCATAGCCAAACCGGGTAGGTTTTTATTCAGGTACTGAAAATCTTTATTTACTGGTAATAACTCTTTGGTAAAGTACACGGTAAATGTGCTGCCATCGGTTAATTTACCAATTGCTTTCTGGCTTTTATAACCTGCAATGGTTTTAAACTCATTTTCGTACGTAAAAGTTACGCCTTCGTACTTTTTGTTGTATTGTTTCCAGTTATCGGCTGTAAGATTAATCAGGTATTTCTGCTGGCCATAATCTTTTAAAATGGTTACATCGCCACTTTTACCATCGTTAATAATGGATTGTGTACCTAATGAGCTTACCATATCTGACCGGCTGGAATTGCCTTTCAGGTAAATAATGCTGGTAGCACCATCCAGCATATCGGCAGCTTTTGGCGAGCTATTGTTGGTATTAATAACAATATTGTAGGAAATAGTAGCCTCGGTTAAACGCTTTTGTGCTTTTAACTGCGAAGCAGTAAAAACGGTGAAAAACATGACCAAAAACGCTATACTTGTTCTCATTTTGTTTTGCTTAGTTTAATATACTTATGACGTGACAAGATAGGCATAAAGTTGCAAATGAGCTGAAAGCGGAAGGCTTAAAGCTGAAAGCTGAAGGCTCAATGCTTAATGCTGTCTTTTCTAACTTGCAGACTTACGGTCTTCCGGTCTTTCCGACATCCCTCTGTTGATTAGCGAACGGAACGATGAACGGAGCGTCGCAACGAGAGCTCAATCAGGGAACTGCAGCTGGTCAAACAAAAAAATTAATTAATGGGCTGTCCGGAAATTAACACCTGTTTAATACAATTGGTGCCAAAAGCATATGGCAAATAGGCAATGGATGGCACCGGTTGCGTAATAATTAAATTGGCTTTTTTACCTACCGTTATGCTGCCGTGTGTTTGTTGCAATTCCATAGCATGCGAACCGTTAATGGTAGCGGCATTAATGGCTTCTTCGGGTAACATTTTCATTTGTATACAACTAAGCGCCACTACTAAATTCATATTGCCCGATGGCGATGAGCCGGGATTAAAATCGGTTGCCAATGCAACGGCGCAACCACTATCAATTAACTTGCGGGCCGGCTGATAAGCCATGCGTAAAAAAAACGCAGCAGTTGGCAACATAGCACCAATGGTTTGCGATGCAGCGAGTATATCAATAGCAGCATCGTCCATGGTTTCTAAATGATCAACCGATACAGCATTTAACTTTACACCCACTTGTACCCCACCCGATAAATTTAATTGATTGGCATGTATTTTTGGTTTTAATCCATACTGCATACCGGCCAAACAAATACGCTCTGTTTCTTCGGCCGAAAAAAATCCGGTTTCGCAAAATACATCAATATAATCGGCCAGTTTTTCGGCAGCAATTACCGGCAACATGTCGTTTATAATAAGCTGTATGTATGCTTCGTGATTTTCTTTGTAAGCCTCGGGGTAAGTATGTGCGCCTAAAAAAGTTGCTTTAATGGCTAAATGCGATTTTTGACGTAGCCGTTTTATTACCCGCAACATTTTTAATTCATCTTGTACACTTAAGCCATAACCACTTTTAATTTCAATAGCACCCGTACCTAAAGCAGCCACCTGCTGTAAACGTTGCCAGGCCTGGTTAAACAACTCATCCTCGGTTGCATGGTGCAGTTTGCGGGCCGAGTTTAAAATACCGCCGCCTTTAGCGGCTATTTCAGCATAGGAAAGTCCTTTTATTTTATCAACAAACTCTTCTTCCCTGCTGGCGGCAAAAACCAAATGCGTGTGTGAGTCGCACCAGGCAGGTAAAACTAAACTTCCGGTAGCATCTATCTGATTACTGATGGTTGCGGCTTGTTGCGGCAGTTCTTCCATCAGTCCAATTTCAGCAATAACATCGTCCTGAATAATAAGGTACGCATTTTGCAGTTCAGGTAAAGTTGCTAAAGCAGTAGAGCGCAACGGTTGTGGTGCATGTTGCACACCAACCAGGCTTTTAATATTTTTTATTAATGTATTTGGCACAGGCAATATTACAAAAAGCTTTTCTTTGTACTTTAATAATTTAGCGTATGCATATTCCCGACTTTTCCGATCCGTCCATTTGGTTAAGTTTACTTACCCTTACTTTTTTAGAAATTGTATTGGGTATAGACAATATTATTTTCATTTCCATTATTTCCGATAAGCTGGATCCATCTAAGCAACGCAAGGCCCGTAACATAGGTTTAGCGCTGGCTATGATTTTTCGTATTGCCCTACTCCTTACCATTACTTGGATTATGCGGCTAACGGCACCCATTATTACCATTCCCTTTATTACCGATAAAACTACAGGAGCCGATTTAGCATTGAGCTGGAAAGATTTCATACTATTAGCCGGAGGTTTATTTCTGGTAGTAAAAAGTACATTGGAAATACATCATAAATTAGAAAAACCGGTACAGGAAAACACTACTACAAAAAAAATGTACGCTACTTTAAGTTCGGTAATTGTGCAAATAGTTTTAATTGATGCCGTGTTTTCATTCGACTCAATTTTAACCGCTATTGGTTTGGTGGACGATGTATTTATTATGATTGTAGCCGTAGTAATATCTATTGTTATTATGATGATATTTGCAGGTGCAGTAAGCAGGTTTATAAACAAAAATCCAACTTTACAAATGTTAGCGTTAGCGTTTTTAATTGTTATTGGCGTAATGTTGGTGGCCGAAGCTTTCCATCAGGAAATACCCAAAAGTTATATTTACTCCATGATAGCTTTTTCTTTACTGGTAGAAATTTTAAATATGCGTATGCGTAAAACAAATAATCCGGTAGAGTTAAAAAACAAACTGGACGATTAATTGTTTTATTGGGGCGTGCCCCTTTGTTATGCTAACCTGCGGCCTCATGCGTCGGCCTTGGTTGCCTAACAAAGGGTCGGGCTTTACGCTATTACTCCGGCACACCCCCTAACCCCCAAAGGGGGAACTGCTAAGCACAGGGCTTCACCGGGGTAACCGCTTCAATCCCTCACGCAGTAACACATAAACAACTGTTATTCACAAAAATATTTTTTAAAAATACATTATCACATGCGTATAGCTATAAACGGAATGGGGCGAATTGGAAGGCTTTTGTTCAGGCGTTTATTACACCACCAGCAAATACAAATAGTAGCCGTAAATGATATTATGCCAATTGAAAATCTGGCATATTTACTACAATATGATTCGGTTTACGGAACCTATCCCGAAAAAATTGTTATTGAGGATAATCATTTACATGTTGCAGGTAAATCAATCATTTATTTGCAACAACCCAATCCGTCGGAGCTTCCCTGGGAGTCGTTACAAGTACAAACAGTACTAGAATGCAGCGGTATGTTTAGTACACAACCTTTGGCCGGCCAGCATATTCAGGCCGGTGCAAAAAAGGTATTATTGTCAACAACCGGTGCAGCCGATATTCCATTATTAATTTATGGACATAACCATGTAAAAGATAATGACAAACTGGACATAGTTTCTCCCGGTGGTTGTATGACCAATTGCTCTACACATATTTTGTACTTGCTGCAATCTATTGGTATTGCATCGGCACAAATAAATGTGTTACACTCCTACACTACTCGTCAGGAGCTGGTAGATACCTGGCATAAACAGCCACGTCGTGGTCGTGCTGCAGCCGAATCTATTATTCCTGTAGAGGTAGATTTGTACCAGTCGCTGGAAAGATTAATGCCGGGCTTAAAAGATAAAGTAGCCACGCTTAGTATTCGGGTACCTGTTGCCAATGGTGCTATGGCCGATTTTACGGTAGAAATGCAACGCATGGTAACCCCCGAAGAAATAAATAATTTATTTAAATATGCTGCAGCCAATGAGTACAAGGGTGTGTTGGATTATACGGAGGAGCAACTGGTATCATTAGATGTAAAAGGCAATACACATTCTTGTTTAATTGACGGATCGCTTACATCCGTTGCCGGTAAACAAGTAAAAATAATTGCCTGGTTTGATAACGAATATGGTTTTACCAGCAGGATGATTGACTGGTTGGAACTGTGGTCAAACTAAAATTGTATATAACTTATTAAAAAAAAGCTTATCATTTTCAGTGATAAGCTTTTTACTTTTACATATTAATTACCGGCGCTTTAAAGTTAGACTGCACCCTGTTATTTGCCGCATGAATTAAATTCCTAGTAGAAATAGATGGTTTGATATTTAAAATATTTTCCACCGTTTTATACTTCTGAATATTTTTATCGTTATACAATGCTCTTAGTTTTTTATACTTTAAAAAATGATAGCGGCTTTGTTCCGTAGCAATGGCCCAGCCTCTCCAGCCATTTAAAAATCCACGACGAAAGAAATAATCAACCAGAAAAAAAACAAACGGGCTTGCCAGCATTTTAAACAAACTTGCTTTTTTACCTTTTTTAAACATTGATAAAGCTGCAATGGTGCTAAAGTTATTACTGCGGTCAATATGCTGTTGTTTCGTTTCGCATATATAATGTAAAATATCGCCGGCTAAGGGATAAACTGCCATGCCAGGTTTAGCAACCACTTGTTCATGAATATAATCACCGGTCCATTTTAAAAACCTTTTATTAAACAACCTGATTTTTCTTTCAGGATACCAGGTTCCGTGTTTAATAAATGCTCCTCTGTAAAAAGCACAACGGCTTAAAGAGTAAGCAACAAAATGTAAATCCTGTTTAACCTTTTTAATAGATTCTATTAACGGCTCGCTTAATTCTTCATCGGCATCTAAACATAAAACATAATCATGTGTAGCCAATTCTATTGCTTTGTTCTTTTGAGCAACATAACCTGCAAAAGGATTTTTAAATGTTTTAGCACCTAATGATTCAGCAATTTTCAGGGTATTGTCTGATGAATAAGAATCAAGCACCACAACTTCATCTGCTATTTCCTTAACAGCATTAATGCACCTTGCAATATTTTTTTCTTCATTGTAAGTTATTATAACAACTGATATTGTTTTCATGGGGATTATTTCAAAATTTCTATCAAATATTTATTACTGTCTAAAAGAGCTGATGGCTTTATTCTTAACTTCGATATATGTTTTCTACAAAAGCATCCCTCGTAAATAAAGAAACCATTTGGTCGGGCTTTCTCCTATTATTTTTTGCCTCATTGTTTTTTCCATTTGGCCAGGCAATCAGGTATTTTTTTCTAGGTGCATTTGTGCTATCATCTATATTTATTATAAAAGAAAAAAAATATAAACCCGATTTACTAAAACTGTCAAATCCGTTTTTGTATATATTTATTTTTCTTGCTTATTTAGTTATAAGCTTTCTCTTATCGGATCAGTTGGATGGTGCCAGAGCCTTACGTATCAGGCTTCCTCTTTTCTTATTTCCGCTGGTTTTTCTTTTCATTCGTATCAACAGAGATAAAAGAGATGGTTTACTCTTAAAGTTTGCTATTATTACTACTATCTTCTGTTTTACAAGCTTAAATTATGCCATATTTCAAGCTATTAAAAAAGATGACAACGCCTGGCTTTATAACGATGCACTATCTTACTTTATAAATCAACAATCCATTTATACTTCCCTGCTTGTCAATATCTCCATCTATGTTTTTGCCTTTTTTCTAATAAAAAAGTATCATGTTATCAAGCATAAGTTTTTGTTAATTCTTACAATTGCTTTTCTATTCATCATCAGTTACCTGCTTGCCAGTCGTATTATGATGTTTCAACTTTACTTTACCATTTTATGCCTTTTTATATACATCATATTCAAACAAAAAAAATGGTTTCTAGGCCTTGCTTTGTTGTGCGGCTTATTAATAAGTGTTGTAACAGTTTATATTTTCTTTCCAAAAACCTTAAATAGATTTAAGGAGTTAACTATTACCAGCTATCAATACAACAATACTGCCGCAGAAAGTCATTATGGTGGCGTATTAACCAAAGAGCAGTGGAATGGTGCCAACTTTCGGCTGGCTGCCTGGAAATGCGGATGGGAACTCTTTACGCATCATCCTGTAACCGGTGTTGGACTTGGCGATAAAGCCACAACCCTGAACCAATTATATAAAGAAAAAGAGTTTCATTTTGCCATTGAAACCGGAAAAAACGTTCATAATAATTACCTTGATATACTCTACAGCATGGGTATTATTGGTTTACTGCTTTTTCTTTTGGGTTGGTTGTTTCTCCCGCTCATTCAATTCTTAAAACAAAAAGATATATTAGCCATTATCATCACCATCACCTTTGCATGCGCTATGATTACCGAAGTATATTTTGACCGAAGTCTGGGTGTAGTGCTTTTTGGTTTCTTTATCCCTTTTTTATTAAGCGGAACCCAAACTACACTATCAAAGAATAGTTAAACATTATCTGCTTCATATAATTCAATAGCCTTGGAAGTATCGCCAAAAAAAATCATCTCACCATTTTTCATGTAGATAGTGCGGTTACAATACTTTTGTATGGTATCCATTGTATGACTAACTAACACAACTGTTTTACCTTCAATCCAGGATGTTTCAAAAACCTTCACGGCTTTTTCCTGAAACTTCATATCACCCACTGCAAATATTTCATCTAAAAACATAAGGTCGGCACCTGCCTTCACCGCAATAGAAAAACCCAGCCTTGCTACCATACCCGATGAAAAGAATTTAATCTTTGTGTCCATAAATTCCCGCAACTCAGCAAAATCAATTATCTCATCAAAAATGGCGTCAATCTGTTTAATTTTTAATCCCAATACAGAACCAGATATGTAAACGTTTTCCCTTGCTGTTAATTCATGGCTCATACCAACGCCTAAATTCATCAGCATAGTAGAGCCGTTTATTCTCAGTTGTCCTGTATTAACCGGATACACTCCAGCCAGTACTTTTACCAATGTTGATTTACCGGAACCGTTTCTACCAATTAACCCAATAGATTCGCCTTTAGTAATTTCCAAAGACATTGTTTTAATCGCTTCCACCCTTTTTCTTCTCGGTGGATTGAATAAATTAAACAATCTATGTTTAACAGTATTATGACTGTCTTCGCTAATGACAAAAGTTTTGCTAATGTTTTTTGCGCTTAGTATAATATTATCGTTCATAAATTTTAAAGTTTTTCTGCTGCTTTAGCGCCAAGTTTGTTTAAAACAAATACACCAATAAATAGGAAAACAAATGCATACACCATGTTCCAAAGAAACAAGTTGAAATCAGGTGGTAACTTTTCCATAGTTACACGTCTTGCATTAATAATAATTCCTGCAATAGGGTTTAAATAATGAAAAGTGGGTAACGCACTTTTAAACAGTTTCAGATTATATAAAATAGGAGACAGAAAAAATAACAACGAAACAAATACCTGCCATATTTGTGTTATGTCTTTTGCAATAATGTATATACTAGATAAAATTAAAGCCAGCCCTAATGAAAGAATAAACAAATTGAAATATATGGGTAACATCCATAAAATTTGAAAAGAAATGCCAATACTATCCTTTTCAATGAAGCTGTAAAAAATAAGAAACATAAAAAAATTAAACACAAAGCCAATAGAATTACTGAATAACTGTGATATATATAATTCCAGTTTGTTCATATTACTGTATTCGTACAAATACTTTTTGGTCTGCAATATTTGAATACTTCCTGTAGTGGACTCTACAAAAAAGTTCCAAAGGATAAGGCCTATAAATAAAAAAGAAGCAAATGCCGGAACATCTGTTTTCATAATTATTTTAAACACCACATAGTAAATACAGATGTCCATGATGGGCTTTAGTAAAGCCCATAACAATCCTAATTTATTTTCATAATAACGTAACTTGAATTCAATTTTTGCTAAAAGCCAAATTCTTTCAAATTTGTTTGATTGTCCTCCCCAATCTTTCACAACCTTAAGAAGCATTTTTTATTTTTTTATATAAGAGTAAATTTTATAAGCTGCCGCTCTCACCAATTTGTTTCTTTTTATTAGCCTGATAAACTTTAGTGAAATTTTGGAGCCAAAGGGCATTTTGTCAGCAAGGTGAAGATCAAGAGATGGATTATCTACCCAAATACCAGGACCATTAGCTGTAGACAGATTAACTATCTCTGTTGCAAAATGGGCATATAATGCGCTATGTTTGTTTACCATGTATTGAGACAAAATGACTTTTTTTGATGGTGAAATTTGACGAAACATAGAACTCTTTCTTACCCGATACTGGAACAATAATTCTGGAATAACCACCCCATTATAACCTTTGCCAACCATTGAAACTACACTGTCATAATCTTCTACGCCTTGAAAAGGCATCTTTTCATCATTACTCCCGCCATTTAAAAAACTTTCTCTTTTATAAACCAGTGCACTGGAGTTGATAATATTATGGAACAGGAGCAAAGGTAGTTCCGGCGAAAAAGTAGGCCAGACTCCTGAACCATTTTCAAAATAATGACACCAGCATCCAACAAAATCAACATTTTTGTAATGGGCAAGAACAGCTATTGCTATTGGATAATAAGTTGAAGAAATAGTATCATCTGCATCCAAAAAAGCTAAATAATGTCCTCTTGCCTGCATTGCACCTATATTTCTTGCTGCGGCTAATCCTCTGTTTTCAGTATCAATTACACGTATTATATTGTCATTTCGGTAATTATCCAGTTGCTTTATACTTTGCTGCTCATTACTACCATCATTCACAATGATAATCTCTACATCACCGTATAATGTTTTCTTAATTGCGTTAACAGTATCATCTATATATTTCCCTAAATTATAATAAGGGATAACAACAGATAATTTTTTATTGGTATGTTCTAAATTTTGTGGGGAATAATCTTTAGTTATTGATTGATTGTTGGTGAAAGGAAAATCGGTAGGACGAAACTTTTGCTTACTCAATAATTCCTTTAAAACAGTATTTTTTTTTGCATAAACTTCCTCATATCCGCTGATGATTTTAACTCTTTCTATCGCATTTTTTGATATTATCTCCCGCTGCGAATTTGTTAAGGATAAGATATTTTGTAACTGTTCAGCAAAAGTGTCAGGCAATCGATGATCGAATAAAAAACCATTAACCCCATGTTCAACAATTTCTGCCTGTCCACCTTGTTTAGATACCAAAACAATCTTTCCCAATGCCATCATTTCTAAAACCACGTAGGGAAAATTATCATTATTGCTTGGAACTATAATTACTTCAGCACTAGCCAAACGATTTGCAATTGCGTTTGGCTTAATTCTATCTTCAAAAATCAATAGCCCCTCACTAATATACTTGGTGTATTTATTCTTGATTATTGTACCCATGGCAATACCTTCCGGGTGATAAACAATGTCCTGCCCCCCTATAAGATATAACGACCTAGAAAATCCGGTATCCCACAACTTTTTAAAATAATTTAGCAGCTCAAAAACACCTTTTTGTGCTGTTAGTTTACCATAAAATATAATCTGGTTTTGGTTTTCATAATTATCAATATGTTCTACAGTCTGTGTGTACAAATATGGGTTTGGTATTATACTTATTTCTTTTTGTAACCCCACCATTCTATTTTCCAGTTCGCCTATTATATATTTACTTGGAGATATAATATGCGTAGCAGCCCGTAGACAAAAAAACTCCATTTGGCATATCCAATAATTAGGATATCTGTATTCAGGAACTTTGTTGTATATAAAACTTAAAATAGAAGGGGAATGCATAGTTATTAAAACTGGTACGTCTACACACCAATCGTACAAAAGGTATTTGTACTGTAATAAATAGTAAGCAATGCCAAGATATTCCTGTGCTTCAATAACATCCGGCTTACCCTCTTGTTCAATAAACTGTTTTACTATATGTGCAAACTCATAGCTAAGATTAGTTTGATGACCCAAAAAAGAATGAGAATTTGTTTGCGAAGGATTAAAACGAATAACACGAATACCATTACCTGATTGTACCTTAAATTCACTCACGCTCATATCGTTAATAAAAACCGATACCTGATGACCTGTTTGAGCAAGCATTGCCGCTGTATGATAACAATAAGTCCCTATTCCCCCTCCATATTGCGGAGGGTACTCAGTTGTAAGAATCCAATATTTCATTTTCTATCGTTTCTCTCCCGCTTTCTTATAAAAGAAAAGCATATTTCAAGTTTAAGTAATCTATCACATTTTTGTACTATGCTTTAAAGCCATGTTCTTCTAATACATCTATATATCCCTTTTGTGTAATACATACATCAAGTTTTTCTTCTGCAAATAGCCTGCACGATTGACTAAACTTGTTATATAAATCATCATTGTTGATTAGCTGTAAAATTGCTTTTTCAAATGACGCTAAAGACGCAAGATTTAAGCAAAAACCTGTTTTTGTCTCCTCAGAAATTAACCATGGTAAACCTCCGGCATCTGAGCAAATAACAGGCACACCCATGGCCAAACTTTCTAAAACCACATTCGGTCTTCCATCCATACGTGAGGGAACTATTAGTATATCAGTTAATGCAAGAACCTCTTTTGCATCTGCATAACCTACATACGTGATGCTATTCTGCATATTTAGTTTTTCAATCTGTGCTATAATACTTGCAGCCATTGGGCCACCGCCTGCAAGTACGAAATGTATATTATTACAGCTTTTCATTCTAGCTGCAATTTCAACAAATATATCCGGCCCTTTTTCTTCGGACAAACGCCCCAAAAAAGTCACGATTTTCTTATCAGCAGGTAATATAAAATTATTGATCTCTTTTTTATCAGTTAGCTGAGGTGTAAACAAAGATGTATCTACACCGTTTTCAATTCTTTTTACTTTTGATTGATTTCTTTGGCATGTGGAAATTAAATAATCTTCCACTTTGGGATTTTCAACAACGGTAAGATCAATGTATTTTTCCTGTTTAATATTATCAATGATATGACCAACGGTACTATAGACAGGGTTAATAACTTTTAAAAAAGCAAACTCCGATTTTAAGTCTTTTAATATTTCATAAGCAAAAGATGAATTGCTGATGAGTATATTATTAATTCCCCTTGATTTTATTATTTCGTAGGTAAGTTTTTTCCAATGTTTCCAATAATCCTGGTCATTCCAAAGGTTTCTATAATCTTCCAGGAAATAATAGTCATTGCATTCTGCCGCAAACAAATGTGAAGTATCACCCATTTCGGAATAACTGTGCTCACTGACTATTAAACTAACATGCACATTATTCTTTTTAAAACCTTTGATTACCTGAAGAATAGCCGTTTCTGCACCTCCCACTACCATGAAAGGAATAAAAATCAAAACTGACTTATCTTTCGTTTCAGTTAAATCTATATCTTTTAAAAGTCTATGATATTCGTATGGATGTTTGCTACCGTTTTTTGAGTGTAAATTGTTATTTCTTTTTTGGTAAGCTCTTTTATCAAGAATTGAATAATCGTCATTACCAATATGAAGCTTTTTTCTTAGGTTAAACCAAGTTTTTCTTAGCGACCAAAACTTACTGCTTTCCATGGCCGCAACCCTACCCTTCAACCGTTGTACTTCATTTTTTAGTATTTCAATTTCAACTAAAGGAGCCAACTCATTTTGAGCTACATTTAAACCATCATTATCTGAATCATCATGATTATTTTCATCATCGGTTTTGCTGTTAGCCTTATTAATTTTCAGTTCTTTAAACTTTGTTTTAATCCAGTCCTCAATACCTTCCTGCCAAACAATCAGACCATGTTTTTGCTTAAAATATTCACCCGATTTTTTAATTTCAAGTGAAGAGAACCTAACCTTTTCAGCATTTTTATCAGTGTCGTTTTCGGGAACGTCGTGTGCATGAACAAAGCACAGACCGGCCATGTTACCTATTTTTATACCTTCTTTATATAGCCTTAAAGAAAGTTCTGTATCCTCAAATCCAACAAACATATTGGTATCGTAACCACCAAACTTTAAAAAATGATCTTTGTAAAAAACGGAGGCTCCTCCAAATACAAAGGTTGACAAAAAAGGTTGTTTTTGTGGCAAAAGGCTTTTGCTCATTTGGCGGTAACTACTACTGCCGCTAATATGATAAGAGTTACCATAAGGTTCCACCCACAGATCGCCGCCATAAGCATCAATAGTATTGCCGTCAGGTTTTAGCAACGGAACATTTATATAATACGCCCCTAAAGTTTTTATGGCTTTTGCAATTCCATTCAAAGGATTTTCTATCAGGTATATATCATTGTCTAACGATAAAACCCAACTTGTTTTTACGTATTCCATGGCATCATTTCTACCTTTTGCCACGCCTTTATTTACACCATATTTTACTAAATCAATGTTTAAAGAACTTATCTCGCTAATTTTTTTTTCTAACAATTTTATTTGCTCCGCATCTGAACCGTTATCTGTAATTAAAATACGTCCCTTGTAATCGGGCATACACCTGAGGATGGAGTTTAATAACCTGATGGTAAGTGACACCCTATTGAAACTCAATACAACGATTGTAAGATCCTGACCATCATTTTTAAATCCGGGAAATAAATCAACCGCTACAGGATTATCTAATTGCATTAAACTTAGTGATCCGGTGTAACCTCTTACAATTATATTGTTATTAAGTGTATTTGTCTTCATTATTCCAGGGCTTAAAACGATGGGACATATCATAATTAAATTATGACAATCACCAATAAATCCCAGATATTTACAACATCTGTTTATTATTTAAAGGATAATTTTTTATTGCATTAATAATATTTCACCGAGTGAAACTCAGGTAAAAACTATCAAATTATAATTAAGGCTTTTTATTAAAAAGCTTTTCTTTAATTGTACCTAATAAACTTCTTTTTTCGTAAGTTTTTTTGTACCAAACTATATCATTATTCAATCTTTCAATATCGCCAAGAAGTTTATTGATCAATTGTTTATCGCCATGTACTTTACGATTCAGTTCTTCATTTTTAGTTTCAAGATATTTTATAACCTCATCCTTTTTATCCATCAACTGTAACAAATTAGAAATCGTATCATCACTTCTTTCAATGTGGTCTTTATTACTATCCACAGCCTCATCAATCTTATTATTAATAGCTACCAGCGTTTGATGGATTTCATTTACATTCAAATCCTTCTTATCATCTAACTTTATTACTTTAATATTCTCCATATCAACACATCAATTAATAGTTAAACGTCCACGTTTTCATAAATTTCTTTCCAATAAAAGCTCTTCCCAGGTATATGTCTTTATAAATTTTGAAGTTGTCATACATATCGTATTCAACTTTTTTAATTTCACTTGACAACTCTCCCATTACATATAACATCTCTCTGTTATTCTGGTAATGTATTATTTTAGAAATAGCAGATCTTTTATTTGAAAATAAATCTCCATTTACTCCTTGTTTAACAATATCTCTATTGCCTACACAATCGGTTAATAATAACGCCTTTTTTAAAGACATAGCTTCAAGTGCAGCAAATGAAAGTCCTTCATACTGTGAAGTAGATACATATACATCTCCTTTCATTATTAAATCACTTACATCATGCTCCTGAAGCCATCCTGTGATTTTTATATTCGGTGATGTAAGTATGCCGGAGTCGGGTCCATCGCCAATCCATATAAATTCAAAATTGTCTAACCCAATAAAATAGGATGCAATTTGATTGAATAGTTCCGGGTTTTTCTGTGCAACAATCCTACCACAAGTTATTATTCGAAATTTTTCGGAAGGTTTTGACAATTGTATGGGAACATAGTCAGAGGTTTCAACACCATTATTTACATACAAAGATTTTATACCTAATTTATTATACTCATTAAATTCGGACGCGGAACTGCATATTACTTTTCCGCAAAGTTTGTTTGCTGCAATTTCTAATTTCTTGAAAATAAATCTTTTAATGTAGGAGTTGGTTGATAGAAAGGAGGCGCCATTCGGCGTATAATATACATTTTGCAGATTAAGCATCCTGCATACTATCCTGCCTAAAAAACCACTTTTTGCCGAATGAAGATGCACGGCATCACAAAGGCCGGCTTTTTTTAAGCGTTTAAGAATTGTATATAATTCTATAAGTGCCTGAATATCTTTAAAGACAGTAATATTTCTACGTGCAGACTTCCACGGAATAAATTTAACATTAGAAGTTTGAAAACCTTTTTTTACCAAATCTGCTTCAATTTCATCTTTACGTTCGCCGTGTATTACTATATGCTTATCATTGCTTAACACTTTTGTAAGCGATTTAACAAACAAGGCCACTCCGGATGCAAAAGGTTCTATAACATGTACAACTACCATATGCCGTCGATTATAATCCTACAACAGAAATTTAATTTCGTTAATAAATAATAGCTAAGCAATAATCGTTATAGGCTGATAATAAGTGAGATAGTCTTACACAAGTAAGTACAAAAAATAATTGTAGTGGTGCAATTAATATTTACTCAAGGGCTAAGAATATCACTCATTAAAAAATTACACAGCATTATATTATGTATGGTTCTTACATAAACTGTATTGTAATTTTCACTGCTTGACAATGCTTATTTTACTACCGTTGCATCATTATGCATAAATAACTTCAATTGTAGAATTATTTTTTTGGGTAGCAGCAATAAAAAAAAGAGTTTGACTAAGCCAAATAATTTATACAACGAATTTGGTGCCAGTTTTCTCACAACTTTGAGGCGAGCATATAATTGTTTGTTTTTATTCTTGTACGAAATGCCCTTTCTGTTTAACAAACAGTTAACTAAACTTTCGGGTAATATGTGAACTTGTGAAATTGTACAGATTTTCCAGAACAGCGCATAATCCTCGGCATATTCATAATTAGCAGGATAAAAGCCTGTTTTATCAAGTACTGCTACATTGATAATAACAGTAGGATGAATGAACGAATTACGGCTGTACATATCTTTAACAATACTGGTATGTAACGCAGGGCTTTTGTATAAATAATGCTTTCCGGTTTTACTATCTTCAAAACTACACCAGCTTCCTAATAATGAAATTTGTGAATGAGTTTTTAAAAAACTTATTTGTTTAACAAACCTTTCTTTACTGCAAATATCATCACAATCTAAACGGGCTATATAGTTTGTTTTTACGTTTTCTACTATCCAGGTTAATCCGGCATTTAAGGCTTGTGTAATACCAACGTTTTGTTGCATACGTATTACCCTAACAGGTTTGCTGGTAATTTTACTTACATAATTTTCATCTAAAGGCTCTACGCTCCCATCATCTACTACTACAACTAAAAAATTTAAAGTTGGGTAATAAATACTTTTTAGCGATACTATCAAACCTTGTAAATTATTAAAGCAAGGTATTAGCACACAAAAATCTAAGTTGCCTGATAAAACGCTACCATTCATTAAAAAAATATTTTAAACTATTTTTTATTTACACCCTTGACAAGTAATATGAGTTAACGATGCATATAAATATGAAAAACTTTTTCGCCTTTTTATTACTGCTATTTTTATACCAACAAAAAAAGGGCTGCAAAATGCAGCCCATGTATTTAAAATGATTTGGAAATTTGGAAATGTGATGATTTGGAAATGAAACTCTCCCATAGCGTTTCTGTTTTCCTTTTGCAACACCGATAAAAATGACTTTATTGCCAAATGCTGAATAGAATTACCGAAAGTACAAGTGAGTGACACAACAGACGATGATAGTAGTACTACTGCTGACTAACAAAAAATATAGTCGCTAAGTTGTACTTACTTTTCCTCTTTCAATGCATCGTTACCCGGCGACTCTGCGGTGGCAGGTACATGTTCGTCAAGATTGACGCATGCCTCCGGATCGACGAATTCGTTCATATAGATTTCGAACAACACCAATAGATAACTAATTAACAAGGGACCAAATACCAGACCGATGAAGCCAAATAAATTTAACCCCACTAATACACCCATAATGGTAATTACGGGATGCACATCGCCAAGGCGTTTTAGTAAGGAAACACGGGCTACATAATCTACATTACCGGTAATAATTACACTGTACAATAATAAGCCCACGCCTTGCCAGGTTTCGCCGGTGGCAAAGGTAAACAGCACCAGTGGTATCCATACTATGGCAGTACCTATAACCGGGAAGAAGGCAAACACACCGGTTAGAAAACCCCAAAGGCCCCAATCGTTAACACCAAATATTAAATAACCAACGGTGGCTACTATACCCTGAATAATGGATATAAGCGGTATTCCCAACGCATTGGCTTTTACCACCCGCTTGGTTTCGTAGGCCAGTTTATTTATGTTTTGTTGCTTTAACGGTGTAACGCGGTTTAGGTATTTTTCCATCTCACGCCCATTAATAAGCATGAAGTATAAAAGAAACAGCATAATGGCCAGGTTGGTAACCAACATGGCAGTGCTGTTTAACATACCGGGTAAAAAATCGGCTACAGCATTTAAGCCTTTGTTTAGCGATTCTTTGGAAACCAGATCGACTCCGACTTTTTGCTGTACGGTGGTAATGTTTTGCTGTATGGTTTGCATTACTTCTTCCGGATTAGCCAAAACTGAATTTATTTTAGGACTAATTAAAGTAATGGCCAGATAAAAAGGAATGCCAATTAAAATAAGGTAAAACAAAATAAAAAGCCAGGCTGCCCTGCCCTTTTTCATGTTTTTCTTATAAATGAAAATGAAATACTGACGCCGGCTGAGAATATAAAATGTAATAGCACCCAAAATGCCGGGGAGAAAAGAAAACAGTTCTTTGATTATTACAAAGATTAAAAACAACAAAATGCCCAACAGGAGCACTTGTCTGATTCGGTTGTTGAAGGATGGCATACTTTTTTATTAATTATTAAATTTATATAGAAAAAAGTGTACCAACAATTTTCGGTATCATTATGGTATATACTTTCTTAAAGCCACCAATATATGAAAGGATTAGTAAAACGACTGCGCAAACAAACTTCCACCCCCAAGGGAAAAATAATTGCATTTAGTATTTTAGGCCTTATAGTACTGGTAATTGCTGCCGGTATTTATTATTGGAATGTGCACAAACACAAAATTATTGAACAGGAAATTACTGGTTTGATAGAAAATAAATCGAACGGTTTATACAAATTAGAATACGACGACCTGAGCCTGGACGAGGTAAATGGTAACCTGAGTATTAAAAACATCAGCCTTATTTCGGATAGTTTAAAGTTTGACAGCTTAAAAAAGTTGAACGAAGCTCCCAACATTTTGTTTGATATTGAAATTCCGCTGTTGTATGTAACCGGGGTACAAACCCCCGCAGCCTTACTAAATAAAGAGATTATTGGCAATAAAATAAAAATTACCAATGCCGCTGTAACTATTACTTATACAGGTTTAGGTAGCGACTCGGCCAAAAATATTCCTACTAGCAAATTGTACCAACAGTTATTGGGCAACTTAAATCTTATTAAAATTGATACCATTGAATTGGCAGGCCTTACTTTAATTACCAAAAAGTTGGGCAATAAAGACGCTATTGTAAAAGTTACAAACGGCAATATTTTATTGTCGGATGTAGCAGTGGACAGTGTTGCCAATGCCGACACTACCCGCATTATGTTTGCCCGACATATTAGTGCCGAAATTGACAGTGCCCAATGGAAAACAAAAGATAACCTGTACAAATTGGTGGTAGCAGGCTTGAGTATTAATAGCGAGCTACAAAACCTGGGTATGAAAAGTATAAAGGTTATTCCGCAATACGACGAAGCTACTTTTCCGCATAAATTACCTTTTCAGGGTGATAGGTTTGATGTACAAGTGGCTAACTTACAATTGCAGAATATTTCATTTAACCAATTATCGGAGGAAAAACTAATAGCCGAAAAGATGATTATCCCGAATGGCTCATTAAAAATTTACCGCGATAAAAACTTTTTAAGGGATAAGAAAAACCGTGTGGGCACTTACCCGCACCAATTACTTACAAAAGCCCCCTTCCCTATTTTTATAAAACAATTACTGGTAAGTAATGTACTAATTGAGTACAAAGAAAAAAGTTATAAAACCAAACAAAAAGCAGCTATACAATTTGCCGGTACCAATGGCAGCATTACTAATTTAACCAACATAAAAGATAGTCTTGAAAAAAACAACCTTGCTGTAGCCAATTTAAAAACTAAATTTTTAAACGCCGGTAATTTAGATACAAAATGGACTTTTTACCTGGGCAACCCCAATGGCCGTTTTGATATTGACGCTACCTTGGGCAGCATAGCGGCTACCAAAGCATCCCCCATTACTGAGGCATTGGCCAGTATAAAAATTAATAAAGGCACTATTAATAGTTTATCGCTTAACACAAAAGGCGATGATTATAAAATGACCGGCCAGCTTAAAATTTTGTACGAAGATGCAAAAGTGGCTATACTAAATAAGCCCGATGATGATGGCGATACCAAAAAGAAACCGATATTAACCTTGGTGGCTAATACACTTATAAAAAGCAATAACCCATCCGGCAATAAACCGCCCCGTGTAGAGGCTATAGATTACCAGCGTGATACCAACCGCTCTATTTTTACATTAATTGCCAAAGGCATACTGGAAGCTGTAATGAAAACTGCCGGCATGGAAATGAAAGAAAAACCGCAGGACGGTCATTAACCAATTAATTTATCATGTAGTTGCTGTAAGGTTTCTGCTGCGTTGGCCGATAAACCACTGTGCACTTTAGAGGTTTGTATAATGGTGCTGCGTGTGGCAGATAACCAACGAAATCTTGATGCAAGATCTAATTTAGCAATAGGACTACCAACGGCAATGCCATTGGCAATTTGTTCAAAGGCCTGCAAGTGTGTTAATACATTTACTGCATCCGTTAACGGACATAATGCTTTTAACCTTTCGGCATTAAAACTAATTTTAGTGCCTAAAAACTTTTGGTCGCGGCAATAGAGTATTACACCCACGTTAATAAACTCCTCCCTTTCTATACGAGGCACAATGCGTATAACCGCATACTCATATAAGTGACGCTCTTGCATGTTGTGCTTCTTTTATAAAAATTTCGGAATGGTTTAACCTGTTTGTTAAAAAGTCAAAATAAATTTTTCGGCTTTCCTCAGGCGTGGTGCTGTAGGCATAATCCAGTAGCCATACTTCGGGTATAGCATTTACAATAGTTTGTATAGCTTCCGGTGTTATGGTAGCTTTAATTACTTCCGTTACTTCTTCAATTTCTGAAGCTAAGGGTAATAGCACATGGTCTTTTATAGCTGCAAAAGGCTGTGTAGATGCTTTTTCCCAATCGGGCCATGAGTGATGAAAATATAAAGCTGCACCATGGTCAATCAACCATAATTCTTTATGCCAGCTTAACATATTTACATTGCGGGCCGTTCTGTCCACATTGGTAATTAAACTATCCAGCCAAACAATTTTCGATGCGGTGATGGCATCCACTTTATCCACCGTTGGGTCGTAGCTAATAGCACCACTTAAATAATGCAAAGCAAGGTTTAACCCTTCGCTTTTACGCAACAACTCCTGTATTTCTTCATCACCTTCGCTGCGGCCAAAGGCTTCGTCCAGGTTGGCAAAAACAATTTCAGGTACTTTTAATCCTAATAATCTGGCCAGCTCGCCACCAATTAAATCGGCCACCAATGCTTTTACACCCTGCCCTGCGCCAAAAAATTTTAACGCATACAAAAAGCCGTCATCCGCCTCGGCAATGGCCGGCAACGAACCTCCTTCCCGCAAAGGCGTTACGTAACGTGTTACGGCCACCGTTCTTATTTCATTACTTGTTGATGCCATTTTTAATACAATAAATGCGAAAATAAACAATAAGCGATTAAACTACAGGGAGTTCTTTTTTTATGTTACCGGCTTCAGTTCCCTGATGGATCGTCCCTTGCGTCGCACTCTTGTGCACCTGTAACATTACTCACCACTGTGCAAGGTGCACCCCGACTTGTCGGTGGTGCTACATATCGCTAATCAACAGAGAGAAGTCGGAAAGACCGAATGTCCGAAAGTCCGTAAGAAAGTTTCTGCATTCAGCATTAAGCCTTCCGCTTTTTGCATTCAGCATTCAGCTTTCTGCTTTCAGCTTTCGGCTTTCGTCATTCAGCCTTATGCTTTCAGCTTTTAGCATTATGCTTCCTTACCAAACAATCCTTACCACATTTTGTTATTACCTTGCAACAATTATTTTTTTTAACTAAAAATACACCAATGACATTTGAGGCATACCGTAGTTATTTTGAAGAAATAATACAAAAAACTGCTGACGAACAAGTAGCACCTTATAATAATCCGGATTACTTTGATTATACAAAGTTAAACTGGAGCCGTATGAATCGCTGGCTTAAAACCGGAATATTAACCGACGAAATAAAACAAACCATACAGGAAATAACCAGCCCACAAAACTGGATTGTTATTACCGAGCCCTGGTGTGGCGATGCGGCACACAGTGTACCTTTTTTAGAAATGATAAGTCGTTTAAATCCGCTTATTACTGTTTCTTACGAATTAAGAGACAGCGAACCATTTACCATCAACAATTACCTGACCAATGGCGGTAAATCAATACCTAAATTAATCATCAGAAATACAGAAGGGAAAGATTTGACTACCTGGGGGCCACGTCCGGCAGATTGTCAATTAGTGTATGATAAATTAACCGCTGACAAAGCTGATTTTGAAACGGTAAAAACGGAACTGCAGGTTTGGTACAATGCCGATAAAGGTAAAAGTGTGCAGGAAGAATTGGTGGGATTGTTGAAGAATATTGATGAGAATGCTTTAATTAATAATTAAGAATTAGTAATTAATAATTGAAGACCGTAAAAGCTTTTTATAAATACTTTTTGGGTGCGTGTTTCACGCACCTTTTTTTTACCACAGAGTTAATGGAGTATTTTTCACGGAGTAACACGGAGTTATTAAGGATATAATCTCTGTGTTACTAAGTGTAAGCCCTCTGTGCAACTCGGTGGCAAAACTACTTCAGTTTTATAACACAACAGCTTACACAATGCTGAATAGCATTACCGAACGCACAAGTGAGTGACACAACAGACGATGCTAGTAGCACTGCTGCTGACTAAATAATAAAAAACAATGTACAATAAAACAGCCCTGTAAATAAATACAGGGCTGTTTGGTTTTAGGATACGGATTGGATGTATTAATAAACAAGTTTGGTTGCTATTTCGGGATTTTCAATTTCGGCTGCAACTGATGTTTTTGATAACTGGTAAGCATTTTTTGCTCTGGCTTTTGTCCAACGTCCCAGCGTCATATTAAACTCGCCACCTAATACATTAAACAATCCTGCATCGGATGGCGTGTTGTATGATATAGCTGTTGTATTATTGCCGGATCTGTAAAAAGGCTGTTGGTTTAAAGTCATTGGATCGATGATATCGTAATAGTCGTTGTTGCAAATACGATAACCAAAACCATTGCCTACTAATGAACCACCGGTTGCGCAAAACATTACATCTTCTGGTATTGAACTTTCGGTAACCGTAGTGCCCTCAAATATAGCAACCCCATATGCATTACCCGAATTAGCCAATAGGTTGGTTGTGGAATTACCAAAATCCTGACCCGGTAATGAATTGTAAGAATAAGTACCTACCCAATTAGAAGATGCCATACTCAAAGACCCTGTACTATTAATTAACTTATTAGGGCCACCAAAATAAAAGAAGGTTCCTTTTGGTACAAAACCAGATATAATATTCATTTTATACGTACGCACCTGGCCTGTAGCCCAGCCATTAATGGGGAAACCGCTTGGTAATGCAGCATTGGCATTATTGGTGGTTACTATAGAAAAAGGTGTAACGGTAAAATCAATATCCTCGGTTGCTAAAAATTGAAAGTATTCATTGTTAGAATCAGAACCTTGCGGGTCGTTGTTCCAACCGGAGATGATGATGCGTGGTGTTTTGTAAACTGATTTAAGTTCTACCAAATCGGTTTCGCTACGTAATTTAAGATAAGGAATACGCAGGTTTTCGGCTTCACGCATATACACAATACCATAATAGTTGGCCATTTTATATTGTGGCAATGCTGCCAATGGAGAAGCACTATTTGTATTTACGTTTATAATGCCAAAGCCATCGTTAATAGATTGTTCGCCACTTAAAACTTGTCCGTCTTGTGGCTGATAAGTAAAGCCGCCTTTTACCACTGCAATTAAAGTGCTTTCATAATCGTCAGGACGAGTTAATATTTTATCGATGTTAACCCTGTTTACAGTGATAGGTTTATCGCTGGCAATTTTTTGTATTTTGCTATCGGTAATATTGGTTATTTGTAATATACCGGCAATTTTTTCCAACTTGCTACCTGCAATATCTATTACCAACGAATCGCCGGGTAAATAATTAGCTGCTGGTGCACCAATGTTAATGGCAAGGCCACGCAAGAAATTTAACCTTGGATTGTTTTGTACAATTAATAAACCTTCGGGCAAATTTTTGGTGCGATGGTCAGAAACCACCACACAGGCTATTTTAGATGAACCATCCAGCGAGCCATCATTTAGCTCAACAGGTTTGCCTTTAAATAAATTACGCACATCGTAAATGGCTATGTAAGGACTAACCTTGCCGCCCGGATAATTTAATTTTGTTTTGTAACAGCTTACCAGCATGGTAAGAATTGCTACTAAAGCCAATATATTTTTATAATACTTTTTCATTACAGTTTATTTTAATTTGTTATGGTTTTTGCCACCACACTTTTGTGTTAATTTCATCAGGGCCTTGTATGGCTACTGCGTTTCTATAACTAGTAGGGTTTGATGATTGTACATAAACAGGATAGTACAGACGGGCCGGCATTTCGCCATTGTTTTTTAAGCCATTGCCTTTAGGTAATTTGGGGTAACCTGTACGACGATGCTCAAACCACTGTTGCATATCTACCAGAAACAAGGCAAAGTATTTTTGCTTGTGTATTCTTTCCATTTTGTCTTCAAAAGAATCATTATCATCCCAATCAATATCCGACTCGGACAAATGTTGTTGTATAGATTTTGTCCAACCCGGCATCCATTGTGTAATGCTGTTTTGAGCACCGCTGTAAAAGAAAGTTTTGGGGTCGCCGGTTATTAAACCTTTTAACGCTAACTCAGCTTTTATAAATTCTATTTCGGCATAATTCATCATCATACCGGTCATAGGTTCGGTTTGTAAAGTAACTGCTGCTACCTGGTCAGAAGAGTAGAAATAAGATTGCCTTGGATATTCGCCGGTGTTAGGTGAGTAACCCGATGGAATACCTACATAATTACCAGATACAGGTGAAATACCCCATCTGTTATTTGAAGAACCTGTTGTACCATACAACGTATTGTACAAGGCAATATCCATTCTTGGGTCATTAGAGTCTCTTAAAAAATCGACAAAGAAAGAAGCAAGTGATATAGCCCTGAAATCCTGCACCCTTAACAAACTATACGGCGAAAGAAATGCACCTATACCACTCCAACGTAAAATAGCTGCATCGGCATTGCTGGTCATAATGGGATAGTTAGCGGCATTGGTCGTAAACATTTGCTGCATCTTGGTAACGTATTCTGCCATCTCGGGTTTGTGTGCAATACGTAACAGTAAACGTAATAATAAGGAGTTACAAAACTTTCTCCATTTTGTTTTATCGCCTTTATACACCAGGTCAGCTTCTGCATCAATCAATTCGGTAGTAGGTGATAAACGTAATAATGTATTAGCCGAATCCAGCTTGGCAATCATGTTAATATAAATATCTTTCTGATTGTCAAACTTAGGTTCCAGTATCAGGGAATCTCTACCTAAAGTGGCCTGCGAATAAGGAATGTCGCCATAGGTATCGGTTAAGATAGAGTATGTCCAGGTTTGACCAATAAGTGCAACTGCCTGGTATGCCCGGCTATAGTTAATGGGCTCCAAGGCTTTTAAATACATGTCGCGGTAGTTAGCCATATTGGTAAAATGCCCGTTCCATAAATAATCGGCCCAGTTTCTTCTAAAATCGTAACGAAATACTTTACCATCGCCATCACCAACATCTACTGTAACCTGCATTAACTCGTTATTAAAGTTGCGGTTGCGTAACATATTATACTCCACCGATTTCATTAATGCATTAGCCAAAAACTGTTGCGGATAAGCGTTAGTGGTTTTGGTAGGATCAGTATTTAACTCAACAAAACCTTTATCGCAAGCCTGTAGTGCTATTAAACCAATAGCCAAAAAGGGAATTAATATCTTTTTCATTTTCATGTTCTTTTTAAATTAGAATGTTACAACCAGGTTAACACCAACACTTCTTGTAGAAGGGAATTGTGATATTTCAAACCCTTTTACAATATCCGATCCGTCTAATGTTCCAAACTCAGGATCAAATGCAGGCCATTTAGACCAGATGAAAAGGTTACGACCATATATACCTACTGAAGCTTTTTGTAAACCTAATTTGGCAACTACTTTTTTCTCAAATGTGTAATCAACCCTTGCTTCTCTGAATTTTATAAAATCGGTAGGGAATGTATTACCCTCACCCTGGTTACTGCCCCAGTGTGTACGGTAGTATTCATCAATGTTGGTAGCAATAGTAGTGTTAGGTATATATTTACCATCGGCAGTTAATACAACGCCATCACCAATTATACCACTGTAACGGCCCGGTAATGTTGCTGTTAACTTACCTTGCTCAGACATTTTATGGTTGGTTTGTGAGTGACCAACCCCACCCCATTGTGTATCAAATAAAAAGTTTAACCTGAAACCTTTGTACGTAAATGTATTACCAATACTTGCTCTGCCTTTTGGTATAGTGTTACCTAAGTAAACTACTTCTTGGGTTAATAAAGCATAACCTGTTGTAGCATCATAAATAATCTGACCATCCGGGGCACGTTGGTAGCCTATACCATACATATCGCCCATGCTACCACCTACCTTGCCTACAATTTGTGATGAACCAATTGAACGTTGTTGCAATACAATGGATGAGTCGGCTAATTCTTCTATACGATTACGGTTACTAGAGAATGTGAAAGAGGTTGTCCAGTTTAAGCCTCTTTTACTAACCAGTTGTTTAGTAGTTAAACCAATTTCTAAACCTGTATTACTTACTTGTCCAATATTGGTTAAACGGGTTAAAGCCCCTGCCGCTGCATCAATAACTCTATATAAATGTTGGTTAAACGAGTTACCCTTGTAAGCAGCTACATCAAGGCTCACTTTTCCTTTAAACATTCTTATATCAGTACCCACTTCAAATGAACGGGTTCTTAATGGATTGATTAATGGATTGGCCAAGTTGCGTGCATTGGTTAAAGAACCACCAATTAATGTATTTGGGCTTTCAAAATAGTTTTGTGTCATGTAAGTTCTTTGCACGCCTGAACCTACACCCGACATGGTTGCTCTTAGTTTAACAAAGTCAAACATAGAAGGGAAACGAACAACTTCCGATAAAATAAAACTTGCATTGTATGAAGGATAAAAACCCCATACTTTTTTATCAGGAAACTGTGGTGCTGCCAATGTACTCCACCAATCCCAACGACCGGTAATATCAGCAAATAAGAAGTTTTTATAACCACATGTAATTAAATAATAAAAGCTATTTGTCTCTAAGTTTTCAATACGTTGGTCAGTCTTTACGCCATATTTTGAGTTATTATGGTTGTACACACCCGGAAAGGTTAAACCATCAGAAATTAAACTGGTCATTCTGTAATTATTTCTTAAAGTACTACCACCACCAGTTGCCGAAAAGTCGATATGCTTTCCAATTTTCTTTGCATATTTCAACATAAAATCAACCGATACTTCTCTTGAAAATATATCTTGTGAACGATGACTACCTTCCGGTAATCTTGAGCCTGCATCGTATGGACGATTTTGAAAACGATCTTCACTGGACTGATCAATTGATGCCCTTACCATTGCATTAAACGACTTTGAAAACTGGTAGTTAACCTGCGCATTACCATTTAAAGTATGACGATTATTACCATTAATAAATTCGTATGAAATAGCATAAGGATTTTCAGGGAAGGTAGAATATGGATAAGCAATCTTTCTCAGCTCCTGTCCGTTAACCCAATAATTTTTCAACCAGTTAACATCGGCATTAGGTTGCCAAAAAATAAACCAATACATTAACGATTGGTTACCATAACCTGCACCCGGCAGGTTATCGCTATTACGGTTACCGTAGTTTACTTTAGCCGATACCGTTAGTTTATCCGTTACTTTAGAATTTACCGATAATGCTAATGTGGTTCTTTTATAACCCGTGTTAGGCATAATCCAGGTATTTTGCACATTGGTTGCAGAGAAACGGGCTGATGTTTTATCACTGCCGCCATCTATTGAAATAGTATTGGTCAACGTTTTACCCGTTTCAAAAAAATCGTCAATATTATTATAGGCAACCCATGGTGTACGTTCTTTACCTACTGTTTGTGTTACAGGGTCGTATTGAAAAAAAGACTGTCCATCAAATCTTGGACCGTAAGCAGAAGAAGTACCGGATGTACTTGCACCATCTACAGTTGTACCGTAAGAATAGTGTGCTGCACCATTTAAACCCTGGCCATATTCATACTGCATATCCGGCATGCGGTTAATGCTTTCCATAGAGGCATTTGAGTTAAGCGTAACACCTATACCCTTGCCTTTTTTGTTACCCGATTTTGTGGTAACAATAATGGCCCCGTTAGCTGCACGAGATCCATACAAAGCTGCAGCACTTGGTCCTTTCAACACCGTCAAACTTTCAATGTCCTCGGGGTTTATGTCATCCATACCCGAGCCATAGTCAACCGGCATATTATCACTGCCTGTACCATACACTGCACTGCTTCCTGTTCTGCGTCCCGATCCTGCATTTAATACCACACCATCCACCACAATCAATGCTTCGTTTTCGCCGGTAAGGTTATTCTCACCTCTTAAAATAATTTTTGTGCCACCAACCGGGCCTGCATTAGAACGTAACAAGTTTAACCCTGCAACCTTGCCCGATAATGCATCCATCCAGTTGTTAGACAAAGCCTCCGTCAGCTCCTCACCTTTTACCGTTGTAACTGCATACCCTAAAGCTTTCTGATCACGTTTAATACCCAATGCTGTTACAACAACCTCATCCATATCTTTGGCGTCAGTCATCATTTTTACATTCAGTACTCTTGCTTTTTCTACCTTAATAATTTGTGTAGTATAACCTGCATACGAAAACATAATTTCAGCCGTTTCCGATTGTACTACTAACATGTAATTACCTTTTTTATCGGTAAACACAGTCTTAGTAAATCCCTTTGCCTGAACGTTAACATTCTCAATAGGGTCTCCGTTTTCATTAACCACTTTACCGCGTACAACAATATCCTCTACAGGACTATTATTAATACCCGGCATTTCATTTTTTTTGTCAGGAACTTTGTCATTCCCATTCGCATAACTGCACAATTGCAGCACCATACATAAAAACAATAAACGTTTCATTAAAGAAAAGTTTTGGTAATGAATGCATAAAATACCTGTTACGCTTATAGTGTATAACTGTACAGCGTTTAGGTTAATGCAATAAATTAATTGGTGATTTTTTTTGACAGTGCGAATGTAGAAGCCCAGTGTAAACTTTTTGTTAAGGCAGTATTAACTTTAATAAATACACAATATGGTAACATTGCCCATTAAACCTTTGCTTGTTTAAAAAGTATTTCGCTTGTAGCTATTCTTCTTTGTAAATCAACTGCATTACTACTATCATCGCCTGTTGTGTCACTCACTTGTACGTTCAGTAATTCTATTCAGCACTGTGCATAAGTCTATGTTATATTTTGGCTTGTATAATGTGCAAGGAGTTTCCTCACTGCGTTCGAAATTACTAGTTCTACAAATAATAAAAGTTTTTTTGTTATAGGGTTCGTCACCTCGACCATCGGGAGAGGTCTCCTGCAAAATAAAAGTTTATAATATTCAAGGAGTTTCCTCACTGCGTTCGGAATGACGGTCGTTTATAATGCAGGATTCATTATTTCGTGCAACGAGAATACTCTCGCTATGCGAAACTTGTAGTTTCGCATTTTTATTTTATCGCTTTTAGCGATTTATGTAAATAAGAAATTTTCTTTCGGTCTTACAGACTTTCCAACGTTCGGACTTCCCCCTGTTGATTAGCGAACGGGACGTACAAGAGTGCGACGCAAGGGACGATCATCTGTGTTACTGCAGTTGGTAACATAAAAAAAGTGAACCATTGGATGATTCACTTTTAAAATTTTATAACGCTTTATTTATTTTACTTTACTTAAACCCATGCAACGTATCATCCATTCGGGTAAACGTTTTTCTACACCACGTTTTTTCAAATCAAGGTACCAGCCAATTTTTTTAAGAATAGGCACTTTATGCGTTTCTACTAATTCAATCAATGCCTGATCAGGATCTTCTAAATAAGCAAACCTACCGGCAGCTTGTCCCATAGAAAAAGAATCGGCACTATCAATAGTAAACGGAAAACCTGCGGCAGTTGCTTGCTGTTTTAATGTTTCCATATCAATTACATCAAAACAAAGATGTATAAAACCTAAATCGCCCCAATACCTGTTTTCAAATATTTTTTTAGGTGTACGGTCAAGCACCTGCACCAGTTCAATTTCTACACCACCTAATAATTTACTAAATGCACCTTGCTCCGATTCCGGCTTGCGTAACAATACACGACGGTATTTATATGGCTCGGCAATAATATCGGGTACATCGGTAAACTGTCCTTGCTCATCATATACCACTTCGCTAATGCCCAATACATCGCGGTATAATTTTAGGGCTCTGTCAATATCCGACACTCCAACAACGGCACCATAAATACCACCAATTTTACTTTCAGCATTTGGTGCTTTAAACCATTGATGTCCTTTTACTACATTAAATAAATTACCATGTTCATCTTGCAACCAATAATGTTTTTCGCCTTTTGCATTGGTTAACAAAGCCGATACTTTTACTTTAGCGGCTTTATGAAAGTTATACGATGTTTCTACATTACTGCTTTTTACTTTGGCACCAAAAATACCCAAGTCGCCATACTCAGGTGTAAAGCTTGCCTGCACGGGTGTGCGGCTTACATACTGCCACACTTCCATGCCACCACCACCGGCCATATTTAAGGTTAACAATGCATGACGTGAATGTATTTTACTACCTGTGTATTGAGTCATTAAAGGCGCATCGGCTTTATCGTCAAAAACCTGCACTTCCATACCCAGGTTTGCTTTATACCATAATTTAGAAACCTGTAAATCTTTTACACCAACACCAATTTGCTGAACACCGGTGATACATTGTTTATGTGGGGCTTTGGACATTTTTATCTTGTTTGATTTTTGCGAAAATAAATATTTAGAGGGAAAGCAGAAAGCTTAAAGCTGAAGGCTTAATGTTAAATGCTGAAAGCAGAAAGCTTAAAGCGAAAAGCTCAACATTAAACTTATTAATGCGGCTGCATTCCTTTTTTATGGGCTATTTTAAAAAACAGCGAAGGCATTATTCTTTTTATAAATAACAACATGCCTTCGGCACGGGCAATTTTTATTAAGCGCTTACCTTTTTGTGCGGCAGTTAAAATTTTGCGTACACATTCATCAACGGGTATACCGTTTTTCTGGCCATCGTCCATTACCTGGTGTGGTTTACCATCTCCTGTTAATGCCGACATAGATATAGGTGTGTTTACCCTACCCGGGCAAGCAATGGTAACATATAAATGTTCGGCAGGTTTTTCGGTTTGCAGGGTTTCGAAAAAGCCATGCAACGCATGTTTGGCCGCTGCATAAGCCGAACGCATTGGAAAGCCCATTAAACCGGAAATACTGCTAATAACAATGATATGCCCACTGCCGCGTTGTACAAATTGTGGTAATAAAGCTTTTGTTAAGGTAATGGTGGCAAAATAATCCAGTTCCATAATGCGTCTGTCAACGCTTATATCAGTATTAATAGTTAATGATCGTTGGCTTACACCAGCATTGTTAACCAATACATCTATATGGCCGTGTTTTGCTAAAGCATCTTTAGCTAATTGGTCAATCTTATCGGTTTGCGAAAGATCGAAAACAATGGTATCGCAATCCTGGGTATGTTGTAAACAGATTTGTTGCACTTCGGCCAACACATCGGCACGGCGGGCAGTTAATATTAATTTAGCTTTTTGTTTTGCTAATTGTAAAGCCAACTCCTTACCAATGCCTGAGCTTGCACCTGTTATTAATACTACCTTGTTTTCATAATACATCGGCTGAAAGTTTTACCGTTACCATAATATTTATCCTTAAATGCTGCCAATCACCATTTTTCTAGCTTGGGAAAATGCAAAAATGGTTATTTTACGCAACATAATTCAAAACTTTATGCGCAAGTCATTCTTTAAAGGTTTTTTGTTACTAATATTAGTAGGGTTTGGTGCTGGTAATATTATAGTTGCCCAAACCAACGAAAACCTACCTACCGATTATTTAAGTGCTGCTTTTCATGCAGGACGCAGAGCAGCGGCCCGTGAAAAAATGCCGGCTAACTCGGCCCTGGTGGTGTTTGCTTATCCTGAACGCAATTTTTCTAATGATGTAGATTATAACTATCATCAAAACCCTGACCTGTATTATTTTTCCGGTTACAAAGAGCCAAACTCTTTGTTAGTAATTTTTAAAGAGCCGCAAACAGACAGTGCCGGTAATACATACGATGAAATTATGTATGTGCAACAAAAAAATGCGCAGGCTGAACAATGGACCGGTAAAAGATTGGGGGTTGAAGGTGCAAAAAGCAAGCTTGGTTTTAAACACGCTTTTAATGCCAAAGATTTTAAAGCTTTAAGTATTGATTTTACCAAACTGGATAAAATTTTATTTGAACGCTTTCCGGAAGATGTGGCTAAAAAAGGCCGTGCTGGAGATGATTTGTTCAGCCTGATACAAACTTTTAAAGCAAAAGCCGACATACAGGCCGACTATACCAGCAAACCACGTTTTGATGTTAGAGGGTTTAATAAGTTAACTGCTGATTTACGTGAGATTAAAACTCCTGAAGAAATTGTGTTGTTACGTAAAGCGGTGGAAATATCCTGCCGTGCACAAAACGAAGTAATGAAAGCGGCCCATCCTAATATGAGTGAGCTGGAAATACAAGGCTTACATGAGTACGTACACAAGCGTTATGGCGCAGAAGGCATTGGCTATGGCTCTATTATTGGTGGCGGTGAAAACGGTTGTATTTTACATTATACCGAAAACAGCAAAACCAAAATTGGCAACGATATGGTATTAATGGACGTTGGTGCCGAGTATCATGGTTACACGGCAGATGTTACCCGTACCATTCCTGCTAAAGGAAAATTTTCGGCAGAAGAAAAATTAATTTACCAATTAGTATATGATGCACAGGAAGCTGCTTTTGCTACTTTAAAAGATGGTAGCAACTGGGCACAGGCAAGTACTGCTGCACAAAATGTAATTACAAAAGGCTTGGTTAAATTGGGTGTTGCTCCGGATGAAAGAACTGCTGCCCGCTACTACCCTCATGGCTTAGGTCACCATATTGGTTTGGATGTACATGATAAAGGCAGTTATGGTACTATTAAAGAAAACATGGTAATTACCATTGAGCCGGGTATTTATATACCACAAGGTAGTAACTGCGATAAAAAATGGTGGAGCATTGCGGTACGTATTGAAGATGATGCGTTGATTACAAAAGACGGTTACGAATTATTATCCATTTTTGCGCCACGCAGCATTGCCGATATTGAAAAGCTGATGAGCGAAAAATCGCCGTTAGATAATTTTAAATTACCGGAATTGAAATCGGCGGAGAAGAAAGGATTTTAAGAGAATGTAGGATTTCTGATTTGGTGATTTCTGATTTAATATTTTTTGCGATGGGCTTTGCCCATCGCTTTTTTTATTATAAAATGAAAATGAAGGATTTGGGAATGTCTGATGTCTGATTTGATGATTTCTGATTTGATAGTTTTTAGGAATGGGCTTTGCCCATCTTTTTACCACAGAGGGAAAGGAGTTAAGAACACGGAGTTACACAAAGTTTTCTCTGTGCTAATTTGTGAAAAACCTCTGAGTAACACTGTGTTTATAGCTGATGGTTGTTTTTTTGCGATGGGCTTTGCTCATCTTTTTGACACAGAGGGAAAGGAGTTGGGACACAGCGTTACACAAAGTTCTCTCTGTGTTCCTCTGTGAAAACCTCTGAGTAACGCTGTGGTTATAGCTGATGGTTGTTTTATTGATGATGGGCTGCCGGATGTGAAGGGTTTAGTGCGAAGTGAAACGTAGCACCGGAGCGAAGCGGAGCCCGTAACAGCCGGAACTGCTGCTGACCGGAGTTACTACTGCTGATAGCCCCAAATAAGTTATAAGTTTTTAGTTATAAGTATTAAGCTTTAAAAAGCCTAACTAGCTGAAAAACTGATTATTATATAAAAAATTGATTATAAAATTGGGAATATAGGCCGTATATATAAAATCTGCCTTTCTAACCCTATCTTTGCCCTCCTTTAAAAATTTGTTAATACAACCAAACTTATGGACAAATTGATTTACCTGGTGCCTGCAATGGGAATTCTTGGATTGCTTTACACCTTAGTCAAGTTTAACTGGGTTGCCAAGCAAGATGCCGGCAACGACCGTATGAAAGAAATTAGTAATTACATTGCCGAAGGCGCCATGGCTTTTTTAAAAGCCGAATGGAAAGTGTTAGGTTATTTCGTAGTTATTGTTGCCGTTTTATTGGCAGTAATGGCTAGCGCTAACCCTCACTCGCATTGGAGCATTGCTGTTGCCTTTGTTATTGGCGCTGTGTTAAGTGCACTTGCCGGTTACATTGGTATGCGTGCTGCAACTAAAGCCAATGTACGTACTGCACAAGCTGCTCGTACCAGCCTTAGCAAAGCCTTAAACGTTAGTTTTACCGGTGGTGCTGTAATGGGTGTTGGTGTTGCAGGTTTAGCTGTATTAGGTTTAGGTGGTTTATATATTGTATTACAACAAGTATTTGCAAACGGTGCGGCGGTTAACTCCGACGAAATGCTGAAAACCATTGAAGTGTTAACAGGTTTTTCACTGGGTGCAGAATCAATTGCTTTGTTTGCCCGTGTAGGTGGCGGTATTTATACCAAAGCTGCTGACGTTGGTGCAGACTTAGTAGGTAAAGTAGAAGCCGGTATTCCGGAAGATGACCCTCGTAACCCTGCCACTATTGCCGATAACGTAGGTGATAACGTAGGTGACGTAGCCGGTATGGGTGCCGACCTTTTTGGTTCGTATGTTGCTACCGTTTTAGCTACCATCGTATTAGGTCAGCAAACAGTTGTACCATTTGGTGATGATACTTTAGGTGGTTTTTCGCCGGTAGTATTACCGATGTTGATTGCTGGTGTTGGTATTTTATTTTCTATTATAGGAACCTTGTTTGTGCGTATTAGCGATAAAGCCGGTATTAATACCAGCACCGTACAAAAAGCATTAAACATGGGTAACTGGGGATCGATGATACTGACAGCTATTGCTGCCGCCGGTTTGGTTTATTGGTTATTACCAGAGTTAATGGAATTACGTGGTACTTACTTTACCAAATGGGGTGTATTAGGCGCTATTGGTGTAGGTTTATTGGTTGGTGCTTTAATGAGCATTATTACCGAGTATTACACGGCTATGGGCAAACGTCCTGTATTAAGCATTATTAAACAATCTTCTACAGGTCATGCTACCAACGTAATTGGTGGTTTGGCTATTGGTATGGAATCTACCTTTTTACCAATTTTGGTATTAGCGGGTGGTATATGGGGTTCGTATGAGTGTGCCGGTTTATACGGTGTGGCTATTGCTGCAGCAGGTATGATGGCAACAACGGCTATGCAATTAGCTATTGACGCTTTTGGACCTATTGCCGACAATGCAGGTGGTATTGCCGAAATGAGTGAATTACCTCCTGATGTACGTGAAAAAACTGACGTTTTAGATGCCGTGGGTAACACTACTGCTGCAAGCGGTAAAGGTTTTGCCATTGCATCTGCCGCGTTAACAGCCTTAGCGTTATTTGCTGCCTTCGTAGGTGTTGCAGGTATTAGTGGTATTGATATTTATAAAGCCAATGTATTAGCTTGTTTATTTGTTGGTGCAATGGTGCCATTTATATTTTCAGCATTATGTATCCGTGCCGTAGGCGAAGCAGCCATGGCAATGGTGGAGGAAGTGCGTCGCCAGTTTAAAAGTATTCCGGGTATTATGGAAGGTACTGCTAAACCGGAGTATGATAAATGTGTGGCTATCTCTACCCAGGCTTCTATTAAAAAAATGATGTTACCGGGTGCTATTGCTATTATATCTCCATTAATTATTGGTTTTATGCCAGGCCTTGGTGCCGAAGCATTAGGTGGATTTTTAGCCGGTGCTACCGTTAGTGGTGTATTAATGGGTATGTTCCAAAATAACGCCGGTGGTGCTTGGGATAATGCTAAAAAATCGTTTGAGAAAGGTGTAGAAATTAACGGTGAAATGTATTACAAAAAATCTGAGCCACACAAGGCTTCGGTTACCGGTGATACTGTAGGTGATCCGTTTAAAGATACTTCTGGTCCATCGATGAATATCTTGATTAAATTAATGTCGATTGTATCATTGGTTATTGCGCCTACTTTGGCACAAATGAGTACCAAAGAAGTTCCGGCTATTACTGTACCTCCGGTACAAACTCCTATGCCGGAATCAAAAAACAGCTTGAAAATTGAGCAAGATGCCTTAGCTTTGCACACTCAAAATAATAATACTGTTCAGTATAAATAATTAAAGTTCTTAATCAGAACCATTAAAGTAAGTCCCGCTGTTTCTACAGGGGGGCTTATTATTTTAGGGAAGCTGCTAAAGGGGAGTAATGCAGTTTTTATTTTGTTTGTCAGCAGTATTACTACTATCAGCTTCTGTTGTGTCACTCACTTGTGCTGCAACAATTCTATTGGCCATTTTGCAGTACCCCATATTTTAATTGGGGCCGTTCGGTAATGCTAATCAGCCATTATAAAAAAGAAAAGTATTCGTAGCACGACTGTCTTGTCCGCAGTGTAAGTATAGCCGATGGCGGCTAGGCGGTTTTCGGCCATAGCTCATACAAACTTTACCAATTACAAAACTGCTTACATAAAAACGGCCGGCCGAAAAATAGCCGATAGCCAAGCGGCTATACGGTTCCGCCTAGCAGTACTTTACAAAAGTAAACTCCCGCAGGCGGAATACACATTGGACAAGACTTGACTTTTTTGTTACTTTTTTTGTCAAGAAAAAAAGTAAGGATAATAAAATTGTTACTACACTAGTATAAGTGTTAACAGTGCTTTATACAAGAAAAAATTAACACTCATTTCATCTTTATAGATTATTGTTGGGACTTGCCGTTATAACCCATTTAACGCCGAGTCCGGAGCCAACACACCTGGCTCTGAGTGAGGCTTGGTTAAGAAGTATAATTTGGCTAAAGCCAATTAGTATTTACATTTTTCCCGTAGCTAAAGCTACGGGCTATTATAAAAACTAAAAAGGTGTCTAGCGTATCGCCAAACACCTTTTATACCATGTAATTAAAATTTTCTTACAACTTCATATCAGCAATAATCGCTTTTATTTTTTCGTCTAACTGTTGATTTACTTTATCAAAATCGGCTGCATTGGTCAGGCTTTCTTTTACGCTAAAGTAAAATTTAATCTTGGGCTCTGTGCCACTTGGACGGGCCGAGATAATGCTACCATCTGCTAAAATAAACTGCAACACATTTGATTTAGGTAATTGAATATCCCACTGGCTACCGTCTTGTATATTAGTACCTTTTTGTAATTCATAATCCAGTAATTGCGCAACGGCTACCCCATTAATACTAGTTGGTGGATTTTTGCGATAGGCTTCCATCATAGCAGCAATTTGTTGTTGGCCATCCATACCTTTTTTGGTAATAGAAATAAGGTCTTCTTTATAAAAACCATATTGAATGTACAGCTCAATTAATTTATCAAATAAGGTGCGACCTTTTGCTTTTTCATAAGCAGCCATTTCGCACAATAAAGCCACGGCACTTACCGCATCTTTATCTCTAATCTCGTCGCCAATCATTAACCCAAAGCTTTCCTCACCACCAATAATGTATTTCTCCTTTCCTTCTTTTTCACGGATCATTTCGGCTATCCATTTAAAGCCGGTTAAAACCCTGTAACAAGCCACATTATTACCTTTAGCCAAAGCATCTGCCATGCCGGTGGTAACAATGGTAGTAATAATCATGTCATTGGGCTGGGCAATACCCTTGGTACGTCTTGCTTCCAGTAAATAGTTAAAAGCCAATACCGCCGTTTGGTTACCATTCATTAATACCCACTCGCCTTTATTGTCTTTTACGCCAATACCTACACGGTCGGCATCAGGGTCGGTACCTAATAAAATATCCGCATCCACTTCTTTGGCTTTTGCCAAGCCAATACTCATGGTTTCTTTCTCTTCGGGGTTGGGATAACCAACTGTTGGGAAATTACCATCCGGAACTTCTTGTTCTTTTACAATAGTTACATTAGTAAAACCGAATGCTTTTAAAACATCGGGTACTAATTTTATACCGGTACCATGTATAGGTGTGTACACAATTTTTAAATCATGTTGCTCGGCTATTACTTCGGGGTACACGCTCAATCCTTTTACCATGTCAATATAGGCTGCATCCATTTCTTTACCTATTAAAGTAATATTGGCTTCGCCCCCGTTCCATTTTACATCATCAACTGATGCAATTTTTTCTACTTCTTTAATTACATTTTTATCATGTGGTGGTACCATCTGTCCGCCATCATTCCAATATGCTTTATAACCGTTGTATTCTTTAGGATTGTGAGATGCGGTACAAACCACACCACCCTGGCAACCCAAATGCCTGATGGCAAAAGATAGTTCCGGTGTTGGTCTTAATGCTTCAAATAAATAAACCTTAATGCCATTGGCGGCAAAAACATTAGCGGTTGTTTCGGCAAAAAAACGACTGTTATTGCGACTATCGTGTGCAATAGCCACTTTAACATCGTTACCAAAACTTTGCCTTAAATAGTTAGCATAACCCTGTGTGGCCATACCAACGGTATATTTATTCATGCGGTTAGTGCCTACGCCCATAATGCCACGTAAACCACCGGTACCAAACTCTAAATTTTTATAAAACGCATCAGCTAAATCAGTCTGATTATTTGTTTGTAATTGAACGATTTGATCTTTAGTATCCTGGTCAAAATTTCCATTTAACCAAATATTTACCTTGTCTTGAATGGCAGCGTCCATAGTTTGCTATTTAAATGATTATAAGGGTTGTAAGTTATATATTTTATGTTTTACTACCCAAAAGATAAAGTAAATGTATTTTTGCCGAATATTTAAGTTTTTCATAAACAGCCCTGCTTTACCGTAGCTCATGTTGAATACAAACATTCGGTTTTTTATTATTACCCTTTTTCTTATTTGCGCAGGCAACAAATTTGTTGTTGCACAAAATGATACTTTACCCATTACCATCTATAAGGATAGCGTATTTACACTTCCTATGGAAGGTATTCCAACAAAGGCCGGATTTTGGGATGGAGGAAAACGTTTATCACCTGAACAAAAAAAACGTCGCCATTGGTGGGTGGGCAGTGCCAACGTAGCTGCTTATGGCGGCTCGCTGGTTTTATTAAACGAAGCCTGGTATAAAAATGAACCCCGAAGTAAGTTTCATACCTACGATGATAGTAAGGAGTGGTTACAAATGGATAAAGCCGGGCATGCCTGGACCGCTTATACAACCGGCAAACTATCATCGGAAATATGGCAATGGGCGGGCATGAACCATAAGAGTGCTGTTTGGCTGGGTGGTTTAAGCGGCACGGCTTATTTAACGGTGATTGAGTTTTTAGATGCCTATTCTGAAAAATGGGGCTTTAGTTGGAGCGACATGGCTTCAAACCTTACGGGATCTATGTTATACGTTGGACAGGAATTAGCCTGGAAAGAACAACGTATACAATTAAAATTTTCTTTCCATGCCAATAAATACAGCGACCCTATGTTGGATAAACGTGCCGATGGTTTATTTGGCACCAGTTTGTACGAACGTACATTAAAAGATTACAATGCACAAACCTATTGGTTAAGTGCCAATGTACATTCGTTTTTTAAAGAAAGTAATTTTCCTAAATGGTTAAATATTGCGGTGGGTTATGGAGCAGATGGTATGTGGGGCGGTTACGAAAATAAATGGGATGATGCCGATGGCAACACCATTACCCGATACGATATACCACGCAAACGTCAGTTTTTTTTAAGTCCGGATATTGACCTGACAAAAATTAAAACTAAAAGCAAATTTTTACGAACTTGTTTTTTTATGTTAAACGCAATTAAAATTCCGGCACCGGCATTAATGCTGGATAGTAAAGGAAAGATGAAGTTTTATCCTTTGTATTTTTAATTAATTTGACAATTTGGTGATTTGGAAATTTGGTAATGATGGTTTCCGGTTTTAGTAGGAAACTTACACAATGCTCAATAGAATTGTTGCAGTTGAAGAGTGCGACGCAACGGAAGTTCAATCAAGGGAGGAACGTTGGTAACAAAATAAAATAATTATTATGCTTCGTTTTTTTATGCTTTGCATGGTTATGAGTACACTGTTTTTAAACAATGTGTTTGCACAAACAAATACGTATACCGATATATACCTGTGGCCCAATGGCGCACCCAATAGTAATGGTACCGAAGGCCAACCTGAGGATGATAAAAAAGGTATTTTTAAACCGCAGATACGAGTGTACTTACCCGAGGCTAGTAAAAGCACCGGACGTGCCGTAATTGCCTTGCCAGGCGGCGGTTACAGCCATTTAGCATACAACCACGAAGGCTACGATTTTGCCAAATTTTTTACCGATCAAGGTATTGCTTTTATTGTACTAAAATACCGTATGCCATTTGGCAATAAAGAGGTGCCTTTTAGCGATGTTACCGAAGCTATACGCATTACAAAAGCCAATGCAACAAAATGGTTTATCAACGAAAATAAAATTGGTATTATGGGTTCATCGGCCGGTGGACATTTAGCCGCTACCATTGCCACAAAAAGTGAAGCAGCTACAAAACCTGCGTTTCAAATTTTGTTGTATCCGGTAATTACTATGGACACTACATACACCCATAAAGGCTCCAGAAAAAATTTATTGGGCGCAAATCCAACTAACGAAATAAGTGTTGCCTACAGTAACGAAAAACAAGTAACTGCCACTACTCCAAAAGCATTTATTGCATTTTCTGACGATGATAAAGTGGTATTACCTACCAATGGTACTAACTACTACAATGCTTTGCACAAAGCAGGTGTAAGTGCATCGCTGCATATATATCCTAGTGGTGGCCATGGTTGGGGCTTTAGAGATACGTTTAAATACAAGGAAGCGTTTTTAAAAGACCTGAAAAACTGGCTAAATAGTTTTGAATAATTTTTTGTAATCAGCTGCAGTGCTACTATCACCGTCTGTTGCGTCGCACTCTTCAACGGCAACAATTCTATTGAGCATTGTGTAAAAGCATGTGCCTATAATTCGTTTACCTTAATAAAATGTAGTAATTGAGGCTCTACTAAATCAGGGGTAAATTGTTGGTATAAATTAAATACCTGTTCTTTAGCTTTTGTTTTATTTAAGTTTGTAAAAAGTTCAGGCTTGAAATCTTTCAAGTGTACCGATACATGTTTTTTTCCATCGGCAAATAAATCCCAACCTTCCTTACCAACCATCGGCGAAAAAATGCTGAAAGTGGGTAACTGCAAGGCTTTGGCCATATTAACCGCCCCACCCTCGTTACCAATAATAGCTTTGCAATAATGTAGTATAGCCAAAAAACTTCTCAGCCCTTTTGGTTGTAAATCAGTCACAATTTTTTGTAAGGTAACGGCATTACATAAACCCAAAATTTCATCTGCTTGTTTTTGTTGGGATGGCATATAGTTTACCAGCAATTTTGCCTTGGTATTAATGGCCACACTATCCAACACATGCGCCATGTATGCCGCCGGGTACGATTTATTTTCGCCACTACCCAATAAACCAATCATAATTAATGGTTGATTGTGTAAACCGTGTTGTTGTAAAGTTGATTGAGCAGTTTGCAATTCATCATCGGTAAGAAAAATATGCGGCATTAAATCTAACGCTATTTGTGGCTTTAGAAACTCGAGTAATGCCACACGAATTTCAATAGCCAAACCGGCAATGGTCGAAGCTTTTTCTTTTCTATCTAAAGTATGTTTATAACAAAAAGAACTGTACCATTTTTTAAATCCAATTGTTGTTTTAGCACCGGAAAACAAACACATTAAACTAGTGCCTATTTTACTGTAGGCATCAATAATAATATCGTATTTAGTTTTACGTAATTGACTAATACGTTTAAATAAACTACCCAATTTCTTATCATTGTTGGTAAACAAAATAAGGTTATCAATATTGGGATTGTTGTACACTACAGCCAGCGTGTGTTCGTAAATCATATAATCTATTGTGGCATGGGGGTACATTTTACGCAGGTTATTGCATAAAATGGAGCTAACCAATACATCCCCAATCATTTTTTGCTGAATTACCAAAATTTTCATGCCCAATAAATTAGTTACAAATGTAATGGGCTAATGATGTAGAAGAACACTTACCTGGTTATTTTTTATAGGCCCTAAATACCTATAACAAAGCATTAAAATACGATGATGTACATTTGTCACTATTTTACTGCGGAACCAGTAGCTGTAAATCACTAATTTATAAGTATGAAGATATTATTAGTAGAAGACGAACCAAGTGTAGCCACCCTGATTAATAAAGGATTAACCGAAAACGGATACAGCATTACCGTAGCACCTGATGGTTATATAGGTTATACCATTGCGAAAGAACATGAATTTGACATCATTATACTGGATATAATGGTACCGGGCATGAACGGCATTGAAGTATGTAAACGTTTACGTCAGGACAAAATAATTACACCCATCCTTTTTTTAACAGCATTGGGTACTACCGAAAACATAGTTACAGGTTTAAACAATGGTGGCGATGACTACCTGGTTAAACCATTTAAGTTTGCAGAACTGGAAGCTCGTTTACGCTCCTTAAACAGACGCAGAAGCTTATCATTACAGGACGACGATGTTTTTTATATTGGTGAAATAGCGGTTAACCTTGACGCTAAAGTAGTACAACTAAACGATACCGTAATAAACCTTACTTCTACCGAATACAGGTTGTTGGAGTATTTTATAAAAAACAAAAACAAAGTTTTATCCCGCTTAGAAATACTGGAAAACGTATGGGGTATTGATTTTAATATGGGCACCAACGTAGTAGATGTATATGTAAATTATTTACGCAAAAAAATTGAAAAAGTACCGGATCAAAAATTTATACAAACCATTGTAGGCATGGGTTATATGTTAAAAGTATAAGGGTATTGCTATATGAAAATACAAACAAAAACAACTTTACTATTTACGGCGCTTACCGCTACCGTTTTTTTTATTTTAAACATTACGGTTTATTTTTTCCTTAGCGAATCTGCGCACAATGACTTTAACAAACGTGTTGAGTTAAGGGCAAAAATTTCGGCTAAATACCGTTTTGAACATGACGCAGAGTCCACTGAATCTTTCAGGGAGTTACAGCGCCAGTACATGGAAAAACTACCGGAAGAAAAAGCGCATATACTGGAAGTAGAAAAAGGAGCCAAGATGACTAAAACGCCATTGGCACCTGAGTTACCTACCCGTTATCTTGAACAAATTATAAAGGCCGACGGTGCTACTGTATTTTATAAAAAAGGCTACCGACACTATGCAGGTTTGTTGTATAAAGAACACACAGGCGATGATCATATTGTTATCAAATCTGCTGTAAATGTGTATGCCAGGGAAATGATGCAGCATTTGCTCATTATTAAAATCATTACATTTATTTGTGCCGTTGCATTAATCTTTACCGTTGGTAAATACTTCTCCCGACGCACTTTTCAACCCTTTAGAGATATTACGGCAAAAGTTAAACAGATTAGCCAGGGTAATTTGCATTTGCGTTTACAAGAACAAAAAGGCTCGGATGAAATTGCAACCCTTATTACCACTTTTAATGAAATGTTGGATCGCTTAGAAACATCCTTTGAAGCACAAAACAATTTTATCAGTAACGCGTCGCATGAGTTAAGAACACCGCTTACCGCTATAGTAGGCGAAGCTGATTTAGCCTTACAACGAGAAAGAACAATAGAGGCCTACCAACAATCGTTGGAAAACATTACCAAGCAAGCAGAAAAACTGCAACACCTTACAAAAGGTTTATTATCCTTAGCACAAACCGGCTTTGATGGTAAAAAACAAAAACATGAAGCAGTACGCCTGGACCAATTGATATTTGATGTTAAGGACAGTGTAGATGCCATTTTTCCGGAAAGCAGTATAAAAATAAATATGCATGCCCTACCCCACGATAATGCCAGCATGACGGTAATGGGTAATTATGATTTATTAAAAATTGCAATAGGAAATATTGTTATGAACGCTTGTAAGTATTCTAATAACCAAAAAGTAGAAGTGGACCTTATTATCGAATCAGCTTTAGCAAAAATTGTAGTAAAGGATAATGGTATTGGTATTCCCGAAAAAGATATCAAACAGATTTATATTCCATTTTTCCGAGCCTCCAATGTAAAAGACTATGAAGGTTATGGCATTGGTATGCCATTGTCAAACAATATTATACGTATTCATCGTGGCAGTATTGATATAAACTCAAAAGTGAATATTGGCACGCAGGTAACAGTTAACCTTCCTATTTGTTTAGAAGAAAATACCGAATCTTAAATTCTAATTTCATTCTAATAACATTTTAATTAAGGCCTAATTTAACACTTAGGCCTTTTTAATGTCGGTGATGCAGTTTTGTGGTATAAAAAATAATATTATGACCAACTTACTTATTCCAACCGACTGTAGTGTTAACTCTGTAAAAAATGTAGAGCAAGTTTTAAAAAGCCTGTCCGGACGTAAAGTAAACATAGTACTGTTTCATGCGTTTTCTTTACCTACTTCGTCTATAGATTTAATAACAGGCGCTTCTAAGCACCCATACCACGAAGTAATGAACGAAAACTTCCGTCAGGCTTGCAAACAATTAAAAGATCGTTTCCCGCAAAATATTCAGAAGATTAACTTTAAATATATGCTGGGCGATACTTTAGCTGTTTTCAGAAATTTTGCCGATGCCAATGACATCGACATGATTTATGTTCCTGAAAATTACAACTACACAAAAATTCATGAACGTAGCCTAAACCCATTATCATTCTTTAATAAATCGGGCATTCCCTTTTACAAAACACCGGTGTTTGAAAACTTTACCAGAGAAGTGGTGGAAGAAACAATGGAAGCAGAGCATAGCTTTGAAGCTCAGCCTGAGTTAGCTACACTACCTATTGGTAAGTAAGGCATATTGTTTAACCGTAATTACTACAAAATAAAATACTTACAGTAAAAACTAAACGACCGAGTACATAACACGATGTTGATTAGTATTACTGCTGTTGAAGGGCTGCGCTGCTTAGACGTAAATGGTAGCGAAGCGTACATTGCAGGCGGGCAGCGGACTACAGTTGAATAGTATTGCTGCTGTTGACAGCCCCAAAAAATAATTACGGTTAAATAGTAAACCCTTAGTAAGGTTGTAAAAAACAACATACAATATATGTTATGTACAGCAATGTTACATAGGCTTATGGTGTATTAATAAAATGCTTGCATTAAAAACCCGATAATTTATGTTATTAAAAAAGAATATTCCATTCAAATATGTGTTTGGAAAAGTGAAATACGAGATACTATTTATCGCCATATATGCAACAAGTATAGCTGTATTGTATGATGCGTATCATTTTACGCGTATTTCCATACCCATTGCCGTACCTGCTATTTTAGGTACTGTTATATCATTATTACTTGGTTTTAGAAGTAACCAGGCATATGATCGTTGGTGGGAAGCACGACATATTTGGGGCGCTATTGTAAATGACTCCCGCACTTTTGGCAGACAGATAATGAACTTTACTGTACTAACAGATGAACCCGATGAGCGTATTATGGCGTTTCAGCAACGTATGATAAAAAGACAAATAGCCTGGTGCCGTAGTTTAAGCAGACATTTACGTGGGCAACAACCTACTAAAGGTTTAGATAAATATTTATCAAAACAGGATATGGCTTATATACGTACGGTAGATAATGTACCCTCTGCACTATTGGATTTAATGGCGCAGGATTTAAGAATGGCGTTGGAAGAAGGTATGATTAACCGTTTTCAACAAGTAGAAATTGACCGTACATTATCTCGCTTGTGTGATGCTATGGGTAAGTGTGAACGTATTAAAAACACTATTTTCCCAAGTACATACAGTTTATACATTCACCTGGCTTTGTTATTGTTTATAGCATTATTGCCTTTTGGTTTAATTGAGTACTTCGGTTTATTTGAGGTTCCATTGGTAGTAGCTATTTCAGCTTGTTTCTTGTTAATCGAAAAAATGGCTATTCACTTACAAGATCCGTTTGAAAACAAACCAACCGATACACCAATGACAACTATTAGTAACAGCATTGAAAAAAACCTGACACAGTTGTACGACTTAACTTACGAGCATAAAAATGTAACGTATGCCGAAGTAGTAACAACAGGACAAAATGAAAATGGTGTAGCTAAAACAAAATTGCGTAAAGCAGCCCAGGTGGTAGATCTGGACGATTGGATGCATGATGATGTAGCACCTAAATACCAACAAACAGAACGTAAAACCTATTACGTACTTTAAAATAAAAAAAAGGGTTCCGATGGGAACCCTTTTTTATAACGTATACAACACGTTTATATCACTTCACCTTCCAAATCGTAATCGTAAGCTTTGGTAATTTTTACATTGTAAAACTCACCAATTTTTAGTTTTTTATCCGCAGCTATCACTACTTCATTATCTACTTCCACACTATCAAATTCTGTACGGGCTAAATAACGTCCCGATTCTTTTTTATCAATCAACACCCTGAACACTTTACCTATCTTTTCCTGATTTTTTTCGTACGATATTTCCTGCTGCACTTCCATTATTTCCTGAGCCCTTCTTTCTTTTTCTTCTGCAGGTATATCGTCAGTAAATTCATAGGCCGATGTGTTTTCTTCATGCGAATAAGTAAAGATGCCTACTCTGTCAAAACGCATTTTTTCCAAAAATGCTTTCAACTCTTCTACATCATCCAACGTTTCACCGGGGAAACCGGTAATCAACGTAGTACGCAAACATATACCCGGTACTTCTGCACGTATAGCAGTTACCAACTCCTCCATTTCCTCACGGGTAATCTGGCGCTTCATCAACTTCAACATATTATTAGCCGCATGTTGCAAAGGCATATCCAGGTAATTACAAATATTAGCCCTTTCACGCATAACCGGTAAAATCTCCATCGGAAACTTTGATGGGTATGCATAATGCAACCTAATCCACTCCAACCCTTTCACATCAGCCAAACGGTTTAGTAAATCAGGCAACATTCTTTTTTTATAAATGTCCAATCCGTAGTAAGTAAGCTCCTGTGCAATCAGCATCACTTCTTTTACACCCATACGTACCAGTCCTTCCGCTTCCTTCACAATATCCTCAATACTTTTACTTACATGGTTGCCACGCATTAATGGTATAGCACAAAACGAGCAGGTACGGTTACACCCTTCCGATATTTTTAAATACGCATAATGTTTTGGCGTAGCCAATAAACGTTCGCCAATCAACTCCGCTTTATAATCTGCTTCCAGTTGTTTCAACATCAATGGCAGCTCCATGGTACCAAAAAAAGCATCCACTTCCGGTATTTCTTCCTCCAGGTTATCTTTATAGCGTTGGCTTAAACAACCCGTAACATATACTTTCTCCAGCTTGCCCTTGCGTTTCAGGTCTACCTGATCCAAAATGGTATTAATACTTTCCTCTTTGGCTTTATCAATAAAACCACAGGTATTTACCACCACTATATTATGGTCAATCTTTTTGTTCTCATGCACCACCGAAATATCATTAGCCAGCAACTGGCCACTAAGCACCTCGCTATCCACCATATTTTTACTACAGCCCAGCGTAATAATATTTACCTTATTCTTTTTTAACGTTTTTGTTTTCATAAACGCTGCAAAGTTAATGCATTACAGCTTTAGCCCATTCAATGGTTTTCAACAGCTACAAAATACTGTTTATCAACAAACTAATTATTAGGGGCTGTCAGCAGTAGTAACTCCGGTCAACAGCAGTCCCGGCTGCTTTGGGCTCCGCTTCGCTCCGGTGCTTCACTGCGTTACGCACTAAACCCGTCGCATCCGGCAGCCCTTCATCAGTATAACAAATCCCGGCAAAACAGCCACTCCAGCACTCACATACCCACTTTACGGTATTGACAACCTCCTACTATTACATTTAATTTGTCGTAATATTCTGTTTTATGAAATCAATTTTAACCGTTATCGCCATCATGCTGTTGCATGTACTCGTAAATGCCCAAACCGCCGAATCGCTTTACGAGGAAGGCATTAAACTAAAAAAACAGCAAAAAATAAGTGAAGCATTGGTTCAGTTAAACGCAGCTTTAAAATTAAAGCCCAATTATACCGATGCATTGTACGCAAGTGCCTGGTGTTATAACGATATTCATCAGTACGATAGTGCCATTACCAACTTAAATAAAGTGGCCCTCGTTTGGAGTCTTTCAGCAGAAGTTTTTTTTGAGCGGGGCTATTCCTATGAAATGAAAGAAAAATACAGCGAAGCACTGGACGACTATTTTAAAGCAAGAGAATTAAACCCAGATTATACCAATATTAATAAAAGTATTGGCAATGTATATTATTTCGACAAAAAATATAGCAACGCCATATTGTACTACGAAAAACACGAACAGGTAAGCACTGCGGCAACTTTAAATTCGGATTATTTATACTGGTATCGTCGCGGTTATACTTACAATGTAGAAAAAAAATATGAAAAAGCCATTGAGTCGTTAAACAAAAGCCTGAAACTAAAAAGCGATTATCTTTCAAGTTATTTAGAGTTAGGCTTTGCTTACTTCAAACTTAATAACTCCAACGAAGCTATTGCACAATACCAAAAAGCTATAGACATAAATCCTAAGGATCATGTAGCTTACAATGGTATGGGTAATGTTTACCGTGACAATATTAAAGATTGTAATAAAGCCATAGAATGGTACAGCAAAACTTTAAAACTAAAAAGCGACAACCGTAATGCCAACTATAGTATAGGTTATTGTTTAAACAGTAATGGTAATTATGCCGAAGCAAAATCATACCTAAAAACAGCTATCGCCACTGATCCAACTTCTGCCGCTGCTTATACTGATTTAGGTTATAGCGAATATATGTTAAGTAATTACAACGAAGCCATTTTACAATTAAACAAAGCACTTGATTTAAACGCAAACAGTAGTAATGCATTATACTACAAAGGGCTTGTGTACATAGCTAAAAAAGATAAACAAAATGCAACAGCTATTTATGAAAAATTAAACAGCATTACATCTTCATCTGCACAAAAATTAAAAGAACGTATTGATAAATTGTAACACTAATTTTAAAACAAAAAAACTACCAAAATGTCTGCTATATTAGTATAGCAGACATTTTTATTATAGGTAGCAAAAATTATAATTCGCCAAAACTCACTTTTTTTACTAGTTTTGGCGAATTATAAAATAAATGTTTATGCCAAAATTAATTGGTAGAACCCCCGAAATTGAGTTACTAAAAGAAGCTTTACATAATAATAAATCGGAGTTAATAGCCATATACGGCCGCAGGCGTATTGGTAAAACATTTTTAATTCGTGAGTTTTTTAATAACCAAATAGTATTTGAAGTAGCCGGATTATACAAGGGAAACATGAACGACCAACTAACCAACTTTACAAAAAAGCTACCAAAAACAAATAAAAAATCTATTGCACCAACTAATTGGTTTGAAGCATTTGACCAGTTAGAAAATTACTTATCCAAACTAAAATCTGCAAAAAAGAAAGTTATTTTCATTGATGAATTTCCTTGGATGGCTACTGCAAAATCAAAGTTTTTAATGGCATTTGAAAACTTCTGGAACCGTTATTGCACCACCCGTAACGATTTAATAGTTGTCATTTGTGGCTCGGCTGCTTCGTACATGATACAGAAAATAATTAAAAACAAAGGCGGCTTACATAACCGCATTACACGACAAATACGTTTACTACCCTTTAACCTTTACGAAACAGGTTTATTTCTTAAAAGCAGGGGTATTAGTTACACTCCTTACGATATTGTACAACTATACATGACCATGGGTGGTGTACCACACTATTTAGAAAAACTACAAAAAGGGAAAAGTGTAGCACAAAATATTGACAAGCTTTGTTTTGAAAAAGATGGTGTTTTAAAAACCGAGTTTACACAGCTTTATGCATCCTTATTTGATAACTCCGAAAAACACCTGGCTATTATTAAAACCCTTGCCAATAGTAATAAAGGCATTACCAGACCCGAGCTGATTGAAAAAAGTAAAATTGCCAGCGGTGGCGATTTTACATTAAAACTGGAAGAATTAATTGAATCCGGTTTTGTTAGCGAATACGTTTACTATGGTAACAAAAAACAACTTACCCTTTACCGGTTAAGCGACGAGTACTCCAAGTTTTATATAAAATTTATTTATACCAATAAAAACAGCGGAGCCGGTGCCTGGCAGCGGTTACATAAAAGTGCAGGGTATAGTTCATGGTCGGGGTTTAGTTTTGAAACCCTTTGTTTAAAGCATATTGAACAAATAAAACGCAGCCTGCGTATTGATGCCATTTTTTCTACCAACAGCAGTTGGTTTAATAAAGATGCACAAATTGATTTATTAATTGATCGTGATGATAATATTATGAACCTGTGCGAAATGAAATTTTATTATGCCCCTTTCACTATTAATAAACAATATTATTTAAGCTTAAAAAATAAAATTTCGTCACTGCAACAGGAAACAAAAACTAAAAAGAATATTTTTTTAACCATGGTTACCGCATTTGGTATTACCGATAATTTATACAGTAACGAACTGGTACAAAACACGGTTACGCTTGAAGATTTATTTGTATCGTAAAAATTTATAAGTCGCCAAAACTCACTTTTTTTTACAGTTTTGGCGACTTATAAAAAAGCCATTTGTTAACACGATGATGCACAATGAACGGAAAGATGAAGAGTGCCTTTAGATTTGTATTAAGTTCATTGACTAAGAAATAAGGTTATTATTACTATTATTTTCTTTTTTGCTACTTTTTTCTTTAGTATCCACGTTAATATGTGTATAAAT
>PJTT01000171.1_pt1 | contig 102460 bp, 92 predicted proteins | sample 1512261 | NCBI WGS metagenome assembly PJTT01 (sample SAMN08177685, study PRJNA422409) | Soil metagenome, whole genome shotgun sequencing project. | isolation source: Soil (2) enriched on wood chips | place: USA: Madison | collected 2015-01-15 | reverse complement strand
TGTTTGTTCCATTCGATATCAAGGGTGGGCAACTGCTCCTCATCCATCTCCAGCCATGCACCAAGGCTGCAACCCACCTGGCACAGGAATAATTGGCCCGAAACAGATGTGGGAGCGGGCTTGCCCCGCGAAGCGCCGCGCGGGCGGCGCTCGATCTCACAGTCAATACAAGATCCAAGGCATGCACCTTGTGGCCCCACCACTAAACTCAGCTCAACTCCAGCCAGATCGGTGCATGGTCCGACGGCTTTTCCATCCCGCGCAGTTCATAGTCCACACCCGCATCCTTGATCCGCGGCACCAGGTGCTGCGAGGCCATGATCAGGTCGATGCGCAGGCCGCGCTTGGGCTCGTCCTCGAAGCCGCGGCTGCGGTAGTCGAACCAGCTGAAGCGGTCGGTCACGTCCGGGTACAGATGGCGGAAGCTGTCCACCAGGCCCCAGCCTTTCAAACGTTCCATCCACTCGCGCTCTTCGGGCAGGAAGCTGCATTTGCCGGTCTTGAGCCAGCGTTTGGCATTGTCCGGGCCGATGCCGATGTCGCAGTCCTGCGGCGAAATGTTCATGTCGCCCATCACCAGCAGTGGCTGGTCGTTGCGGAACTGGCCCTCCAGCAGCGTCTGCAGGTCGCTGTAGAAGCGCTGCTTGGCCGGGAACTTGGTGGGGTGGTCTCGACTTTCACCCTGGGGGAAGTAGCCGTTCATGATGGTGATCGGGTTCCCATCGGCATCGGCGAAGGTGCCCCAGATAAAGCGGCGCTGGGCATCTTCTTCATCGCTGGCAAAGCCCTTGTGCAGGCTCAGCGGTGCCTGGCGCGACAGCAGGGCCACGCCATAGTGGCCTTTCTGGCCGTGGTAATGCACGTGGTAGCCCAGCGCCTGCACATCGGTCAGCGGGAACTGATCGTCGCTGACCTTGGTTTCCTGCAGGCCGATCACGTCCGGCTGGTGCTTTTCGATCAGCGCCGCCAGCTGGTGCGGGCGGGCCCGCAGGCCGTTGATGTTGAAACAGACGATCTTCATGGAAAGATAATCCCGGTAAAAGGCGCGATGCTAGCCGACATCGCCTGCCATCACCAGCATGGCGGCTTCGGGAGCCTGCTGCTAACGTCCTTGCCAGGGGGTGAACGATGCGCGGTGAGGCACCTCCAAGGCACTGTATGCCCATTCCAGGAGGACTACCCGCAATGCCCGAAACCACTGCCGCTCCGGCCCGTGTCTGCCTGCTCGATGATGGCTACAGCCGCGAGGCGCGTTCGCTGCTGTACAACGCCTACCGTCACGAACCCACCTTCGCCTATATCTTCGAGGCCCAGCGCCCAGGATATGAGCGGCGGCTGCGGGTGATGGTGCGCGAATGGGTACGCCAGCACTTCTACCTGCAACTGCCCGCCATCGGCCTGCTGCTGGAGGACCGCCTGATCGCTCTCGCCCTGATCGTGCCGCCGCTGCGCCGGCTGGGCGTGGCCGACAGCTGGGCCTGGCGCCTGCGCATGATATTGGGCACTGGCCTGCGCTGTACGCGCCGCTACATGGACTACCAGGCCGCCCTGGCCAGTTGCCTGCCCACCGACAAGGTGCATGTGCTGCCGCTGTTGGGCGTGCACCCGCAATTTCAGGGCAAGCACTACGGCGAGCAATTGTTACAAGCTGTGCATGACTGGTGTGCAGACGACCCTGGCACCCAAGGTGTAGTGCTGGACACCGGCAACGAGCACTACCTAGCGTTCTACCAGCGCCAGGGCTATGAGGAAATTGGCGAGGTAGCTGTAGGACCAATCCGGGAGAGGGTGTTCTTCCATCCCAACCCGGTCTCGTCCAATTCCGCTTTTGCCTGAGCAGGCAGCGCGGCTGCTCCCTTGAGCGCCCGGCTCTGGTAGCATGCGCCGCATGACGTATTCAGGAAGATTGACCTGGGGCCTGGTTATCTGGGCTGCCAGTTTCGCAGCATGGGGCCAGAGCGAGTTGTTGGTAAAGGTCAAGCCGGCCAACAAGGCGCTCAAGGCCAATGTCGAAGGCTATATCGGTACCCTTGGCGACCGCGATGAAGAAGCGCTGCTGCGCTTCAGTCGCGGCGCCCAGGAGCAGGCGCGCAAAGCCGCGCAGGCACTTGGCTACTACCAGGCGCAGATCGATACCGAGGTCAGGCCCGCCAGCGAGGCTGACCGTTCCCCGCAACTGATCCTCACCATCGACCCCGGCGAGCCGATACGCCTGCGCAACGTGACCGTGCGCATTGAAGGCCCGGCCAGCGAGATGAAGGCCTTTCGCGTACCCGACAGCAAGGCCCTGCGTGCAGGCGAACAACTCAACCACGGCCATTACGAAGATGCCAAGCGGCTGATCCAGAACCAGGCGTCACGCTATGGCTTCTTCAGTGGGCGCTTCAGCCGCCAGCGCCTGGCGGTAGACCCCCAGGCTGGCGTGGCCGATATCGAACTGGTTTACCAGAGCGGCCCGCGCTATCGCCTGGGCGCCGTTACCTTCGGTGGCGACACGCCGCTGGACGACGACCTGCTGCAGCGCATGGTCTCGTTCAAGCCAGGTACCCCTTACGACTCTGAGCTGATTGCCGAACTGAACAATGACCTGCAATCGAGCGGCTACTTCGAAGGCGTGCGCGTGGATGCGGCGCCCACCGCCGCAGTGGGCGAAGTAGTCCCCGTCGATGTCCGCCTGGAAACCCGCAAGCCGCGCACCATGGGCCTGGGCCTGGGCTTCTCGACCGACGTCGGGCCACGCGGCAAGGCCAACTGGACCCGCCACTGGGTCAATCCGCAAGGCCATAGCTACGGCTGGGAAACCGAACTGTCGGCGCCCCGGCAGAACGTCGGCCTGTGGTATGACATCCCCCTCGACCCGCCGCTGACCGACAAGTTGCGCTTTGCTGGCGGCTACCAGAACGAAGAAATTGCCGGCACCGACACCCTCAGCAAACTGCTGACGGTGGGCCCCGAATGGCACAGCAAGCTGCCCAGCGGCTGGCAGCGGGTGATTTCCCTCAAGTACCAGCGCGAGGAGTACCGCCTGGGTGATGACTCCGGGTTGAGCAACCTGCTGATGCCGGGGGTGAGTTTCTCCTTCCTGCGCAGCGACAACCGCATCGACCCACATAATGGTTACCGCCTGCAGTTCGATGTCCAGGCGGCCAAGGAAGGGCTGGTTTCGGACACCAACCTGCTGCATGGCAACGTGCTGCTCAAGGGCCTGACCACGCTTGGCCATGACCACCGTCTGCTTGGCCGGGTGCAGTTCGGCGGCAGCGCGACCAATGGCTTCAAGAACAACATTCCACCGTCGCTGCGCTTCTTCGCCGGTGGCGACCAGAGCGTGCGTGGCTATGACTATCAGACCCTGTCGCCGAAGAACAGCGACGGTGACCGCATTGGCGGGCGCTACTTGGTGGCCGGTAGTGTCGAGTACCAGTATTCGCTGGCCGAAAAGTGGCGGCTGGCAACCTTCGTCGACCAGGGCAACTCGTTCAACGACCTGGAGCTACCAAGCCTCAAGACCGGTGTCGGTCTTGGTGTGCGCTGGGTGTCGCCAGTCGGGCCGCTGCGCCTGGACCTGGCCAAGGCGCTGGATGATGAAGGGGGAATTCGCCTGCACTTTTCCATGGGGCCTGAGCTGTGAAGCGCATGATCAAGTACATTCTGGCGGGCCTGCTCGGGGTAGTCGCGAGCCTGGGCCTGGCACTCGGCCTGCTGCTGGGGACCGAGGCTGGCAGTCGCTGGGTGCTGGGTAAAGTGCCCGGGCTCGACGTGACTGACTTCCAGGGCCGCCTGGCAGGTAGCTGGCAGGCCAGCCGGCTGAGCTGGGCCGATGGTAACAGCACGGTAGAGGTGCAGGCACCGCTGCTGGCCTGGTCGCCTGCATGCCTGCTGCGCTCTGCCTTGTGCATTGACCAGTTGCAGGCGCAGCGCATCGACATGGCCTTTGCACCCAGTGCCGAATCGGCCGACAGTGGCCCGCTGCAGTTGCCGGCCCTGCGTTTGCCGCTAGCCATCGAGCTGGGTGAGGTCAAGGTTGGCCAATTGCGGCTGGATGGCAGTGATCTGCTTGGCGACTTGCAACTGGCGGCGCACTGGACCAACACCGGGCTGCGCATCGACAGCCTGCACTTGCAGCGCGACGCACTGCAATTGAACCTGCAGGGTGACCTGCAACCCGAGGCTGAATGGCCGCTGCAACTCCAGGCGCAACTGCAACTGCCTGCGGTAGACGGCAAACCCTGGCAGCTGGCGCTGACCGCTACCGGCGAGTTGCAGAAAACCCTGAAGCTTGCCGGCGCCAGCAGCGGTTACCTTGATGCCACGCTGAACGGGCAAGTGCAGGCGTTGGCCGAGCACCTGCCGGCGACCTTGCAGATCCGCTCCGAGGCATTCAAGCCGGCAGGCTCGTTACCCAATACCCTGCAGTTCAACCAGCTCAAGCTCGATGCCAGCGGCGACCTGCTCCAGGGCTATCAACTGTCGGGGGCGGCCAGTCTGCCGGCCGAGCAGTCGCCGATCGCCTTGCTGTTGTCCGGGGTGGTCGACAGCAAAGGCGCCAGGCTCGATGCCCTGGACCTGAAGGCCAGCGATACCCAGCGGGTCAAGTTGCAAGCCACGGCTGACTGGCAGCAAGGTCTGGTCGCCGATGCCCGACTGGACTGGCAGGATTTCCCGTGGCTGCGCCTTTATCAACTTGAGGCGCCGCCCGAGGTCACGCTCAAGCGCTTCATGGCACAGGTGCATTATCGCGATGGCAACTACCAGGGCTCCTTCAATGGCGACCTGGATGGCCCGGCCGGCGCGTTCAGCCTGGCCAGCCCGTTCGAAGGTGACCTGAGCCAGGTGAAACTGCCGCAGTTGGCGCTGACCGCCGGGCAAGGCAAGGCCGCCGGTAGTGTCGCCGTGCGCTTTGCCGATAACCTGGCCTGGGATGTCGACTTGCAGCTGTCGGCGCTCGACCCGGCCTATTGGTTGGCCGAACTGCCGGGTACCCTGGCAGGGCCGCTGCGCAGCAAGGGCGAGATGAAAGGCGACGCCTTGAGCCTCGATGCCCAGCTTGACCTGAAAGGCCGCCTGCGCGGCCAGCCGGCAACGCTCAAGGTGGAGGCTCAAGGGGCAGGGCAGAACTGGACCTTGGGCGCCTTGGCAGTCCAGTTGGGTGATAACCGTATCAATGGCAGTGGCAGCTTGCAGCAACGCCTGGCCGGGCGGCTCGACCTCGACCTGCCGCGCCTGGGCCAGTTGTGGCCCAGGTTGCAGGGCCAGGTCAAGGGCCGGCTGGACGTCGCCGGTACCTTGCAGGCTCCGCAGGGTACGCTGACCCTGCAGGGCCAGCGGCTGGCCCAGGCGGAAAACCGTCTGCAGCAGCTGGACCTGGACGCCCGCCTGGACAACGCCCAGCGCGGCGTGATCGAGCTGAAGGCCAGTGGCATTCACCTGGGTGATACGGCATTGGGCACCTTGCAGGCCAACGGCAAGGGCGACATTCGCCAGCAAGCGCTGACCCTGGCGCTGGACGGCCCGCAACTCAAGCTCGACCTCGGCCTGGATGGCCAACTGAGCAAGGGCGACTGGCGTGGGCGCCTGGCCAGTGGGCGGATCCAGGCCGGAGGCCAGGACTGGCAACTGCAGGCACCGGCGCGCCTGCAGCGGCTGGCCAGCGGTCAACTGGACTTTGCTGCGCACTGCTGGCGCTCCGGGCAGGCCAGCTTGTGTGGCGACGACCAGCGCCTGGCCCCTGAGCCGCGCTTGCGCTACCACCTCAAGCAGTTCCCGCTGGACAGCCTGGCCCAGTGGCTGCCGAAGGACTTCGCCTGGCAGGGCCTGCTCAATGCCGACATCAATCTGGACATCCCGGCCAGCGGCCCCAAGGGCAACATCGTCGTCGATGCCAGTGGCGGTACCCTGCGCGTACGCGACAAGGAGCGCTGGGTCGACTTCCCGTACCAAGCCCTGCGCTTGGACAGTACGCTGGCGCCACGGCGCATCGATACCCGCCTGGCGTTCCGCGGCGAGCGTCTGGGCGAGCTGAACGTCAACACCCGCCTCGACCCACTGGGCAAGAACAAGCCGCTGTCGGGTGATTTCCGCCTGGTCGGCCTCGACCTGTCAGTGGCGCGCCCGTTCGTGACGATGGTCGAGCGCCTCGCCGGGCAGCTCAATGGCAGTGGCCGGCTGTCGGGCACCTTGCTGGCGCCGCAGGTCAACGGCAACCTGATGCTCAGCGGTGGCGAAGTCAGTGGCGCCGAGCTGCCGGTCAGCCTTGAGGACCTGTCATTGCAGGCATTGATTGCCGGTGAGCAGGTACAGCTAAATGGCGGCTGGCGCAGTGGCGAGGTGGGGCGTGGCCAGCTGAGTGGCAACCTCACCTGGGGCCAGGCACTGGGCATGGACCTGCGCCTGCAGGGCCAGCAACTGCCTGTCACGGTCGAGCCTTATGCGACGCTGGAGGTCGCCCCGGACCTGACCTTGCGCCTGATCGATGACAAGCTGGCGGTGACCGGTAAGGTCCAGGTGCCCAAGGGCACTATCACCGTGCGTGAACTGCCGCCGTCCACCGTCAAGGTTTCGGATGACACGGTGATCGTCGGCCACCAGACCGAAGAGGGCAAGCCACCCATGGCAATGGCCATGGACATCGATGTCGAAGTGGGCCGCGACAAGCTGTCGTTCAGTGGCTTTGGCCTCAAGGCCAACCTGCTTGGCCGTGTGCACATCGGCGACAACCTCGATACCCGTGGCGAGCTGAGCCTCGCCGATGGCCGCTACCGTGCCTACGGCCAGCGCCTGACCATCCGCCGTGCACGGCTGCTGTTCGCAGGCCCGATCGACCAGCCGTATTTGGACATTGAAGCGATTCGCAAGGTCGACGACGTAATTGCCGGTATCCGCCTGAGCGGCAGTGCCGAGCAGCCCACCAGCAAAGTGTTCTCGGAGCCGGCCATGAGCCAGGAACAGGCGCTGTCGTACCTGGTACTGGGACGGCCTCTGGGCGCCTCCGGCGAGGACAACAACATGCTCGCCGAAGCGGCGTTGGGCCTGGGCCTGGCGGGTAGCGCCGGCATCACCGGCAGCCTGGCCTCGAGCCTGGGCATCGACGACTTCCAGCTGGACACCGAAGGTTCGGGCAATACCACCAGCGTGGTCGCCAGCGGTAACCTCACCGAGAAACTGAGCCTGCGCTATGGGGTGGGGGTGTTCGAGCCCGCCAACACCATTGCGTTGCGCTACAAGCTGAGCAAGAAGGTCTACCTCGAAGCCGCCAGTGGGCTGGCCAGCTCACTGGACATCTTCTACAAACGCGACTTCTGAACCGGCGCGGGGCGGCCGTCAACGGACGGTGGCCGCCTCGATGAACTCATTGGTATCGGGTGAGGGCGGCGGGGTGGGGGCACGTACCGGGATGATCAGGCTGGTGTATTCCTCGATCAGCCGGTTCAGGGCTTCTGGTGGTTCGCTGGCCTGGAACTGCATGCGGATCTGCACTTCATCGGGGTCACGGCTCTCCCCCTGACGGCCTTGGCCGCCGATGGTGACCTTGAAGCTCGCGGCCTTGTTTTCGCCTGCGGTCAACAGTGCCTGTTGTGCTTCGGTGCCTTTGACCCTTACCGACAGGTCGACCTGCATGCGCTCAAGCGCCAGGCCTTTGGGCGATACCAATGCGAACAGCGGCACGCGCATGATGTGCTGGCCGTCCATGGCCACTTCGACCATCTTGGCTTTCATGGGGGCGCCCAACGCCTCGGTGTCGCACTCGAAGAACTGGTCGAACAGGTTGATGTACTGCTGCGCGATCAGGCTGTTGGTAGCGCTGGCGGCTTCCTGCAGGCCACGGGTGATTTCGCGCAGGTCGATGGACGTCATGGGGGCGGGGGATTTATCCAATGATTCGACTCCTCAGGCCAGGTGGTGCCCCCCTTTATGCTGGTCAGGGGGGCTGTTCGGGGCAGGGATGCGCGTCTCAAGGGGTGCCGGCACCAGGGGCAGGAGTGCCGTCGGCCGCAGGGTTCTTCAAGGTATCTGCCTGGGAAATTTCGTCCTGGCTGTCCAGTGTGGCGGTTTTGACGACGGTTGGCTTTGTCGCGGCATCGGTCAGGAAGTCGATTACCCGCATCATCGCTTCAGGCGGCTCCTGGCGCTTCAAGGTCGTGTTGAAAGCGTAGCGGGCGCGGGTGTCTGTCTTGCGGGTTTGCGTGGACTTGTGGCTGACGCTGCCTTTCACGTTCAGCCTGAATGGCCCCCAGCCCAGCGAACCGGTCGCCTCGGCGTCCATGTCCTTGCTGGAGATGTCTTCCGACATCTGGTTGATGACCAGCTCGAACTCGACATTACCTTCTTCGATGGCGATGTTCGGGTGGGTGATGGCTGCTACAAGCGGCACTTTCATGGTCTTGCTGACCACGCCCTTGTATTCGCCTTGTTCATCGACGATGGTTTCGTCGTAGTCAAACTGGATGGCCACGGCCTTGCCGTCCTGGACGCACACCTGCATCAGGAAGTCGGCGTAGGATTTGCTGGCGGTGACCTGGGCCTGGACCATGGCCTGCAGGGGGCCTGCAATCATGCGGTCCATTGGCAAGGCGTTGATGACGGATCCGATAAGGCTGTTATCTATCGACATGGCTGAATTCTCTTTCTGGTCGGATTCAAAAGGTGGCCGTCAATGGCGGCCACGATGCTTGGGCATCAGCGAGCGCAAGGTTCCTGGCGTTGATCTTCAAACGTCATTGAAAACGGCCTCTTCTGGTAGGGCGTTGCCAGAAGCGTTGGATCAGTGCTAAGTTAATTTTTTATCAAGTTTTTTGAAAAAAAAAGGTTTTTTGCCAGGTGAGTTTGGTTTTGTTTATCGGAGGGAAAAGACACTGAATGGAGGGGAAGGTTTGTCTTAAGTTGGCTTAACTGGGCCCGAGAAATTTTCGGGAAGATTGCGAGCAAGTTTATATGCAAAATCAAAGTGTCCAGCGCTCAGGCATTTAAATGATGGCGTATTCTTTAGATAAGGGTTGGGGTCAGGGTGTTGGGACAATATTTTTAAAAGGTACTGTGGTGAAATATTAATCCTGCTCGCGGCTGCGTTTATAGATATGTAGTTACTATAATAAAAAAATATGTCCGTTGCGAAGCTTTTTCTTAAGTTGGCAATTTTATTAAGGTGGAGTATCTCTTTGTTTCGAATGATTTTGAATTGTGAAAGTATTCGAGATTTTGGTATTCCGCATTCTTTGATTATTGCGTCAAGTGGGATTGATTCCAAAAATGTTTTTTTAATTTCTTCAAATTCGCCGAAAGAAAAACCTCTTCTGTAGTAAGTGCTTTGGTAGACGATAGGGCGTCTGTAAATAATGTCTCTTGCGAGCTTGGAGAACTCATGTCTCCCTATGCCTAGCTCTTTTTGGGCTTTATTAAATGTAACGGATTTGCCGTTTTTTCTGTAGGTTGTAAGCGTGGATGCATATTCGTATGGAATTTGAAAGTTAGTTTTCTTGACATCACTCTTTTTGACGATAGTGGTCGAAAAATCCCCGGCTCTGAAAGTGGCTGAAAGGATGCCCATTTCACTGAGTACTTCTATAATTTGATTTCCATGAATTCCGGTGGCTCTTTTTAAACTGCTTAGTGTTATGAATTTTCGTTTGAATGAAGATATATCTGCTGCTTTCAGCAAGCGCAAATTTCTGCGCCCGTATGTTGTGAAAACCCCACTGTTGGCAAGTAGGTGCATGTCTACTTTTCGGCAGCCTAGGCGCTTGCAAGCTTCTTTGAATGTGATGAGTTGTGTCTTCTGATTTGTATCTATAGTTGAGATTCTTAAGTTATCATCAAGTCTCAAGCTGCTTGCTTCAGGGTGGAGTTTTACTTGGGTTAAGTGTTCTCGCAATATGGGAAGCGAGTTTCTCTCAATGAGGTACGGTGTGTGTTCCCCAGGGTGAGCGAGATATGACGCCCCACTTTCAATGACTGCCTTTTGGATTGACGCGACTCTGAGTTTTAGTAATTTGCTAATTGCCCAAATGGAAATGTATTTGTCATGAATGATTTTGAGAGAGTCTTGTGAAATTCTGGTTGGTATAAGTGACTGGCTTTGTAGTTTTCTTAGGTGGCCAAGTCGGTAGAGTTTGATGACTAGGTTTTTCGGAACGTCTAGCGTTTGTTTGGCTTGTATAACGCTCACCGAAGCAACCAGTTCTTCCATATAATCATGGATGAAGGTCTGATATAGCTTGTGGATTTCAATGATTTCATCTGTACTATATCGGCCCTGAGTGGATTTCCTGAATGGCGCAAAAGCCTTTGTACGCCAATGGAAGTATGGAATATCTAGCATCGTGAGAAGCTCCACTTTGGTGAAGCTGATGCCGAGTATTTGTCCATGGTTGACCTGGTTCACAAAATCTAAGCTGGCAAGGGTAGTGGAGGGAATAGACTTGCATGATGCGTACGTTAGTTGGGCTATGATAGCTCTGTGATTCAGTGGGGTTGGGTAGTGAAAGTTTGTATTGAGCCTGTTGTACGCATTAGTAATGTGGCCGAAGGCTATGTCCATCGCGCACAATGCCAAAATGCGACTAGTTTGACTTGTATAAGTTTTGCTGCGGTACTTTAATTTTGTAAGCGCAAAAAAAAATTGTCCAAAAATGATTGGTCTTTGTTTTTTAGTACTGACATTAAAGTCAATTCAAGTTTAGCTGTGTCAGCTGTGACCGATTCACATTCGAGGCTTGCTCCGCAAGCACAGGATTCGCTCAACTGGGTAAACGGTGTGAATTTAATATGGCAGTGTGGGCAGGAAAACAGATATCGACGCATATGGATTGGGCAGTATTCTACGCATCTTAGATCTTTAACCTTAGGTTCCCATCCAACTTTTAGGCATTCGGTGCAAATGCCTGATGCAAGGCAGTTCAATTGTACGGCGGGAACTTCGCATCCGCCTATATCTATCGGGTGACCAGGCTTGAATGGTAGCTTTCTGTAAAAAGCAGGTAGGTATTCAATTTCCGGATATTCTCTCTGAAGAAGTGAGTGGAAATCACCTTGCTGCAATAGGAGTTCTACGCCTATTGTTAAATTGGTTCTTTTGCAAAAACGGTTCACGCTACTGAATCCATTGTTTAGCGCCACCCGTCGCAAGAGGCTTGAAGGGCTTTCCTCAGTGTATGGCGCGGGAATGTAATGAAATATTTTCATGATTAGTTTACCTGCCTGGAACACTCGGATTGGGACATGCTGAAGGGATTTTGCCGATCGGGAAGATTGTTTATAAGCTTAACCAGTGCATAAGATCTTGCTAGTAAATCTATTGAAAGGACCTTAGGGTTTTGGCTGAGGCATAGCTGTAGGGCATTGAAAGTGAGAAGTTTAATTATTTCAAGGTTTCCCAACGAAGCGAGGTAGATACGCTCCCTTATCCCCGGATCCGTGAGGTGCGTGCCAGGCCCAAGTTCGCCTATAGCGTACATCTGTGCATCCAGTTCTGTGAGTACAGTCTGGTATTCGCTATTCTGCAAATCACTGTAAGCAAGCAGATCAAGTTTTGCGTGAAAAGGAAATCTGCGGGCTAAGTCCGCGCGTCTGTAAATCAGGTTTTCACAACTGCGGTAATATAAAGATTCGGTGTCCTCTTCGTCACGCCCAACAAGAATGAAGGGGGTCGCTGTCTCGTCAAGCAGCCTTACGAGCCAGCTAATCACCGTTTCTTGCGTTTTAAAGGCGTCTTTCTTAATAAGAAATTGAAATTCATCAATCAGTACTGCCTGGACTTGGCAGGTGCGAAGCAGTGTTTTAAGTCTATGGGTCAAGTCGACCGTGTCGCCCTGAAGTTCGTCGCAGTCCAGGCTTATCAAAATTGTTTTCACTAAAGATTTGGGCGTGGTAGCAGGTGGGAGAGTGCATTTGACTACTGGGATGATTAATTGCTTATCATGCTTAAGGTGAACGTAGTGTTTTGAGGGGTAGGCTGCTTGAGTGAAGCTAAGTAGGGTGGATTTACCGGTGCCTGAAGGTCCAGTAATTAGAGCGCAATTAGGAGATCCGCGCAGTTGAGTGGTTTCAATAGCTTTCAAAATCAGCGCATAGCTGCTCCGATAGTTCTTGAAAAAAACTACTTGTTGGCTATATCGTTCTAGACGATCTTTAATTTCGGTATCCATTGTTATTGCTCCTCAGGATTGAATTTAGAGGGGGCTGGGCACGCTGCTATTACATCAGGGAGATCTTCAGCACGTACCCAATGCGTCGGCTCAAAAAGCCCGTCTTGTTTGGAGTTTACATCGTTGTTTTTTGGCGGTAACCTTTGACATGAAGGGGGCTTGCCAGTTCGTGCCTTGTTCTTGTTTTTCTTGACAATGCTTTGATTAATTCGTACTCGATGCTTCAATGCAATAGAGTGATTGAATGTACGTTTCTCCTCTTTTATTTTTTCAAGAATCTGAAGGTGCGTGCTGAACAATAACCCTTCTTGGTATTCTGGATTTACAGCGTGCACGGTGTGTAACTCGTCAGGATTGTCTGGATGGCAGACGAATGCTTTCCCGAGGTCACTTACGTCATAATAAATCGTTAATTTTTTGCGTTGACCTCTCCACAGGTTGAGAAAAGGAACGCTGGGGCAGGTCCATTGTAGCTTTTTGAATCCGACACGACCGTTAACCGCAAATGCACTTTCTTTACATAGGAACATCTGCTTAAGAGTTAAGTCAGAAAATTGGCGAGGAGGAAATAGGTTGTTTATATGGTTGTCCCAATAGAGATCGGGCGACGTTCCAATTTCACGATGGTAGCATTGGTGGTATACATTTTCGAGCCAATCCTGAAACGCGTGTTCGAGTTGATCCAGTGTGTAACAAGCTTCTGCTTCTGAGTTGTAGTCACCCTTTTCTTTTGGATTGGAAAACGTCGTGCCTCTCATGTAGTGAATGAGTTGAACTTCAAGCGTTCTAAAAAAACGCTCAATATGCGGCTTTTGATTTGGCTCTTCAGGTTCACAAAAAATGGGTGTGCTGCCCATGCTGGCAAGTATAATTTTGAGCATTTCCTTGACGAACTCAGCGCCGTTATCAATTACATAAGTTCTACACAGGCCAGTGCGTGAACTGTTAGAAGATAAGGAATTTCTCAGTGCGCTAAGTGTTGAATCAAGGGTCGGATTGTTCGTGGAAATTTTCCACCCTAGCACTCGTCGCGAGGCAACATTCATCAGGCAGGTAAGCCATGGCCTGCCACACCTGCCCCCATTTACATCTATTAATTGGATGTCTAATTGATGCGAGTCGCATTCTGCGCAATCTAACATTTCTATATGGGGTTGATTTTTTATCCCCCAGTAATGTCGCTTCCTTGCCTCTTTGCTGCCGCGTTGCTTCTGGGTTCGCTCATAATTGTCATATTCATTTAGGATTCTTCGAAGCGTGCTTGCCGAGGGAGTTAGTAATAAATCATTGACAGGGCGTCTAGAATTGGTCTCTGCGACAGCTGCCTGGATCTGCTCAATTATGTCTGTCCCAGAAAATGGGGTTTTAATTAAATAATATTCATTGATATGATGTTGAATAATCTCTTGAATAGCAAAAGGTTGGCGCAATAACCGCGGTGTCTTACGCCTGATGGAGCGGGTAACCAGTGAGATGGGATTTTGGTTTGAGCGAAAGTATGCCTTGATCCAGTTGTGTACGGTATTGTAGCAGGGGGGAGTCGGATCATTGATTGTGCTGGCGGTACTCGCAATGATGGTTTTTACCTCGCGTATAGGGAGCGGGCCATTTAATTGCGCCAATACTTGATCTACATAACTTTTGCGTCGCGAAAATGCATTGAGTTCAACCTGGGTCAGGCCTGCTAGGATCTTGTTGGGTTCGCCATTGAGGGGGGCTACTTGTGTTCGTATAAAACGTCCTTTTTGCCAGGCTTTTTGTAGCCGATGGTAGCGGTGATAAGTGATGGTCCCGCTACGCTCTAAGCTTCTCAACTGGTAGCGGTCGGCCACTATTTCCATCACCTCAAAAGCATGCCCGTAATAGTTGTAGTGCTCGCCAATAATTGGAGAAAACTCATCGTGGTCACTAGTCAAGGTGATCATCAGTAGTCTCCACTTTAACGACTGAGTTGATGGTCAATGGATGATTGAGGTCCGCATGCAAGACTTGATAGAACAAACCATAAGCAATAAGCCTTGGCTCGAAGCCGCTGGATAATAGTGAGGTAATGGAAGCGACCTGCTGTCTACACTTTCTTAAATTGAGCTTGAAGCTCTCTACTTCACTATCGGTCACGGTAAAGGAGTGATGATAGAGCATCCTAAGGTTTCTTGTTCTGTGTATATGTCGGATGTCTGAGTCGAGCGCGAACTCTAAAGAGTAGCCGCACTCTCTTAAAATGGAAGAGAATAATTCAAGCTTTTCTACGCTTCGGCCATATTTGAAGCGGTTTTCGCTCTTGACTTCGTATAATATAGTTTGGTTGTTATGAAGCAATACTTCAAAGTCCGGTGTATAACTGGCATGACTCTTATTTTCTGTAAGTTTGAAAGGCTGTGAGGTGTACTGTTTTACTGCTTTTCGCCGCTCTAACTCAAGGCAGAAATCGCTTTCAAGCAAGGAGTCACACATGACACCCATGTGGTTTTTACGTGAGGGAAAGCATGATACGCGTCGGCCATGGCGTCCATGAGCGATTCGCTTCACCGTCGATAGCGTAAATTCTTTCATCAACGCTTCAGGAATAACGATCATGGCTGCCTCCATAGTTCAGGAATATGTGAGATACGACGATATAGATCCAAATAACAATTAGAATCACCTGCAATTGTGAGGCCTGACAGTTTAATGTCATCCTTTCCTTATGGGCCCTTCGACGCCAGCCCGCCGTTATGGCTGGCGTTGTTTCGGTGTTAACAGATTGCGCGTATTCTCACTGTTTTCCAAACCCGTAAAACAATACATCGATTTTTTGGATTAAGGCTCTAACACAAGGGTCTCAGCAGGTACAGAAAGTTCCACCCCGGTTTTCACTGGGAACGTCTGCCAGCAAATTAGGTTGGTGATTGATGACTGATATCTGTGGGTACAACAGGCTGGTACGGCACTGCCGGGCCAAGCATTTCATTTTTACACTGGCGGCAAAAATCCACGTTGCGCCAAACGGGCCAGCGTTAGCACGTTGGTGGGAAGCAACCCACGGACCAACGGAAGACACGCAGCTCAATCGAAAATGGGATGCCTATTTTCAGGGCGCTTTGCCTAGCTCCGATTTGTTGAAGCTGTTGTTGAACGAGCTGCCAGAAATGTCGAACGGTCTCACCAGTCCGATTTGGTACGCCTTGTCCGATATCCAGACGCACCAATACAAAGCTTTTTGGAACTCCTGCGCCCACGCGGTGAGGATCCAGAACGCGCCGATTGGGTACTATTCGCAACGCCATATGCGTGAGGTGCGTGCATATCCCAACTTGGATAGCTTGGGTGTTTTCGTGTTGTTGTTGAGAGGGGACGCTCCTCAGTATCGTTATCATCGATTGGGGATTGCTAAATTTTTCACGCGTTACCTGTGCATAGCGCTCGTGGATTCTGTTTTAAAAAATATTGCCCGCGATATCTATCAGTTGATTGATATGTTGATCAGAACAGGCCAATTTGGCGACATCGCTCTTCAATGGTGGCCTGAAAATGCAGATGCATTTAACCAGCTAGTCGAGCGTTACGCCCAACTGGGTCGACGGCTCAGCGCCATTATTGGCATAGAAAGACCACAGTCAGACTTACTGCTGCTGCTGTGGCTAGTAACGGATGACTGGCAGTTGCTCTCGCAATTTCGTGAGCGACAGGACGCGGCCTCAATTCCAGATTCCTTTCGTCGAAAGTGGGCTCGACAGTGCCAGCGCTTTGCTTGCCCTTCAACGCAGCTGCTAACTGCTGAGTGTGAGACCAGAGTATTAACACCACCTGAACAACGGGTGTGGAACAGGCTGCTCTTGTGAGTTAAGTGCGGCAACACCAGCAAATCGATAGCCGTTTCCGGTAGACGTGGCGGTGCGGGCTGTTGGCACGGGGCAGTGGGTATTGCGATTCACCACGACACCCGTATAGCCAATCAAACCGTCGTCAGCCGGGCGAGGAGCTCATGTAGTTGCGCGAGTTGCAGCGTCATTCGCCGTAGTGCCTGCTTGTCTTCACGTCGTTCAAGCAGTGTGCGGTGCGCTCGCGCGCGCAAAGCCTGGATCTCATCCTGCAGAATCTGTCGCCCTGCTTCAGCGGTTTGTAGTGCGTTCATCAAGCGTGCATTGTCTATGAGTGCCTGCTGCAATTCGTGCTCCTGGCGGCGCAAGTCCTGCACGCGCATCTGTTGCTCGGCGTTGATGCGCTCAAGTTCAAGGTAGATCTGAGCCACTTCTTCCTGCTTGCGCATGAGAAGTTCGCGGGAGTGGCGTGCCTCCTGGTGCAAGAGCTGGGTCTGCCGCTCATGGCGCTGCATCTCCTGTTCACGTTGTAGGAGGTGTTGCTGTCGATAGTGGCTCAGCGCTTCGTGCGCTTGCTTATGCTTTTCTTCTAAGGAACGGATCTGCTGAGTGCGTTCTTCCAAGAGTCGCTGGGCATGCTGTGCGCCCGCCTTTAAGCGCGCACATTCACCGTCGACGGTTTGCAAGCGTTCGTTGAGTTCCTGCTCACGTCGCTGAGCGGCCTGACGTTCGACTCCCAACTCCTGATGGACTGTCTGCAATTGTTCCATCCGGGCTTGATCAATCGCGCGTTGTTGCTCGTAGGCCGCTTGCTGTCGCTGTAGCCGAGCACGGTCCTCGGCGACGGCCGCCTGGGCATCGGCAGCGAGGCGCTGGGCTAGACTGCCGATAAAGGTCTGCAGCTCGTCATCAAGGCGAATGCTCGGTGGGTGCGGTTCGGATGCCTGCAGCTCCTGCAGGTAGCGCAGGATGGTGCTTTTAGATCCCGTATTGCCGAGTTCTACCCGCACCGCCTCAATGCTTGGGTGTTCGCCGCGGGCGAGTAAGGTATCGCGTGCCCGTTGCACCAGAGCCTTGTTAATGCCTGCGCGTGCCATGAGCAGACTCCGACAATTTCGTACCGTACAAGCAGTATGCGCGTACAGGTACGATTGGCATATGACTGGGAGTTTCGGACCGACGAGCTGACGTTCGAGAATGCTGAATTCTCGAACACGATAGGCGTTTTGGCCGGATTGTGCGGCTGAACGCGGTACGCAGGAGGTCAGGTGAGCGACGCGGAGCGGTATCAGCAGGCGGCACGCCGGGCCAGCACCACGCGCCGCTATGCCCAGGCCATCGAGCACTTCGAAGGGGAGTGGGGCGGGCTGCTGCCGGCGTCGAGCGTCAGCGTGGTGCGCTACCTGGCGGCCTTCGGCCCCCAGCTGTCGGCCAGCACGCTGCGCACGCACCTGGCGGCACTCGCCCACTGGCATCAGCAGCGCGGGTTTGTCGATCCGACCAAGACGGCCCAAGTGCGCGACACCCTGCGCGGCATCCAGGCGCTGCACCCGCAGCCGGTGAAACAGGCGCCGGCGTTGCAGCTCAAGGTGCTGGAGGCCAGCATCGAGGGCTTGAGCGCCGACGTGCACAGTGCACTACCCGCACTGCGACTGCGTGCCGCCCGCGACCAGGCGCTGATCCTGCTCGGTTTCTGGCGCGCCTTTCGTGGCGACGAGCTGTGCCGGCTGCAGGCCGAGCACGTGCGGATCGAAACGGGAGAGGGCATGCAGCTGTTCCTACCCAGCAGCAAGACCGACCGGGACAACCGCGGGCGCAACCTGACCATGCCAGCGCTAAAGCGCCTGTGTCCGGTGCAAGCCACGGAGCAGTGGCTTGAGATCAGCGGGATCAAGCAGGGTCCACTGTTCTGCGGCATCGATCGCTGGGGACATCTCAGCGAGCAGCCGCTTAATCCCAACAGTGTGTCGCGTCTGTTGCGCCGGGCGCTGTTGCGCAGCGGGATCGAGGCGGAGGGCTATTCGGCACACTCGCTTCGTCGTGGCTTCGCCACCTGGGCCAGCCGCAATCAGTGGAGCAGCGAGGCTTTGATGGCCTATGTCGGGTGGCGCGATGTGCAATCGGCCTCTCGTTACATTGATCCTGCGGCTCCGTTTGGCGACTTGGTGCGTTGAAGGGCTTTATGGTGGCGGTCGGTGGACGCGGATAGCCCGGATGGCACTCAAACGAGATTCTATTTCTAGCTGAAGGCTTCTAAGTAACCAGCTCAGCTCGGGAATACCATCCCGTGGGGCCCAGCAAGATCAGGACAGAAATCACCTCCAGCAAGCGCTATTCCAGTTCATCGACTAATGTGTAGTGGCTATTGGCCTGAGGGCCTAGACAGTATCAGGAGCGGATGGATATGCGGGTTGCGCGGCTGCAGATTGAGAATTTTCGCTGTATCAAGCGTGCTGATGTTTTGTTGCCCCGCCTTGCCGTTATTGTGGGCGACAACAACATAGGGAAGTCGACACTGCTTGAGGCGATCGATCTCGTAATGGGTCCCGAGCGGCTCTCCCGTCGGCCGGTGATAGATGAGCACGATTTCTATGCGGGGGAGTATGTCGATCCACAGGGGCAGCCAGTATCCGCTGATTATCCTTGATGAGTTTCAGGACACTAACGAGGACGAGTGGCGGTTCATCCGCGCGTTGACTCGGCACAGTCAGGTGCTGGCTCTGGCTGACCCGGAGCAGCGGATCTACGAGTTCCGCGGCGCCAGTGCACTAAGAATACAGGAGTTTGAAGACATCTTCCGACCCGCTTTCTATACCTTTGGAGCGGAAAATCACCGGAGTGTGGGAACCGATATTGTCCAGTTTGGTAATGATCTGCTGACCGGGGTAAACAGGGGCAGGACATACGCCAATGTCACGGTGAAATCCTACGTTCCGCGCAAAGGGCAGCTTCATAAAGATTTCAAATTTGCCGTCCTAGCGGCTATAGCGCGGCTGAATCGAGGGGGAGGAGACTGGTCACTGAGCGCAGTGGAAAGAAAAGCTGGGTGCACTGGCGATGGCAGTGTCCAACGTTTCTTCGTCAAACCTTCGTTGAGTGGGCAGGTCAGACCATCAACAAGTCTTTCTGGGCTGGGGCCTATTACTGGTAGCAGCGCGCCAAAGGAAGCAGTTACCAGGCCGCTGTACGCGCACTTGCGTTCAAGTGGATTCGGATTTTGTACAGTTGCTGGCAAACGAGGACGCCTTACGATGAAAGCATCTATTTGAATGCGCTGAGGAAGCGCGGCTCACCGCTTCTCAAGACCCTCGATTTGGGTTGACTGACTTCCTTAGGGCGTGACGCAGCCGTTCGTGGATGGCAGCGATGGGCCAAATGCGGCCCCCTTTAGGCTTATGGCCACCCCCAATACGGCGATATCGCCGTCCGCTAAGTTGTGCCGGCGATGTTCACCTGCAACCTCATCGATGCGCTGTTCGACCAGGGCCTGGATTGCTGGGCTCCCTTGGTGCCTGGCAACAAGGCTTGCATTTGGCCTGCAACCTCGTGTTAAGAAAATGCAAAACTGTCGCAACACCCAAAATGCCATTTCGCTATTGCTAAAAAATTGAAGCTGTTGCAGAGAGGAACGGCGAGGCTTTGGGGCCCTCGCGTGCCGACGCTGGATAAGATGAGCACCATCTGGGCACAGCCCTTGACTATTTTAGTGCCGACATCGTGCTGTCAGGGTGCGCTAACGCACTGACGGCTGCCCCAATTGCTGACAAAGTACTTACTCCGACCGCTACGAGTACGGTGTGTACCGGTTCCACCATCCAGCGGCCCTTCGCGCTACCGTTGGAGCGTGCCCCATGAACGAAGATCAAGTGAAAGGCAAAGTCAAACAGGTTTCCGGCCAAATCAAGGAAAGCACTGGGAAGTTGCTCGGAAACAGGTCGCTGGAGAACAAGGGCAAGATGCAAAAGGTGATCGGAGAGTTCCAGGAATGTGCTGGTGACATCAAGGAGGAAATCAAGAAGGGAGGCTAGCCATGACTTTATGGCAGGAGCAAGCCAGCAGGTATGCGAGGCTGGATCTCCTGAGGTAACGAGAAGGTTCCGACCCGCGCCCCATGATCCCTGCGGGGCGGAGGTCGTCAAACACTCTATAGCGCGCTTGGTGAGGCACAACAGTGCCACATCCGAGCGACCAGGAAATCAGCCCATGATCACTCACTTCAAAGTCGACGGCCACTTGGCCTGCGGCCGCCATGGCACCAACCTCCTTTGCACTGACCAGCCCGGCCGCGTGAAGTGCCGCAACTGCAGAGTCACCGAGGTATTCCAGAGTGCCCGTAAGGACATGCGAAACGCTGCGCGCAGAGCCGCCCGGAAGTTGCTGAAACCCCATGAGAAGCTTGGCTGGCGTGCCTTTTGGTTGGAAAGACTTGCTAAAATGCCCGGCCTGCAGCGCCTCCCAAGAGGCTTCAGTGGCCAGCCGTACATCTAGTCCATGAGTACAGCGCAGCCAGGCCTGGCTGCGCTGTGCTGTACTGGCTTACCTTGCTTTTCACGTCGGCTCAGTTCGAAATCCCCGGATATCCATGGTCTTGATGGCAAGCCATGACGAAGTGTCACACTGCTCAGCGCTTGATCCTGGATATCTTGGTTCCCTCGATGCTGACTCCGGCCATAAGCCCCTGCTGGTCGAAGACGAAGGCATAGGCGTCATCCTTCAGTGTCGAGGTCGATAGGTTCTTCGCCACCCCTTCGTCCACCAACACTACGGTCGGCCCAACGCCGATCTCCCAGCCTTGGGTGTTGCTGAGATACTGGACGGCGTTTTCTGTCATCAGGAACACCACGTAGCCATAAGACTGAGCACCAGCCTGCAACCCCCAGGAGCCGGTCACGGTGTTGTAGTAGCCGTCGACCTTCTATCCCCTCAGTAGCTCGCCTTCCCCATAGCTGCCGCCGAACACCAGGCCTGCCTTAATCACTTTGGGAAACACCAGCACGGCCTTAGCACTGTGGGAAAGGGTCTTGGCGAACGGAGTGGCCTTGTAGAGGATCTGCAGGGCCTGGCGGGAGTCCTTGTCCAGATCCTCGGCAGTGGCCCCCCGCGCGTCGTTCATGAACCCCGCCGAGACGAGCGAGAAGAAGGCAAGCATGAGCAGAGCAACAAAAGCTCGTGAGATGATCATCGTCGGACTCCACAGGTAGTTGGGGACTCGGTCATGAGTGACCTGCGCTTGCAGGCCTTGTCCGAGTGTTCGCGCCGATGCACATCGCGGCGTTTCGATCATGATGTGGTGAGTGCGGCCATTCTTCCGTACGCCAGCGCACCTACGGCGCAATTTTTCCCGCGGACAGGGTTTGCCGACGGCGGCCTCGCTGTTGTCACGGAAGGAATAACGTTCAGCAGCCCATTCATGTCGCTGTGCCAGAGGAATACGCGCCGCCGCGTCGGTGCGTGGGCGCACAGACGCGGGCCCACCGCCGGCTGCAGGATGAAGCATATGCATAAGTACGAAACCGCACACAGGTACGGCGGCATGCTCAAGGGCTGCATTGTACCTGTGAGAACGGCCTTGCCGGGGCACCGTACCGGTCGGAAAGTGCTACAGCAGCCAGACAGCTGCGGTACCAGGACGACGGGTGAGTTCCTGTAGACAACCGGTAGGTAGATTTTCGATAGCGTACCGACCAACGATGCCGATGCTGCAAATATTGATTTGCCACTGCACCTCATGACGAGGGGAGCAAGAAGGCGAAACGCGTCCCTCCGGAGAGGCCAAGCGGTCGCTTCCCACGTCCGGCCTTACGTAAGGAGTCAATGGTAATGCTGACATTCCAAGATGCGAAACAACAGCTGATGTACGCGTTCGCGCCGCTCACCTGTACCCCTTCCAAGAGCTGGGACGGGTCGTTGAGCCTGCTTTTCCGAAACCCGGGCACGGAGGCCGTCGAAACCTTCGTCACCGCCATCGGACCTAAACAATGGCAGAGCGAAGTCGCGATCACAACACTCATAGTCGAGCTGCGCCTGGAGGCGAGAATGTGGAGTCGTAGCCACTTGTTTGCCAACGACCTAACACTTGCAGCGGGCAAACGACCCGCTGAACGTTCCACGGATCCAATATCAGCACCTTTACTATTGAAGGCTGGTGCAAGACCAGCAAGGAACTAAAATCCATCGCACTGGAAGATGTCCACTTCTGCCTCAATGGCAACGACCACCTGTTGCTGGAGCAGGCGCAGGAGCGCCTGCAAAGAACCCATGAACCGGACGTTATGGTAGACGTCAATCTGTCCACGCTGGAACTGCGTCTACCACCAGGCTATGGCCCGTTGTCCGACTGCCGAATGCGCGTCTACCTGGATTCGACCCTGCGCGGCCAGTTCCACCTCGTCGGCCACCCGGCCAACGACAGTAGCCTCATCTATAGCAACGCGATACTGATCAATCAGCTGATCTAACGACAGGCTTCGGCTACTGATGCTCTCAAGCGCGATGTGACTTTTGTACAGTCAAATGGCAGGGGGCTCGGGCGACAGGTAGGGCAGCAGCCGTTCAGTTTCTTTCTTCACCACGGCATAGCATTCGCAACTGAGCCGCTCCAGGTGTGCTCTGTCCAGCACCCTGATGTTTCCCCGGCTGTACTCGATCACACCTAGACGCTGCAATTTGCCCGCAGCATCGGTCACCCCTTCACGGCGGACACCTAGCATGTTGGCGATGAGTTCCTGGGTCATGCACAGGCGGTCTCCTGGCAGGCGATCTAGCGACAGCAGCAGCCAGCGGCACAGTTGCTGGTCGATGGAATGATGGCGGTTGCACACCGCTGTTTGAGCCATCTGGGTAATCAGTGCCTGGGTGTAGCGCAGCATAAGCATCATAAGTTCGCCATGGCGATTGAACTCGTCCTTGAGTCGCTGCCCCGGCAGGCGATAGGCATACCCTGCGCTTTGCACGATCGCTCGGCTGGGCGTGCTTTCACCGCCCATGAACACCGCAATCCCGACCAGGCCTTCATTGCCCACTACCGAGATTTCGGCCGAGGAGCCGTTCTCCATGACATAAAGTAAAGAGACAATCGAGTCGGTAGGAAAGTAGACATGGCGCAGTGCGTCGCCAGATTCGTAGAGTGCCTTGCCCAGTGGCAAGCTCACCCGTTCCAAGTGAGGCTCCAGCCGGCTGAACGTCTGTGCTGATAATGCAGCCAGCAGATGATTCTGTTGAGGGGTGGACGAGGGTTGCATGCTCGGGACCATCGAGGGCAGGTTTTGTCAAAACAAGATTAGCCCAGCAGGACTGCAGTTTCCCACCCAGGTCCGTGCGCTGTCGAACGGTTCAGTTCATAGGCAAGAGGCAGCGTTGGCACTGGGCGATTACCTGATGCGCCTTTCCATCATCCTTCAGTTGCAGTGTGGCATGGGCAAGCAACTGGCCATCCAGGCTGAGGGTCCGTTCGGCGCTGGCGCTGTTGCGCACTTCAATGCGGTAGTAGGTATTTCCAAAACGGTAGTGCAGTACACAACCTGGCCAGCCTGCCGGTAACAGCGGGCGTAGCCGCAGGGTGTCACCGCTACGTTGCAGGCCCAGCAGGCTTTCGGTTATTAGGCGATACATCCAGCCCGCGGAGCCCGTGTACCAGCTCCAGCCTCCCCGCCCTGCGTGGGGGGCTATGGCGTAGACGTCGGCGGCCATGACATAGGGTTCTACTTTGTAGGTATCGATCAGTGCGCTACAACCCTGGCGTATTGGGTTAATCAAGCGCAATAGCTCCCAGGCCCTGTCTGCGTCTCCTAGGTGGGCATATGCCATGCTCGCCCAGATCGCCGCATGGGTGTATTGTCCGCCATTCTCACGCACGCCAGGCAGGTAGCCCTTGATGTAGCCAGGGTCCAGATCGCCCTGGTCGAAGGGAGGATCGAGCAGTTTCACGATACCGATATCGCGTCTTACCAGGTGGTGATCCAGCGCCCCCATGGCGGCGCGTGCGCGCTCGGCCGACGCGACCCCGGACAGCACCGCCCAACTTTGTGCGAGCGAGTCTATGCGGCACTCCTGATTGCTTGCCGATCCCAGTGCCTGGCCATCGTCGAACCATGCGCGGCGGTACCAACCGCCATCCCAAGCGTGCTGCTCAAGGTTTTCGGCAAGGACGGCGGCTTGCCTGGTGCAGTGCACTGCGAAGCCAGTGTCACCATGGCGTAGAGCGAGGTCGCCGAACGCCCGCAACACCTCATGGCCGAAGAAGCCCAACCATACACTTTCGCCCCGACCTTGTTCGCCGATGCGGTTCATACCGTCATTCCAGTCGCCGCTGCCTATCAACGGCAGGCCATGGACTCCACACTGTAGGGCGTGCCCGAGGGCACGCTGGCAATGCTGGTACAGGCTCTCGACCAGGTGCGAGTGGGCTGGCAGGTCGTAATAGGATTCTTCGCCGACATTGAGTTCACGCCCTTCCAGGTAGCCGACCGGCTCGTCCAGTACTGCTTGGTCTCCCGTGATCTCCACGTAGCGGCTGGTCGCCAGCGGCAGCCAGAGCAGGTCGTCCGAGCAGCGGGTACGGACACCGCGCTGCATGGGTGGGTGCCACCAGTGTTGGACATCGCCTTCGACATACTGATGCGCGGCACACGCAAGGAGGTGCTGGCGCGCCGCCGCCGGGGCAGCGTGCAGCATTGCCATACTGTCCTGTAACTGGTCGCGAAAACCGATGGCACCACCGGACTGGTAGAAGCCGCTGCGCGCCCAGAAACGGCAGGCAATTACCTGGTACATCAACCAGCCGTTGGCCAAGACATCCAACGAGGGTTCGGGGGTTTCGATCCGCAGGGCGCCCAGGGTCTGGCGCCAGTAGATCTGAACCTTGTCGAACGCTTCCATGGCTGCCCGTAGGCCGCGGTATTGCTGCACACACCGGGTAGCGGTCTTGGCATCCTGCTCGGCCCCCAGGCGGAACACCACTTCACGGCTTTCGCCGGCCTCCAGCAGCACGCTGACCCGCAGCGCCGCGCAGGGATCCAACCCTCCGCCCGTGCGCCCCGACAACCGCGCCTGGCGCATGCCGGCCGGCGCTTGAGAATCGCCGTTGCGACCGAGGAACTCGCTGCGATCGCAGGTGATGCTATCAAAAGGCAGGTCGCAGTCGAGAAACGCCACATGTCCGCAAAACTCTACGGCATAGGTATTACGGGCGAACAAGGCACCGCTGACCGGGTCGGTCTCGCTGACCACATGCATAGCAGACTTGCTGCGCAGGTCGCCAAGAACCCACTCGGCGAAGCAGGTCACAGATAACCGTCGTACTCGCCTAGAGTGGTTGTGCAATTTGAGTCGGCTGAACTTGACCGGGGCATCCAGCGCTACATGCACCCAAAGCTCACTGCGCAGGTCATCCTCGGTATACTCGAACACGCTGTAGCCAAAGCCATGCCGGGTGCAATAACGGCCAGGGCCAGGACAGGGCTGCGGAGTCGGCGACCAGTAGTGCCCGCTGTCCTCGTCACGCAGGTACAAGGTTTCGCCGCTGGGGTCGGTGACGGGGTCATTGTGCCAGGGCGTCAACCGATACTCGTGTGCGTTCTCGTACCAGGTGTAGGCGCTGCCAGCCTCCGAGACCACGCTGCCGAACCGTGGGTTGGCCAGGATATTGACCCACGGTGCTGGTGGCGGCTTGTCGGGGATCAGAGGGATGACGTACTCGCGACCATCGGCACTGAACCCCCCGTAGGGGTTGGCAAGCATCAGCGCGAGCTCGCCCGTTGGCAGGTGGTTGGCGGGCTCGAGTCGGGTGTAGGCCGGGTTCGGCTGGAAGGCGGGTGGTACAGGAGGCTGACGGCGCCGATGCAGTTGCTCGGCCAGCGTGCCATGGCTGTCGTTGAGCACCAGCCGGGCTACCGAAAGCGTCAGGATCCTGTCCTCTTCGGACAACTGTTGTGCAGGGCGTACGAATATCCCACCGGGGCGATCGAGCAGGGCTGCCTCGCTGCCGGAGGCGACAATACCCATGATCAGCTCCTGCAACTGCTGACGGTAGCCGGCCTGGTCTTCGTTCCAGATCACCAGGTCGAGTGTCAGGCCCTTCTGACGCCAGTAGGCATGGGCAAGCACCATCTGCTTGACCAATTGAAGGTTGGCGAGGTCGCCAATCTGTACCAGCACGATTGGTAGATCCCCCGACAGTCCCTGGCTCCACAGGCCGGACTGGTTGCGCCCGTTGCTGGCCAGCAGGGCCCCGCTAGCTCGTAGGCCGGCATTGGGGTAGATCACCGATGCGGCCATTTGCTCGAACAGTCGCGCATCGGCCACCGAACCATTGAGTTGGCGCAACAGGACCTGGCTATGCGGCCAGGCGAGGTCGAAGACCCGGTCGGCTAGGTGGCGGTCGCGGTACTTGGCGACTTGCTGAAGGCAGGCGTCGCGGCTGTCGGCGACGCCAGTGACCAGGTCGACTGTTACTGTCTGGCCTGGCGTCAGGGTTATGCGGCAGCGGATCGCCACGATCGGATCGAGCACCGCCCCCGCACTGCCGGATAACGTCTCAGTGTCATAGTCCAGTGCTGCCGGTGCCACGAGGGTACGGCCGCGGCCTATGAAGCGGGCCCGATCTGTCTCATAGGACACGGCATCGATATCGGCGCCATGCACGGCCAGAACATGACACATCCACGGCACGGCGTCCTGCAGCGAGCGGGGCCGCCGGGTGCAGAGGATGGCCTGCAACGGCTGAATCAGTTCGGTCTGGATGAACAACTTGCTGAAGGCCGGGTGCAACGCATCGCTCAGTGCCGGCGCCAGCACCACTTCGGCATAACTGGTCAGTTCCAGGATGCGGCGCTCGTCGCCATGGTTGGTCAGGTGCAGGCGACGTAATTCGATGTCGTCTTCGGGGGAGACGGCAATTTCAGTATGGCAGTCGAAGTTTCGTTCGCGAATGCGGAATTCCGCCCGGCCGTCGCTGAAAATTGCCTCCTGGTTTCTGGTTCGGTGGTGGGTCGGCTGGTAGGTGTTGGACCAGTACGCGCCGCTGGCGACGTCGCGCAGATAGCAGAAGTTTCCTAAGTCGTCGTGGCTGGCGTCCTCGCGCCAACGGGTGACCGCCAGGTCGTTACGCCGACTGTAGCCACTACCCACGTGATTGACCATTACGTGGTAGTGGCCATTGGAGAGCAGTTGGACGGCGGGGTGTTGCCGGTTCGGTTCGCTGAATAGGCGCAGTCGTGTTTCGGCGGCGCACTCTGCGGCCTCCACGGCCGATGCCTGAAGTGAATGAAGGTACGGGGCTGCCGTTTTCGGGACTCGCTCTTGCAACAGCAGCATGCTGGCCTGGAACTGTGGGTCCGAGGCGAAGCGCCGTTGCATGGGCTTGCCAAGTAGTAGGGAGGTCAGGGCGAGAAAGCTCATGCCTTGGTGATGGGCCATGAACGAACGGATCACCACAGAGTCCTGCCCGGGTGGTAGCCGTGTCTCGCTGTAGTCAACCGCCTCGTACAGTCCGAAACGTCCGGCAAGTCCGAGCCTGCCAAGGCGCTGCAGGTTATGGCAGGCGGCAGTGGGCGCCACCATCAAGGCGAGCGCGCTGGCGTAAGGGGCAACCACGTGCTCTTCGCCCAGACCGCGCTTCAGGCCAAGGCCGGGAACACCGAATGCACGGTATTGGTAGTTGAAATGAGCATCCAGCGCATTGTAGGCCGACTCTGAAACCCCCCAAGGAATGCCCAACAGGTTGCCATGTTTGATTTGCCGGTCGACGGCGGCCTGGCAGGTTTGGTCGAGCAAGGTCCCCTCATAGCTGGGCATCACCAGCAGAGGCATCAGATACTCGAACATCGAACCGGACCAGGACAGCAGAACCGGTACGCCAGAATTGCTGGTGAGTAGTCGGCCAAGGGCGAACCAACTGTCCTGGGGTACCTGCCCCTGGGCGATGATCACGAAATTGGTCAGGCGCATCTCCGACGCCAGCAGGTCGTAGAATGCTGAATCCAGTCGATGCTCATCGGCGTTGTAGCCGATGGCGAAAAGATCCCGGTGGGTGTCGTAGAGAAAGGTGAAGTCCATGGTGGCCAAGGTTGTAATGCGCCTTGCCAAGGCTTGCGCTTGAGCGATGCGCTGGCTGGCCAGCGCTCGAACGTTGGTCACTGCCAGCCGTTCGGAGAGCGGCCATTGGCCCGGTTCGAGCTCTGCCAATTGTCGCCAACTCAACGGTGTCTGGGGCGCTAGGTCGTTGCCAGGGGGTAATTGGAAACCCTGCAACTCCGTGCACAGGTCGAGGCACTGCGTATGTAGGGCCTGCAACCAGAACACACAGTCATCGGTTTCCTCGGCCCCAGGTGATGGGGAAATCAAACCTAGCAGTTGCTCGGCCAGCAGCGACATCTGGGTGACTGGCAGGTTGCCTGATCGCTCATGGGCTTGCTGCACCTGTTCACGCAAAGCTTCTATCTCCCTTGCGTCACGGCCTGAGCGGCTGAAGGCGTCGAGCAGGGTGTCGAAGGTGTCGAGCAGCCCCAGGGTCAGGCGCTGGTCCAGCATGGGGGTATCTGCCATTTCCAGAAGCCCGGGTCTCAGCGTCAGGAGCAGAGCGGCCAGGTTGCCGCTGTCCACCGCCGAAACATACTGTGGTGACAGTGGTTTGAGGGTCTGGGTGTCGTACCAGTTGTAGAAATGCCCCCTGTAGCGCTCCAGGCGGCTCATGCTGTCGAGTATCTGCGCCAGGCGTTCGAACAGGCGGCCGGCACCCAGATAACCGAAGTCATGGGCCGCCAGGTGTGAGAGCAGGGCCATGCCCATGTTGGTCGGCGACGTGCGGTGAGCGATGCTGGCGAAGGGCGGCTCCTGGAGGTTATCGGGCGGCAACCAGTTATCGTCAGGGCCGACATGACGGTCGAAGAACGCCCAGTTGCTGCGGGCCAGCCGATGCAGAAAGCGCAGATCCTCAGCCAACGGTGTGAACGCGACCTGACCACGCGGACGGCTGAGCCACCAGGCAAGTGCCGGCCCGAGCAGCCAGAGGGCGAGGATGGGTGATGCAAGCAGCAGCACCCTAGGCTGCATCGACAACACGCTGGCCAGCACCAGTACCAGGGCTGGTTGCATCCATTGCTCGCGATAAACCGCCTGGAGCGTATCGGCGCTTGTGCGCTCCTCCTCCCGCGAGGGGTTCCATTGAAGCAGTCGATGTTTGCTGACGACCAACCGCCAAAGGGTGCGCAGGATGGCATCCAGGCTGTAGTTGGTCTCGAACGGTAACCAGGCCAGTGACAGACCGGCACGAACGAAGAAGGTGCCCGAGGTGCGCAGGGCCGCAAGCAAGTGTTCGGAAAATGGTACATCGGTAGTTTTGCGCAACAGCTCGAGCAATGAATCCAACAGTGGGCGAGTCAGCAGCAACCCCAGCAGTGCAAGCGTCCAGGGCAATGCCGAGGCGCTGGCCAGCCAGCCCCACAGCAGCACCGTTAACAGGGCTGCCGGCTCCAGGCTGCGGCGCAGATTGTCGAGGATTTTCCAGCGCGACAGTGCGTTTAGCGGACTTTGCGCGAGACCGTGGGTGCCTGTGCGCAGCCACGGTACAAGCCACGGCAGCAGTTGCCAGTCCCCCCGTATCCAGCGGTGGCGGCGCTTGATATCGACGCTGTAGCGCGCCGGATATGCTTCGAATAACTGCACGTCGCTGAGCAGGCCGGAGTGGGCATAGCAGCCTTCGATCAGGTCATGGCTGAGCACGCGATTGTCGGCAAAGCGGCCATCCAGTGCCTGTTCGAAGGCATCCACCGCGTAGATGCCTTTGCCGATGAAGGAACCGCTCAAGAACAGGTCTTGGTAGACGTCAGAAACGGCCTGGGTATAGGGATCGACACCGGCCTCGCTGCCGAACAGCCGAGCGTAGGTCGAGCGCGACACACTGGGTAGGCTGATACCTACCCGCGGTTGCAGGATCGCGTACCCAGAGCGCACGCGACCGGTCTGTGCGTCGAAGCGTGCGCGGTTCAATGGATGCTGCATGGCCCCGACGAGCTTCTGGGCTACACCGCGCGGCAACTGGGTGTCAGTGTCCAAGGTGATGACATAGCGCACGCGCTTGAGCTTTTGCAGATCGCCGACGATGCGCATGAAGCACCCGTCCCCGTGGCCACGCAGGAGGGCATTGAGTTCGGCAAGTTTGCCGCGCTTGCGCTCACGCCCCATCCAGCACTGTTCGGTTCCGTTCCACGCGCGTGGCCGATGCAACAGAAAGAAGCGTTCGCAGCCTGGGCTTGGGTACTTGTGGTTCAGCGCCCGGATACCTTCGCTGGCCAGGTCGAGGAGGGCCATGTCTTCAGGGCATGTCTGTTCAGGGGCATCCATGAAATCGCTCAACAGCGCGAAATGCAGGTGCTCATCACGGTTTGCCAGAAAGCGCACCTCCAGCCCCTCGACCAGTTCTTCTGCATCGCTTGCAGTGGCTAGCATGGTGGGCACCACGACCAATGTCTTGGCGTCAGCAGGAATCCCGGACGAGTAGTCCAGCCGTGACAGGAAGGAAGGTTTCACGGTCAGGGTCACCAGCCAGTTCACAAGGCCAATGGCCAGGCGGCTGGTCGTCAGCACTATCGGTAGGGCCATGACCGTGAGTACCCATGTGGGCCAGCCCTCAACGTCAATGGAACGTATGAAGCCCCAGGCCAACAGGCACGACAGCAGAATCACAGGCACCAGGTAGAATACCAGCGGCGCTCGGTGCAACAGGCGTTGCCACCGCTCGGCAAGTGGAATACGGGCCGCGAGCCGTCGCTCCAGCGATGGCAGGCCGCCCCCTGCCAGGTAGAAACCAACATGCTCGGTCTGGTCTCCCGGCCGGGGGGCTGCGGCCTGAGCGAGCTCAATAGCCGCCTGCGCCACTTCTTTCTCATTGAATGCGCTATGGCGTGCCACCTGTTCGACCACATGCCGATAGTGATCACGACTGGCAAAGTCCATCGCTGGGTATACCGAGGCCGGGTCCTGACGCAGGATCTGTTCGACATGACTCAGGTTTTCGACGAACAGCTTCCAATCGATGGTCGACAACAGGCGCAAGCTTCCGATGCTGTTGCTGATGGACACTTGGTCGATAGCCTGCTGCTGGGCATCGAGTTGCACATTGCGTTCGATGCTGAGCGCTGACTCGCTGAGCATCTGTTCGACCCAGGCAAGCGGTTGGGTCAGTGTAGTGCTGTGGCCTTGAAGACGCCTTGCCAGTTCGGCAACAAAGGCGGGGGTCATCGGTGGTTCCGAGCGGGCCATGTCCGCCACCACCAGCACTACGCTCTTGGCGTCGCGCTCGGCGGTTTCCCCGATCTGGTCGGCCCAGGCATTGGCCAGACCGCGGTCAGCCCAGTTGGCCATGACCCTTGCTGCCACCCGGCGCAAATTTTCGATCAGCGCCAGCCGTAACATAATCGGGATTGCCCAGAGTTCTCCAAGGGTCAGTGTCCCGACCTGCTGATAGGCCTCGACAAAAAGGCTGAGACTCTCAGCGTCGACCCGGCCATCGCCGTGGGAGATGGTTTCAAGCGCGATGTTGTAGACCCGTGGCAGGCCGGCCGAGGGGCCGTTGTCGAGCCGCGGCAGTTGCAGGCTGTAGTCTGTCGGCAGATGACGTTTGGCGATGCGGATATGGGTCTCGACTAGGTAGAAGTTGTCGAGCAACCATTGCGCCGCTGGCAGCGCTGGGCGCGAGCTGGGCAGAGCGCCAGCAAGGGAGGTACAACAGGTGGAGAGCATCCGCTCGTTGTCAGCCAGACGGTCGAGCAGCGAATCGTCTGCGGGCAGTTGGCTCAAACGATGTTGGCTAGCAAGCCAGGTGCCGTGTTCCGCCATCTGCTTGGCGCTATACAGCTCCGACCGGAGCAGGCTCTCGTAGGTGAACGAATGGCGGGGCGAACGCCAGGGGCGCGCATGGCTAGGCAGGCGTTTAACGAAGGCGAGCGCGCGAAGCCAAGGATTGTCCATGGTGTCCTGGAGTACCGAGATCTGGCCGGTCAGCACTCAGTTTGAGGGGAGGCGCAAAGGAGGTCTGTTCGGTAGCGAACAGACCAGTCATGGCATCGCGCTCATCCTGTTCCTATGCACCGCTCCAAAACCTGGAAGGGTGCTATCACCCCTCCATATCCGGCAGGGGCGTGGTGTTTCATCGCAGGAGCTTGAGTCTTGAACACTCTTTGGAACCACGCCGCTACATCGACCTGCAAAAAGAGGCCTGACCTTGCTTCGCAAATATATTTGGACGAATCCGATTATGGCGTGCTGTTGACGGCAGAAAGCGGGCGCATTGAAAGCGCCAACCCTACGTTTTGTCGGTGGATCGGTTACACATTCGAAGAACTCCACGGCATGCGAATTCAGCAACTGTTGAGTGTGGAGGCCAGGACCTTTCATCAGATGTACTGGCAACCCTTGATGGTGCTCCAGGGTGCGGTGGCGAATGTCAAGTTCGATCTCGTGCACCATGCGGGCTTCATACTGCCGATGATGTCGAGTGCCATTACCTGCATGCATTCAAAGGCCATCGTTCATGAGCTGACCTTGTTCAACACCGAGGAGCAAAGGTACACACGTGAGCTGCTGACTGCCCGGCTGCTGGCCGAGCGGTGCCTGGCGAAAAATTTGAAGGCACAGCGTGCACTGCTTTCCCGAAGCCGTGTCTATATCGTTCAGACCCCTGCGGACAAGCAGGCCATGCTCTCCAAACAGATGCTTGGTATCGTGAGTCATGACCTACGTACACCACTTTTAGCAATAAGCATGGCGGCAGAGCTTCTGGGGCGCCACCCGCACTCTACTGAAACGCTCAAGTTGCTCGGGCATATCAGCCACTCTGTGGCGCGTGCTCAGCGACTGGTGGCGGACGTTCTGGATTTCACGCTTATCCAGTCTGGGCGAGGTGTTCCCATTCACCCTACAGTCTCGGATCTACCGAGCGCCGTGGAAGGATGCCTGGAAGAACTACGTTTGGCATTTCCCCGTCATCAATTAACATACGCTCACGTTGGCCAGCGTCTCGCCCTGTTCGATAAGGACCGCCTTTTCCAAGTCATTGGAAACCTTGTCGCCAACGCCATTGCGTATGGCGACCCACAGTCACCGGTGAGTGTGAGATCTTGTAACCAAGATAAGACCGCCGTCATCACCGTCCACAATATGGGCGCTCCAATTCCCGCTGACCTTTTAGAGCGTTTATTCGAACCTCTGGTACGTGGGCAGAAACAGCCTGTTGAAATGCGTAATGCAGGGCTTGGGTTATTCATAGTCAGCCAAATAGCAAAGGCCCAGGCGGGACGCGTATCAGTCATTTCGACACAACAGGATGGCACCACTTTCAGTGTGACATTTTCTCAAATCTATGCAGACACGAACCCGACTCACCCTCTATCAAACACCTTAGATACATCTTGGGTCAGGGTAATGAGACCTGACCATACGAAACTCATTGTTTTCAGGAGCAAGAGATGAACAGCTCCCGCGAGCGGGACTGGGTTCGTCGCATGCTTACATCGGGTCAACCGATGCTTGCGCTTTGGACTTTCTGAAGGCGGAAGCTCGACCGACTAGCTAGGCCTATCGACGCTCAGCTACCTTCTCGAAGGCCAGATGATTCACCGCGACAGTGAGGGGTATACGGAGAAGCATAAGCGAAGCAAGCTGCCATCGAAACCGCAGATGCAAAAGCTTCGCAAGGTGTTCCGCTCGGCGTGGTGGGTTCGACCTCACATGCCCAGAACCTCGCCCTAGCCTGTGCTGCAGATGCCCAGTACTACGCAGGTGTTGGCGTAGATGCCGAGCCGATAGCCTTGCATCCGGAGTTATGGGGGATGACCGAGCAGGTCATGACGAGCCACGAACGGGCATGCCTGGAGGGCGTGTGCAAGGCGCAGCCTCACCGACAGCGATCCGTTCCTGTTGGCGTTGTTCGTCGTTCATGACTTTGTCCCGGGCATGTGCCGCCTTCGCCGGGTGCGTGTTAATCACAATTTGCATGGCTATTTGCAATTAACGAGCGTAATGATGCGGCTCACCCCATACTGGGGCTGGAGAAAATCCCTTGAATACCGAGCCGACCAATCAAGAAGTCGCTGCAGCAGTTGGAATTGACGAGACTCAAGTTGAGCGGTACCGAAGGGAAACGGTTCGACTTAACGAGGGCTCCTGGCTTGTTCACTTTTCCTATGAAATGCCTAGGGAGCTTCGTTATGGCTTTACTGGCAGCTTCACAGCGCTGATAACGGATACAAGTCAGCGCTACGACTCTAACCCTCGTGGCTAGATTCTTTACCCAGCGTGTGTCGCACTCATTCTTCGAACTGTCCTTGCCGGGAGGCATTCTCATCGGCGTAGGCGCTGACGGGTAGCGCGCAACTAAGCTTTTCTTCACTATCTGTTGATCAGCTCATGGAGCTTAAAATGAAGCATTTGCTGATGGTTTTTTTGCTAGCTGCCTCGGGTGCTGCGTAGGCCGGAATTTCGATGCTAAACGCGACGTGCCCCGGCAACATTAATGTTCATGCCGACAAGGGCGGTCCAATCTACATGAACGGCAAGGAAGGAAAGCTGAAGAAATTCAATGAGAGATCACCCAGCCCTTCCGGGCTGCGCTATCGCGCAGCAAACAGGATGGGCATGACGTCAGATCTCCACTGACATCGAGATCTAGAAAAGCATTCGCCGACTGATCCGGGTAGGTCACCCGCCGAATGCTTTGCTATGGTTCCCAAAGCGCGGGAAAGAGGCCGTAGACCGCACTGGTGTGCAGCTTTGCTCCCGAATGAGAGAGTGGCCCAAATGGCATCGACGTTAATCCCTGTCGGCACAGCTTGCTGTGACCACGTATAGAAGAGTGAACACTTCGCTGCCATTGACCCGCGCACCTGTTTTTTTGTCAGGAAGAACAGTGGGTTATCTATTGTTTGATAGAAGCTGCTACTTCGAAGCTGAGGGCAGTGGGGTACTCCACCCACGTGGACCGCAAGCACGCGTCCATCGAGGAGCTGACGCGCACCCATCGCTCGCCGGCCCCGGATCGCTTCCGCCAGTGCGCCATCCTGATCTGGGCCATGCCCAAGCTTCCTGGAGCCGATGGCAAGCGCAGTACGAGCGTTCTGCCAGCGGCCTGGTGCGAGATGGACAACTGGAGCAATGACCCGCACCCAATCAAGACTCAGGAGCGCTGGAGGAGAGACATCCTGCGCGCTCTGGAGCTTGAGGTAGACGCCGCGCTGGTGGAAGCGCAGCACATTCTCGACCATGAAGGCCATTTGGTCGCAAATGTCGCTTGACTGCGACTGAACCAATTAGCCAATGTACGTTCATCCTGACATTCCTGCGCATGTTGAGGAGTGATAAACAGAACCCGGCCACCGAGCCGGTTTTTTTTGCCCGAAGAGCGTCTCAAGAGTCCCTACGCTGCGCCAGTCTTATTAATTGTCCCGGTGGTCTGGTATTTCACCCTATGCCAGACTTAGGGCGCATACTCGATTTAGCTCAGATTTTCTGAGTTATTGAGAGGTACTTATGTCTAGTGACATTACCAAGCCAGATGGATCTCCGGGACTTAAATTGGAAGTTGAATCAGGTACAGAAAAGCGTGAGGGGTTGGACAAATCTAGCCCAGAGGATAGGGACGATTATATCGATCCCGACGCTACGCCTGAACAAGATCCTCAGTCCCCTGAACGTCAAAAAGCTTCAAATACGGAAAAGTTCAGTAATCAGCAGGCTGGTTGGACTTATCCTGGGCGTCGTTGGTAGAGGCGCCCAACCAAATACGGCTCTTCCGCCACATACGCGCCTCGAAGCTGATGACCCTCTGGGCTACACCCCAGATGATGACGAGCCAGGCCTTGATAAAGGTCCGGAGAGTGAACGGAGGCAGATGCGTACACATGATGGATCACTCGCTGAGTAATTCATTTATTTGAGCCCGTATAACCGGGCTCATCAGAGGTTTATATGACAGATAAAACATCGAGCCAGGGTGAAAGAAGTTCTGGCGAAAATACATCTCCCCAAGGCCCAAGGGCGGAGGGAAGTAAGGGGGCCAACACCGAGCGGGCTTCAAAGGCAGAACTCTATAGTCGGCACGACAAGGTTGCTGAGAAAGATGTCAAAAATGATCCGCGAAAGTCGTGAAGTAGAACATTTGAGCTGATTGAAGCGCCCAATGAATTGGGATAGCGCTAATAAATCACTAGCTAGCCGCCTTCGGGCGGTTTTTTTGTTCAGGTGAATTAGCTTCCCATCAGATCGACGGATGTACGCTTACCATTCTAAACCTCGGAACTTCCGGGGCTTTTCGTTATGTGCTGCTCCGCACGGTTGCCCGGTCCCTCAATAGGGCCTCCCCTCCGGGCCTTTTCTTCTAGGAACCACTCATGGCCGAACCAGCAAGTACGACTGCCGGCGTCCTGCTGGTGAAGTACGGCGTGATCATTGGTGGCTTCGCAGGCGCGATCCTCTCGCTGACCTTCCTGCGGGGTCTCACTCGAGGCCAGGCGGTCGCCGCCTTCTTCACCGGCTTCGCTTCGGCAGTCTTCTGCACCCCGCTCGCCATCAGCTACTTCGGCCTTGGCACAAGCGGAGAAACGCAGTTCGGCGTTTCCTTCATCATAGGCCTACTGGCAATGAACATCATCCCAGTCCTGAAGTCGGCGGTGAGTCAGTTTGGAGCCAAGGGGGCTACCTGATGAGCTCAACCCTGATTTCAGTCCTGATCGGCGCCAACACGCCACCATTTTAAGGCTGAGAACCTACCCATAACCACTAAACAACCCGACAGGGAGACGATCGAACGAGCCTTCCGGGCCGGGGCACCCCTTGCTGCATGAGACCAGCATCATATTTATGATTAACGCACCAATGCAGTGGATTGATCTATTGGCACCGGCTACCTTAAGGCTTCACCCAAGGAGTCCGGTCATGGCAGATAAATATGTTGGAAGAATAGTTGGGGTTGGCACGGATAATGTCGAGTACGTCATCTACATCTACCAAGACGAGACCGTTGAGCGCTCTTCGAGCGGAATGGTTCGACATGAAGGCTTGAAGCATTTCGAAATGCAGATGGGTGGTACCGTGAACAAGATCTCCGAAACGGAGTACGAGATCGTGGCTACGGGAGTGAGAGTCACTGTGCATGATGATAAGAGCTGATCGGGTCTGCCTCCCGTGCGAGCGCTTGGTATGGAGTGCCGCATGACACGCTGGATGGGGCAATCATCATGCATAGTTCGCGTTGAGCCAATCGTCTTTCGGCTCAGTTCTCCCTCCTGCACTGAATAGACTCCTGAAGCCCCGGCACCGCAACATCATTTCAAACACAAGGCGACCTATGGATAGGCCGTATCCTCCTACGTCACTTCTTGAATTGTCCGGGCTATCCGACTTCGGTATCCGCTTGGCTCCTGCCCCTGAAATATGGGATTGGCTTCAGGCCAAGATTCTTACCGACACCGGCAGCATCCATAGCCATGGGCTTGCGTGAAGATATTCAGTCCGACTTGGCCGAGTCATTCGATGATCCCGACGGTTTGGCTGATGCAGTAAGGCAACCAATACCTTACATTGATGACGCTCATCATCAAAGGCGCTTTCTGGTTTGATCTCGATCATCATTAGGTGAAGTCTGTTGGCCCTAAAGGGCGTAGGGCCGGCCGTTATCGCTCGCCTTGAGCAGATGGGCATTGACTCGCTAGCTGTGCTCAGCAAAGCGAATGCTTGTGACATCTTGACTCAGGCATCGGCAGCAGTGGGATCGAGTTGCTGGAAGAATAGCCCCCAAGCCCGGGCAGCCATCAACGCGGCCATCGAGTTTGCAAAGGACTCTCAGTTGGGCACACCTAGTGTGTAAAGCTGATCGCATATTTGAATTGATAGATCTGATTCGTGTTCATCAGTCAATCTCTGCTGAATAACTGGCTAGCCGAATTCAGTGGACCCAACAATCATCAGCACTTGCTAGGCGTCCGAAATCGGTTCTCATGAAGGGCAGCTCTGGTTCGTTATCTGCCATCCAATTAGTGGAGTCGCTCGTATCGGTTCGCCCAAAGTTATGCTGAGCCTATGAACCACGCCTGGCGGTTCGTCACGTCCAGATGAAAAACGAACGCCTCACCGTATCAATTGCAGTCTTACAACAATTCCCTCATCGCACCCTAATCCTAATGGCCGCCCCAGTCGTCGACCCCGTGCAACTTGGCCCAATCGGCCGGGTGTTGACTGAGCGTGCTGAACGCCAAAGTCCCGCAGCGACCAGGTGCAATCCACGTCTGACGACACCAGATGACTTCAACCGGCATTCCCTCCAGGTACACATCAAGCGGGCGACGTTGAACGACCCGGCAACCGGCGACACCAGTACACGGGGTGTGAATGACCGCCTACAAGAGAATTGAGCCAGGCAAATCAATAGGCGAGGGTGCTCGACTAATTGTGCAGAAGCGGTAAAGGCATCCGGTGGCCTGGGTGGCTTTCGTCGCCATAACCACCATATATGTATTATTTAGTACGTTGACGTATAATAAAATAATTTCTCGGCCAATAAGATCGGATAAGATTTAAATATCGCACCTAATCGGGAACTAGAGAGCACACGGCGGTAAGCCCTGCGGACTCGGGAATGGTGAGGGAACTAGGGTCCGATGGCCCGTCTACAGGCCTACCTGTAATTGTGCGACCGGGCTGATGCTCGAGCGGGAGAGTTAGCAAAAGAGTGTGACCGAGATGGCTGGACCGCTCTGTGAATCGTCCCATAATGTTCTGGTCCCATAGCTGGATCGGCTTATGCAACAAATTTTGGAGGGTTTGGCTCTTGCTGGCGAACCCTTGCTCCGTGACGTACTTGAAGCCATACGTGTAAATTGCGGTGCAGGACAAAGTAGCTCACCTGCAGAAGAAATTGAGCCTCTACGTCTGCTGGCCGACTAATTTTACTATGCTGTCATTGATTATCAGTTTGTCAAAGCTGGTCGACCACCGTCTACCATCCAATGAGATACCCCCACGGTGTATGCCAATGAGAGACAAAACACCAGTCCTTCTGCCCGATGACCCCATGTACGCCGACGCAGTGGCTGCGATGAAGCTGTACCACGATGCACAGGTGGCAGGCCAATCTGCCAAGGAGGTCGAGCGCTTGCGAGTAATTGCTGAATCGCAGTTCCAAGCGGTGAACGATTATCAGCTCAGAGCTCTAGTTCGCCCTGGCTACCCTGTTAACTGACCGCCTCAATCAGTTTGGTGCCCTGGTTCCGGCCAATTCCCACCGCCTTTTCCCGTTGGAAACCATCGTAAATACTTTGCCGGCTGGCATCACGTCTTGACGATCCTTCCAGTCGTACACTGGATGTGCTGGATCCTGCCATGATTCTACGGTTTCAGGTGAGAGCACTAAAGCGTGGTGTCGTAAATAACGATCAACATTTGATTACCTGTCACGAGTGTCAGAGTTTCACCGCCCAAAATTAACCGGGCAACTTATGCTGGGGTTTCTGTATGAGGATACAGTTTTTCACCTACCCATTCGCTCGCGTGACTCCGTTTCACTGATTGAAGGGGCATCATGACGCGATCCTAAAGTGGACTCCATTCATTGCTCCGGCTGACTCGGACGTTCCATGTTGTGCCTGAATGCTTTAAATTAGCCCCATCCTTTTTATCCGGTGTTGAGGAAGCATTTATGCTTTGGCGAGGGGCTGAACTTTGAAGCGGATGCCGCGGGGGCGTTAAATTCAGGAGGATGGCCGTCCATGACTTGCGGTTATTGTTATATCGTTTGCCATTGTCCATTCATGGGCATTCAGAGCTATTGATATTGAACCGCTCGCAGCTCGTAAATACCTGCGTCTCCAACGCAGTGTTCTGCCTCTGCAGTGAGAAGCGATCTGGATAAAGGGGTTGAGGTCAGTCATGTGAGTATCCTTGTTTAGTTCCATGGTGGAGCTTTTTTGGAATTATGAAATTGTGGTTTGTGAGACTGAGCGATACACTTCCGATTGATTAAGGCTGTAAGGTGTCGTGATGAAGAGACGGCTGTGGTGACCGAGAGGCGGCTGTGGTAAAAAGCTAATTCGAGGCATATAATATGCTGGCGCTATATTTCAGTGGGAGTACGTATCATGTTGAGCAATCAACGCCTTTCTGGTGAGCAATGCTCAGTTGGACTTAGGGTCGCGCTTCGAATAATTGATGCCTGGCAAGCTACACCTCGCCAAGCCTGTAAGATACTCCGAATCTCGCCTTCGACGTTTCGGCGCGCGATGCGGGAAGGCGGATGTGGCGGCAAACTCGATTTGGATCAGCAGCAGAGGATTGGCCTGGTGATTGGCATACATGGCTTTTTGAGGGGGACGTTCGCTAACCAAGAAAATGTTAAGGGATTTCCAGGGATGAAGAATGAAAATTTTTTTTTTGACGGCAGGACACCGCTAGAGGTCATGGCTCAGGGTGGCATGATCTCTCTGTATGAGACCTACAGGCGCATTGAGCAGATTCACTGTGGCGAGCTCATGGGTAAATGACGCGGAGGTCCCGGTTTTGATTCGACAGAAGCCTGCAAGAACACCACTCAGTGCCTTTCCTACCCCCTGGAATCTGAGCCGCACATCCAGGCCCGCTGGTCGTGAACTCGAGGCTACACTGACGTAGCGTCATACAGCCCTGATACCCACATTCATGGTGTTCAGGTGGGTTGCCTAGGTGGCATGGCATTGCATAGCAGGAAGCTATATGTCGAGTTTTGAGGGAAAAGTTTCTGCAGACGGCAAGGCGGGGTGTTGGAGAAGGTAGGCTTGCAGCCCAATGTCGACGCTTTACTCCGCTCTATGACTCGGACGACTTTTTATCGCGAACGATTGTAGATTCTGGGGGCTTCCGATAGCGTTGATGGTCACAGGAATGCCCCTCCCACCGAGATACCACCATGACCTCTACCACTGAACAGTGCTCTGCCGAGCTGGAGACACTCACGCGCACAGCAGACAATGCCGCCATGTATGCTGCTCTTACGGGCGCCGAAAGGGTGTGTAGTATCGGTGAACCAGTCAGTAATACTGTGCCTGGGTACCGTTTGGTTCGAGTTGATGATCGACTGAACACGGTTGGCGGCGATGAATTCGAAATCGCATTAGTCGACGATACCTCAGCATTAGTCGCCTATTATGCTAAGGTCACGGTGGTAGATTTTCCATGTAGTGGTAACCGACCCGTTGCGCGCTGTCAGATCTGGCGATCTGCGGATATGCGACATACTCAAGTGCTTCTAGATATTTCGCAGAGAGTGCTTTTTGGCCATCTCATTCGGAACTACGATGTTCATTTGGACGAGGCCGGGATAACTGATGGTGGGAGATTTTATTGGCATCGCCAGATATCTCGCGCGATCTACGAAGGCCTGCATGTGTATCTGTACGATCCCATATCTCAAGAGCTTCGGCCCATGCATACCCAACGCGCGTTAAATGAAATTGAAGATCAGGCTTGGTCGGGCACCAATCAGAAGACTTTGCAAGCTATCATTTCAAAATGTGCTTGGAGTAGTAGCTAGTCTTGTGATTGGATGTCTGCGTTGTTTTGAACTCAAAATCAACCAGCCAAAGCTCCATCAAGACCGAGCACGCCAGTAACCACATATGCAGGACTATACGCCCCTGCTTTCGGTAATACGAAACCTTTTGGAATTTATTTAGATCAGGGACTTAAGGCCCTACAAAAAGCCTTTTCGTGCTGTAACTACTCGATGAAAGCTAACTTCGGCCTTCTGCAGCAAAGCGGAGGCGAAGCAGATTCCTATTACTCGTACTCCTGTTTCAAAAATCACTTCGCGAATGAGGCAGCAGGCTATATCTAAGGGGGTGCGCTTCTCAGGCTGCAATGAGGCCGATATTGAAAAAAGTCTCTGGGCCTTGGAAGCACTTGCACGAGGCGTCGATTCGCCCCAGAGCCTCAGCGTCAAAGGTCTGCGTAATCACGCAGACCAGTGTGGATGAATGCAGGCCGGTAGAATTTAGTTGTACAACCGATCACCTAGTGGAGCGGATGAGGATGGATCCATTTCAGGCCTGTTTGAAAAAAATTCAAACCAAATTGATAGCCTATGCCTGGCGACGGATATTGCCAATCTGGCGCAGGCTCAGGCCGTACTTGTCGGCCAGCAGGCTGCGGGACAAGCCGCTGGCGCTTTCTTTCTGGATCTGCAGGTTGCGCAACTGGCGCAGGAAGTGGTCAGCCTTGGGGATTTCCAGGGCGACACCGGCAAAGCGCTTGATCAGCGCATCGAGCGCTTCGGCCGGCAGCACGTCGGCAAGCTTGGTCCGCTCGCGGTGCTTGGGAATGTACTTGGGCCTGCCACCGTAGGCGCAGGTCAGCTGATAGGCGTTGTCGATGCCGATGCAGTCGATCAGGGCCTGCAGCGAGTGGGGCAGTTGGCTGATATCGATGTGGCTCAAGTCTGGCAATTGCATATGGCGCTCCTTCGGGGCGGATGGGCTGTGCTGCCCGATCACCAGCGGCGTTATGTCGAAGGTGTGACTGAATTTTCTGTGACAGCCGAGGCGCGTCGCTAGGCGGCATATGGGGTGGGGCTTGTAGCTTCAGCGAACAGGTTCTGCAGGCAGCGATATCCGGCGCTGTAGGACATGGCTCCAACATTTGGCTGTGGCGGGTGATTTCCCATCAGGTCTCTTCCTGTGTTCTGTGTTGGGTCCGGTAACCCTCAATTACACGGATAGCTGCTCAGCAGGCTGGCGCTGTGCAGGTAGGCTTGGGGGGTGTCGCGCATGCCTTGTGGCAGCGTGCGCCAGTCGACCACCAGGCACAGTGCATGCAGCGGCTGCCCGCCGCGCCGGCCGATGACCTGGTCGGCAAAGCTGCGGCGGTACAGTGCCTGGGTCTGCTGCAGCGCATGCACCTGGTCGGCCTGGGCCAGGGTTCGCCGGGCCAGTTCGGGTAGTTGCGACGGTGGTACGCTGAAGTGCATCGGAGCACCATTCGCCTGCAGGTATCCAGCCTGGCGCACGCGTTGCCAAAGTTGTTGCCATTGGCTGGCGCCGGCGTTGGCAGCCAGTTCGCGCCCCAGTTCGAGCAGTTGCTCGGCCGGGGTCTGGCGGGTGTCCAGTGCATGAAGGGAAAAGGGTGTCAGGAACAGCGATGCGAACAGCAGGGGTTTATACATGGTGCCTCCGGCATAGGTGCTTGGGAGGCCCATGCTTTCAGGCTGCCGCCGCCCCACCCAGCAGGAAATGCAGCGCCGGGGCCGGTGGCCGTTGTATCATTGCCGCGGCTCGTTGCGAGCCATTTGCCCCTGATGTTGCAAGGAACCTTCGATGACACACGTGCAGCGCCTCAAATATTCTCTTCTGATCATCCTGGTGGTACTGGGCCTGATGCTGGGCCTGTCCCACCTGCAGAAGCAGGGCACGATCAGTGAGCAGACCTTCCAGATGCTGGCCATCGCTATCGCTGTGGTGGTTGTGGTGATCAACGGCATCCTGCGGCGCAAGGTCAAGCCCTGACCTTGGCGGGCCGGCCAGATATGGCCGGCCATGCGCTCAGCGCGAAGGCGTTCGCTCCAGCACGGCGCGCGCGTGGGGGTTGAGGCTATAGCATTTGTCGTTGCCCAGCTGGATGACGCCCTCGGCGCACAGGCGCTTGAGCACTTCGCGCACGCTGAGGAACGACAGTGGGATATCCAGTTGTTCCAGTTGCGCGTGCACGCCGCGCACGCCAATGCTGCGGCCATTGCGGTCGGCGGCGTGCAAGGCATCGATGACCTTGAGACGGATCAGGCTGGTGCGCAGGCCGAAGCTGCGCAATAGCTCGCGGATCTGTTCGTTGCCGATGCGTTCTTCAGCAAAAGCATCCTGTCCCTTGGGCGCTTTGCCTGGGACGCGCCCAGCCTGGATCGAGGGTTGCGGGTTGTACATGTGAATGCTCCTTTTCGTGGACGAACCCGAAATATGGGTACCTCACTTATTAGGACGAATGAGAACGGAAAAACCGCAGCTCAATCGCGAAAAAAAGTGTCTGGTCCTGTTCAAGACGTTCCATTGCCTTGTAGTACGTAAAATTTTCATTTGGCCATTCTCGAACAACTGCAAGGCATTCCCTGGGTCAACACGCTGGCAGTGGGCCAGGCGGGCAAGGCGTTGTACCTGAACCGGTCAGTGGTGCCTTAGGTGTACAAGCAACTGCTGGGTGCATGCAGCAACCCGCAGGCCTTGGGCGTGTAGAACGTGATCTACAGCGTGCCTCACGGGCAGGGTAAGCGGCTAGCTACCTGCAACTGGGCCTCTTCGCGGGTTTACCCGCGAAGAAGGCGACTCGGCTGGTCAGGAAAACTCGAACGGCGCCAGTTGAAACCCTTGCTCGTCAACCTGCAAGGCCCAGCCGCGGCGGTCCCAGTCGCCCAGCACGATACGTCGTGCCGGTTGCCCGTCGACCACCAGCTTGTGTATCGCCGGCCGGTGGGTATGGCCATGCACCAACGTGCGCACGCCATGCGCCGCCATCACCTTCGGCACTTCCTCCGGCGTGACATCGACGATCTCGGTGGACTTCATCCGCGTTTGCGTGCGGCTTTCGCTGCGTAGCTTGCGTGCCAATTTGTAGCGGGCCGCCAGCGGCAGGTGCCGCAACACCCATAGGCTCAGCGGGTTGCGCAGCAAACGGCGCATTTTCATGTAGGCCAGGTCGCGGGTGCACAAGGTATCGCCATGCATCAGCAGCACCTGTTCACCACCCAGCTCGATCACGCTGGGGTCATGCAACAACGTGCAACCCGCAGCGTCGCAGAAGGCCTGGCCAATCAGGAAATCACGGTTGCCATGCATCAGGTAGATGGCCGTGCCGCTGTCGCTCAGCCGACGCATGGCCTGGCAGACCGACTGCTGGAAGGGCGTCATGGCATCGTCGCCGATCCACGCTTCGAAGAAGTCGCCAAGGATGTACAACGCCTTGGCGTGGCGGGCACGGCCATCGAGCAGATCAAGAAACGCCCGGGTAATGTCCGGGCGTTCTTCTTGCAGGTGCAGATCGGAGATCAGCAGGATCACTCAATGATCTCGGCTTTCTCGATGACCACGTCGTCTTTCGGCACGTCCTGGTGGCCAGCCTTGGAACCGGTGGCGACCTTTTCGATGGCATCGACGATTTCACGGCCTTCGATCACTTCGCCGAACACCGCGTAGCCCCAGCCTTGCACGTTCTTGCCGCTGTGGTTGAGGAAGTCGTTGTCGGACGAGTTGATGAAGAACTGCGCCGAGGCGGAGTGCGGCTCCATGGTGCGGGCCATGGCGATGCTGTACTTCTTGTTCTTCAGACCGTTGTCGGCTTCGTTCTGGATGCTGGCGCGGGTTTTCTTCTGGCTCATGCCAGGCTCGAAGCCGCCGCCCTGGATCATGAAGCCCTTGATCACGCGGTGGAACACGGTGCCATTGTAGTGGCCATCCTTGACGTACTGAACGAAGTTTTCGGTAGTCAGCGGCGCTTTCTCGGCGTCCAGTTGCAGGACGATGTCGCCGTGGTTGGTGCTCAGTTTGACTTTGGACATGCTGAAACTCGCTCTTTCAAGGCAATCGGAATTTGGGTGCGCAGGGCGCGGGTTATCACCTGACGCAGCATCAGGCGATCGCGACACATGGCGCGCACTGGCCATTTTGCCAGGCTACGGCAAAAAGCCGTGATAAATCACGCCAGTTTGTCCGGGCCCGACTGTCAGCAGCTTGACTGCTTCGGCTATGATAGGCCCTTTGATTCAATCGGCCTACCCAGGCCGGACACGTGCATTCAAGGATCCTATGAGCAAGCCCACTGCCGACAACGCGCCCAACGCCGCTGCCAAAGGCGCCCCCGCTGTCCCTGCGAACTTCCTGCGGCCGATCATCCAGGCCGACCTGGACTCGGGCAAGCACAGCAGCATCGTCACCCGTTTCCCGCCGGAGCCCAATGGTTACCTGCACATCGGTCACGCCAAGTCGATCTGCGTCAACTTCGGCCTGGCCAAGGAGTTCGGGGGCGTCTGCCACCTGCGTTTCGACGATACCAACCCGGCCAAGGAAGACCAGGAGTACATCGACGCCATCCAGAGCGATGTCAAGTGGCTGGGCTTCGACTGGGCCGGCGACGTGCGCTACGCCTCCGACTACTTTGACCAGCTGCACGATTGGGCGGTCGAGCTGATCAAGCGTGGCAAGGCCTACGTCTGCGACCTTACCCCTGAGCAAGCCAAGGAATACCGCGGCAACCTCAAGGAACCGGGCAAGAACAGCCCGTTCCGCGAGCGCAGCGTGGAAGAGAACCTCGACCTGTTCGCCCGCATGAAGGCTGGCGAGTTCAAGGACGGCGAGCGCGTGCTGCGGGCCAAGATCGACATGGCCTCGCCGAACATGAACCTGCGCGACCCGATCCTGTACCGCATCCGCCATGCCCACCACCACCAGACCGGTGACAAGTGGTGCATCTACCCCAACTACGACTTTACCCACGGCCAGTCGGACGCCATCGAGGGCATCACCCACTCGATCTGCACCCTGGAGTTCGAAGGGCATCGTCCGCTGTACGACTGGTTCCTCGACAACCTGCCGGTGCCGGCACACCCGCGCCAGTACGAGTTCAGCCGCCTGAACCTGAACTACACCATCACATCCAAGCGCAAGCTCAAGCAGTTGGTCGACGAAAAGCACGTCGAAGGCTGGGACGACCCGCGCATGTCGACCCTGTCCGGCTTCCGTCGCCGCGGCTATACACCGGCCTCGATCCGCAACTTCTGCGAAATGATCGGCACCAACCGTTCCGACGGTGTGGTCGACATGTCGATGCTCGAATTCAGCATCCGTGATGACCTGGACCGCACCGCACCGCGCGCCATGTGCGTGCTGCGCCCGCTGAAGGTGGTCATCACCAACTACCCGGAAGGCCAGGTCGAGCAGCTCGAACTGCCGCGGCACCCGAAGGAAGACATGGGCGTGCGCGTACTGCCGTTCTCCCGTGAGCTGTACATCGACCGCGACGACTTCATGGAAGAGCCGCCGAAGGGCTACAAGCGCCTGGAGCCGGCCGGTGAAGTGCGCCTGCGTGGCAGCTACGTCATCCGCGCCGACGAGGCCATCAAGGATGCCGACGGCAACATCGTCGAACTGCGCTGCTCGTACGACCCGGACACACTGGGCAAAAACCCGGAAGGTCGCAAGGTCAAGGGCGTGATCCACTGGGTGCCGGCCGAGGGCAGCGTCGAGTGCGAAGTGCGCCTGTACGACCGCCTGTTCCGCTCGCCGAACCCGGAAAAGACCGAGGAGGGCGGCAGCTTCCTGGACAACATCAACCCAGGTTCGCTGCAAGTGCTCAGCGGCTGCCGTGCCGAGCCGTCGCTGGCTCAGGCACAACCCGAGGACCGCTTCCAGTTCGAACGCGAAGGCTACTTCTGCGCCGACCTGAAAGACAGCCAGCCGGGGCGTCCGGTGTTCAACCGCACTGTCACCCTGCGTGACTCCTGGGGCAGCTGAGGAACCGCCGTGCTTACCATCTACAACACGCTGAGCAAAGCGAAGGAAGTATTCAAGCCGCTGGATGGCAACAAGGTGCGCATGTACGTGTGCGGCATGACCGTATATGACTACTGCCACCTGGGCCATGGTCGCAGCATGGTGGCCTTCGACCTGGTCACCCGCTGGCTGCGCAAGAGCGGCTATGAGCTGACCTACGTGCGCAACATCACCGACATCGATGACAAGATCATCAACCGGGCCAACGAGAACGGCGAAAGCTTCGACGCTCTGACCGCCCGCATGATCGACGCGATGCACGAAGACGAGCGCCGCCTGAACATCCTGCCGCCGGACCAGGAGCCGCGTGCCACCGACCATATCGCCGGCATGCACGCGATGATCCAGACCCTGATCGACAAGGGTTATGCCTACGCCCCGGGCAATGGTGATGTGTACTACCGCGTCGGCAAGTTCGTTGGCTACGGCAAGCTGTCGCGCAAGAAGATCGAGGACCTGCGCATCGGTGCCCGTATCGAGGTCGATGAAGCCAAGCAGGATCCGCTGGACTTCGTGCTGTGGAAGGGCGTCAAGCCGGGCGAGCCGAGCTGGGAATCGCCATGGGGGCCGGGGCGTCCGGGCTGGCACATTGAGTGCTCGGTGATGTCCACCTGCTGCCTGGGTGAAAGCTTCGACATTCACGGTGGCGGCAGCGACCTGGAGTTCCCGCACCACGAGAACGAGATTGCCCAGAGCGAGGCGGCCACCGGCAAGCAGTACGCCAACACCTGGATGCACTGCGGCATGATCCGTATCAATGGCGAGAAGATGTCCAAGTCGTTGAACAACTTCTTCACCATTCGCGACGTGCTCGAGAAGTATCACCCGGAAGTGGTGCGCTACCTGCTTGTGGCCAGCCACTACCGCAGCGCGATCAACTACTCGGAAGACAGCCTGCGCGACGCCAAGGGCGCACTGGAGCGCTTCTACCACGCATTGCGCGGCTTGCCACGGGTGGCGGCCAAGGGTGGCGAAGAGTTTGTCGAGCGCTTTAGCGTGGCCATGAACGACGACTTCGGCACCCCCGAAGCCTGCGCCGTGCTGTTCGACCTAGTGCGCGAGATCAACCGCCTGCGCGACAGCGACGTGGAGGCCGCTGCCGGCCTGGCCGGTCGCCTGCGCGAGCTGGGTGATGTGCTGGGTGTGCTGCAGCTGGAAGCCGACGACTTCCTGCGTGCCGGTGCCGAAGGCAAGGTGGATGCCGCTGAGGTCGAGGGCTTGATCCAGGCGCGCCTGCAAGCGCGTGCGGACAAGAACTGGGCCGAGTCCGACCGCATTCGCGACCAGCTGACCGCCATGGGTGTGGTGCTGGAAGACAGCAAGGGTGGGACTACCTGGCGTCTGGCTGACTGATCGGTGCAGTTGGGGCTGCTTTGCAGCCCATTCGCAGCACAAGGCTGCTCCCACAGTCCCTGTAGGAGCGGCCTTGTGCTGCGAATGGGCCGCATGGCGGCCCCCGGCCTTTACTTGGGCAGCCCCGCAAGCGGGCAGTGCAACACCAACCTGGCCCCACCCAGCTCGCTTTCCCCCACCTCCAGCCCGAACCCATGCAGGTCGACGATCGCCGCAACGATCGACAACCCCAGCCCGAACCCTGCATGGCGGTGGCCTTCATCGCTACGGTAGAAGCGCTTCAGCACTGCCGCCCGTTCCTCTTGCGGAATACCCGGCCCGCTGTCCTCGATGGCCAGGTTCAGGCCCTTATCGTCCTGCGTCGCAGTAATCCGCACCCGCCCACCCTCAGGCGTGAACTTGATGCCGTTGCCCACCAGGTTGGCCAGTGCCTCGAACAACAGTTCGCGGTCACCGTGCAATGCCGGCAGTTCAGCGGGCTGCTGCAGTTCCAGGCGAATGCCGCCATCTTCGGCCAGCGGCAGGTAGAAGTCGTGCAACTCCACCAGCAGCTCGTGCGGGTCAAGCTGGACGAAACCAGCCCGACGCTGGCGGTCTTCCAGTTCGCTGATGCGCAACAAGCCGCGAAAACGCGCCATCAGGGTGTCGGTTTCGCCGATGGCCTGGTCCAGCGCTTCGGCCTGGGTGGAGTCGACTTCACTCTGCTGGCGAATTCGGTACAGTTGGGCACGCAGTCGCGTGAGCGGGGTACGCAGGTCATGGGCGATGTTGTCGCACACGCCCTTGACCTCGTGCATCAGCCGCTCGATGCGGTCGAGCATGGCGTTGACGATGGCCGCCAGCATGTCCAGCTCGTCACGCCGGGCAGACAGCGGCAGGCGGTGGGTGAGGTCACCGGCGACGATCAGTTCGGCCTGGGCCTGGATCGCGCGGATGCGCTTGAGTGGCCGGCGTCTTAGCAGGTACCAGCCGGCAAAGCCCGGGATCAGGGTCAGCGAGATGCCCCAGAGCAGGGCGTGCAGAATGATCCGGGTGACCACGAACAGCGAGCCGTTGTCGCGCACCAGCACCAGCCAGCGGCCATCCTGCACCTTGATCGCCACCGCGTCGCAGCTGTCCCGCGGCATGTGTGGGTCGTCGGCGTCCAGGCAGCGGTTAAGTTCGTGAACTTTGCCATCCAGCCCCAGCTCGGGTGGGATGGCGCGAATACGCCCGCCGATCGGGTTGAGCTGGCTGTCGAACAGGCCATAGGCGTCGAAGCTGCGTTCTTCGAAGGCCTGGCTGGCAACAAGGGCGTCGTCCAGCTGTTTGCCACTCATATGTGCGAACAGGTGCTGGCGCTGCAACATGGAATGGCGGGTAAGTTTGTTCAGGTAGCTGGACACCTCGAAGTACAGCACCCCCATGAGGATGCTGCTCCAGGCCACGAACAGAAAGCTGTACAGCGCCAGCAGGCGGCTGGTCGAAGAGCTCCAGCCCTTAGACGGGTTCAGCAATGGCATAGCCGGAGCCCCGTACCGTACGGATCAGTGGCGTCTGGCCGGGAGAGTCGATTTTCTTGCGCAGGCGGCCGATGTGTACATCGATCAGGTTGGTGCCCGGGTCGAAGTGGTAGCCCCAGACTTCCTCGAAAATCATCATCCGCGTGATCACCTGGCCGCTATGGCGCATCAGGTACTCAAGCAGCTTGTACTCGGTGGGCAGCAGGTTGAGGGTTTGTTCGCCGCGGCGGGCTTCGTGGCTGATCAGGTCCAGTTGCAGGTCGGCGACCTGCAGCCGGGTCTGGGTCATGGGCACGCTATTGCGGCGCAGCAGTACTTCGACTCGCGCGGCCATCTCGTCGGACGCGAACGGTTTGGTCAGGTAGTCGTCCCCCCCGGCACGCAGGCCGCGTACCCGCTCGTCGACGTCGGAGAGGGCGCTGATCATCAGGATCGGTGTGGCGATCTTCAGGTTGCGCAGGGTGGTGACGATGGTCAGCCCATCGACCTCGGGCAACATGCGGTCCAGGGTGATCAGGTCGTAGCCGCCGGCAATGGCCTTGGCCAGGCCTTCACGGCCATTGTCGGCCCAATCCACCTCCAGGCCGTGGCTGGTAAGTTCGGCGACGATTTCCTGGCCGGTGACGGCGTCGTCTTCGATGGTCAGTACGCGAGGCATGCTGGTTTCCGGGCATCTAATGGAGACTTGATTGTGCCAAAGAATAGCCAAGCGGCGATTTAAGAAAAATTCATCTGGCGTCTTTTGCCTGCACTGGCCTCTTCGCGGGTAACCCCCCCACAGGTGCAGCGTCGCCCCCAAGAGCGGTGACATCCCTGTGGGAGCGGGTTTACCCGCGAAGCAGGCGCCGCGGTGTTTCAGCGTGCGCCGATACCCTCGGCATGCATGATCTGCGCAATGATCGGCACCGGAGTCATCAGGTGCGATCGCATCATGGCGCTGGCGCGCTTGGCGTCCCGGGCCAGAATCACTTCCACCAGTGCTGCATGCTCCTGGCGCTTGAGCTCCAGGGCCTGTTCGGAAAACACCGTCTGGGTCAGCCACAGGTGGCGGTAGCGCTCGGCCTGGTCGAACAAGTAGGTGCGTGCCTGCAGCAGGTGCTTGGAGCCGCAGCCCGAAGCAATGGCCGTGTGGAAAGCCTTGTGCCGTTCGTCCCACACATCCAGGCGCTGCTCGCGGGTCTTCACTTCCACCACCTTGGCCAGGGTATGCGAGTGGGCCAGTACCGACGCCTCCCAGGCGTCGTCGCCACGCTCGATGGCCAAGGTGATGATCATCGCCTCCAGGTTGGCGCGGGCATCGTAGATGTCGTTCATCTCGTCCAGCGACATGGGCGCCACGCGATAACCCTTCTGGCTGATCGCGTTGACCAGGTGCTCGGCCACCAACTGCGACAGCGCTTCACGCAGCGGGCCCACGCCCAGGTCGTAGCGTTCCTTCAGGGTGCTCATCAAGAGCTTTTCCCCAGGCTTGAACACGCCGCGAATGATGTCCTTCTTGAGCCTCTCATACCCGCTGAATGCTGAGTTTGGCCGGGGGGCGAGCGCTTCCAAGATCCTGTTCCTCAAACCGTTTTGCCGATCATACAGAAAGCGTTCGCTGGCGAAAAACAATGGACAAATACGCATTTTGTCGCTGAAGAATAAAAATGTAGACATTTAGCGTTTGTGGCGATATTTTTACCTCGCCCGCACTGATCCAGCTCATGCCCGGACGGCGCCACCCACTTTCTTTGCCAGGACACTGCCATGAACGCTTTTACGCAGATCGACGAACTTGTGATGCCACTGCCGCTCGAGCCGCGTGGTTACACCATCGCCCCCTCGAAACAGTCGCCGCGCCTGCTTGAACTCACCTTTGCCCGCGAAACGGTCGAAGCGTTCGTCCAGGCCGTTGCCCAGTGGCCGGTGCAGGCGCTGGAGTACAAGTCGTTCCTGCGCTTCCGGGTTGGCGAAATCCTCGACGAACTGTGCCAGGGCACCTTGCGGCCGGTGCTGCTCAATACCATCCTCAATCGCGCCAGCGGCGGCATGCTGATCACGCCGGTCGGCCTGGATGACGTGAGCCAGGCCGAGGACATGGTCAAGTTCACTACCGCCTGCGCACACCTGATCGGCCGCTCCAACTACGACGCCATGAGCGGCCAGTTCTATGCCCGCTTCGTGGTGGTCAATACCGACAACTCCGACAGTTACCTGCGCCAGCCGCACCGGGTCATGGAGCTGCACAACGACGGCACCTTCGTCAACCAGATCACCGATTACGTGCTGATGCTGAAGATCGACGAAAAGAACATGGAAGGCGGCAACTCGCTGCTGCTGCACCTGGACGACTGGGAGCAGTGCGACGAATTCTTCCGCCACCCGCTGGCCCGTCGCGAAATGCGCTGGACCGCACCGCCGAGCAAGAAGGTGTCCGAAGATGTGTTCCACTCGGTATTCGACACCGATGCCGAAGGCCGCCCGACCATGCGCTACATCGACCAGTTCGTGCAGCCGGAAAACTACGAGGAGGGCATCTGGCTGAACGCCCTGTCCGAGTCGCTGGAAGGCAGCCAGAAGAAGCTTTCGGTACCGGTTGGCGTGGGTAGCTTCCTGCTGATCAACAACCTATTCTGGCTGCATGGCCGCGACCGCTTCACGCCGCACGAAGGCCTGCGCCGCGAGCTGATGCGCCAGCGCGGTTACGTGGCTTTCCCCAAACCGCTGTACCAGCGCGGGCAATAATGACAGGGCGCGGGGCGGGCGCCCGCCCACGCGTCTTTGCACAAAACGATGCCACCAGGGCCCGCGCGGGCCTTGGTGAGCCAGTCAGGCAATGCCTGCGTGTGAGGTAAAGGCTGTGTACGATTTCATCATCATTGGCGGTGGCATTGTGGGCATGTCCACGGCCATGCACCTGATCAAGGTCTACCCGGATGCGAAGATTCTCCTGCTGGAGAAAGAGTCCGGCCCGGCCCGCCACCAGACCGGCCACAACAGCGGCGTGATCCACGCCGGCGTGTATTACACCCCCGGCAGCCTCAAGGCGCGCTTCTGCCTGGAAGGCAACAAGGCCACCAAGGCCTTTTGCACCCAGCACGGTATCCGCTTCGATGAGTGCGGCAAGCTGCTGGTGGCCACCAACGACCTGGAAATGCAACGCATGAAGGCGCTGTGGGAGCGCACCGCGGCCAATGGCCTGGAGCGCTACTGGCTGTCGGCGGCCGAGCTGCGCGAGCGCGAGCCCAATATCGTTGGCATGGGCGGCATCTTCGTGCCCTCCAGCGGCATCGTCAATTACGCCGAAGTGACTGCAGCCATGGGCGCCGAGTTCCAGCGCGCCGGCGGTGAAATCCGCTATGGCGCCGAGGTGGTCGGCCTGCAGGAACTGGCCAGCGAAGTGGTCGTGCGCACGCGTGGCGACCATCATGGCGACGAGCTGCGCAGCCGTTTCCTGGTGACCTGCTCGGGCCTGATGGCCGACCGCGTGGTGAGCATGCTGGGCTTGCGTACCGAGTTTGTCATCTGCCCGTTCCGCGGCGAGTACTACCTGCTGCCCAAGCAGCACAACCAGATCGTCAACCACCTGATTTACCCGATTCCCGACCCGTCCATGCCGTTCCTGGGCGTGCACCTTACGCGCATGATCGACGGCACCGTCACCGTTGGCCCCAACGCCGTGCTGGCGATGAAGCGTGAGGGCTATCGCAAGAGCGACGTCAGCCCCGGCGACCTGTTCCAGACCCTGACCACCCCCGGCATCCTCAAGGTGCTGGCGAAGAACTTCCGCCCAGGCCTGATCGAGATGAAGAACTCGCTGTTCAAGGGTGGCTACCTCAAGCAGGTACAGAAGTATTGCCCAAGCATCACCAAGGCCGACCTCACGCCTTACCCGGCCGGTGTACGTGCCCAGGCCGTGTCACGTGACGGCAAGCTGATCGACGACTTCCTGTTCGTCAACACGGCGCGCAGCGTCAACGTGTGCAACGCGCCGTCGCCGGCCGCCACCTCCGCCATCCCGATCGGCGCCTATATCGTTGACAAGGTATGTGAGCAGGTCTGCCGCCAGGGCGCAGCTTTCCCCAAGGCCGACCTTGCGCCCCGTCAGCGGGCAGCCGGCTGACAAACCCGTAACAGGTTCTGCGGTTTCGTTTTACTCAACCCGTTCTGCCCTACTCACCATCTAGGGCAGGGCGGGCTTTTTCGCGCCTGCGTCGGTGACGTGCAAGCCGGCGGCCCCAGCGTGGGCATGACAAAAACAACAAGGTAGCGCCATGCAAACCCACAAGAACAATTTGAGTCATGGATTGAAATCACGGCATGTCACCATGCTGTCCATCGCCGGCGTGATCGGCGCCGGCCTGTTCGTCGGCTCCGGCCGTGCGATTGCCGAAGCAGGGCCCGCCACCATCCTGGCCTATATCCTGGCCGGCGCACTGGTGGTGCTGGTGATGCGTATGCTGGCTGAAATGGCCGTTGCCTCGCCAGACACTGGTTCGTTCTCTACCTATGCCGACCTCGCCATCGGCAAGTGGGCCGGCTACACCATCGGCTGGCTGTACTGGTGGTTCTGGGTACTGATCATTCCCATCGAGGCCAATATCGCCGCCACCATCATCAACTCCTGGGTTCCTCAGCTGGAGATCTGGGTATTGTCGTTGGTGATTACCCTGTTGCTGACCGCCACCAACCTGTTCAGCGTGAAGAATTACGGTGAGTTCGAGTTCTGGCTTGCGTTGGTGAAGGTAGTGGCCATCGTCGGTTTCATCGCGCTGGGTGTGTGCGCCATCTTCGGCCTGCTGCCAGGCTCCGGTGTCAGCGGTGTGTCGCGCCTGTGGGATAGCGGCGGTTTCATGCCCAACGGCTTTGGTGCAGTGCTGAGCGCCATGCTGATTACCATGTTCTCGTTCCTCGGGGCTGAGGTGGTGACCATCGCCGCGGCCGAGTCCGACGAAGCAGGCAAGCATATTTCCAAGGCCACCAACTCGGTGATCTGGCGGATAACCCTGTTCTATATCCTGTCGATCTTCATCGTCATCGCGCTGGTGCCGTGGACCGACCCGCGCCTGGCCACCGAAGGCTCCTATGTCACGGTGCTGGACACCCTCGGTGTGCCACATGCCAAGGCCATCATCGACTTCGTGGTGCTGACCTCGGTGACCAGCTGCCTCAACTCCTCGCTGTACACCGCCTCGCGCATGGTCTATTCGCTGAGCCGTCGCGGTGACGCCCCTGCCTGCGCCCAGGTGACCAGCCGCAGTGGTACGCCGGTGGTGGCGGTGCTGCTGTCTACCGGTGCGGCGTTCCTGGCGGTGATCGCCAACTACCTGGTGCCGGCCAAGGTGTTCGGCTTCCTCATGGCCAGTTCGGGCGCCATTGCCCTGCTGGTGTACCTGGTGATCGCCATTTCCCAACTGCGCCTGCGCCAGCGCCTGGCCGCACAAGGCAAGACCCTGGGCTATCGCATGTGGCTGTTCCCGTGGCTGACCTGGGGCGTAATCCTGTTCATCAGTGGCGTGCTGGTGCTGATGCTGTTCCGCCCGGACCACCGTCTGGAGGTGATATCGACCATGGTTCTGGCGGTGTTGGTGGTATGTTCGGGGTTGCTGGTCACACGGCGTCGAGCGCGCGGGGTGGCAATTGGTAGCGTAGGGCAGGGCGTCTGATGCGCTATCAGTGAAGACAGACGAGCAAGTCGCCCCTGGCTGTGAGAGGATGTCCGCCATCACAGCCAGGACCCCGAACGCAGCCTGATGAAGACACCGAAAAGAATCGAACCCCTGATCGAAGACGGCCTGGTCGACGAAGTACTGCGGCCATTGATGAGTGGCAAGGAAGCCGCTGTGTATGTGGTGCGCTGCGGCAGCCAGGTGCGCTGTGCAAAGGTCTATAAAGAAGCCAACAAGCGCAGTTTCCGCCAGGCCGCCGAGTACCAGGAGGGCCGCAAGGTGCGCAACAGCCGTCAGGCCCGGGCCATGGCCAAGGGCAGCAAGTACGGCCGCAAGGAAGCCGAAGACGCCTGGCAGAACGCCGAAGTGGCAGCGCTGTTCCGCTTGGCCGGCGCCGGTGTGAGGGTGCCCAAGCCCTACGACTTCCAGGACGGCGTGCTGTTGATGGAGCTGGTGACCGATGCCGACGGTGACGCGGCGCCACGCCTGAACGACGTGCACCTCGACGCCGAAGATGCCCGGGCGTTCCATGCCTTCGTCATTCGCCAGATAGTACTGATGCTGTGTGCCGGGCTGGTGCATGGCGACCTGTCGGAGTTCAACGTGCTGCTTGGTCCGGACGGGCCGGTGATCATCGACCTGCCGCAGGCGGTGGATGCAGCGGCCAATAACCATGCCTTCAGCATGCTGCAACGCGATGTGGCCAACATGGCCCATTATTTCGGGCGCTTTGCCCCGGAGCTGAAAAGTACCCGGTATGCGCAGGAAATGTGGGCCTTGTACGAGGCGGGCGAACTGCGCCCGGACAGCCCGCTGACGGGGCTGTTCGAGGATGACGAGCAGGCGGCTGACGTGGCCGGGGTGATGCGCGAGATCGATGCGGCGCGGCTGGATGATGCGCGCCGGCGTGCCGCGCGGGTCGAGGCCGAGCATGGGGTGGCCAGGGCAGAGGAGCCTGCGCCGCCCTGGCTGCAGTAATAGGTTGCCTTGAGGGCTGCACAGTTCTCTGTAGGAGCAGCCTTGTGCTGCGAAGAGGCCTGCAAGGCAACATATCACCCTCGGCTGTAATGGCCCCTTCGCAGCACAAGGCTGCTCCTACAGGACCTGCGCAGGCCGTTAAGGCAAGATAGGGCCATCGCAGGCTTGTTGCTGTTGACGCAAGACAATATCTCGTCATCTGGCCTTTTCACTGGCGCGCGACAGGCATAAGGTATACGCCGTTCAAATTCCCTGGAGCTGTCATGTCCAACCAATTCCCGTCCGTTCGTCCACGCCGCCTGCGCCAGAACGAGTCCCTGCGCACGATCTTCCAGGAAACCGAGTTCCGCCTTGAAGACCTGATCCTGCCGATCTTCGTCGAAGAGGGCATCGATGACTTCGTGCCGATCACCAGCATGCCGGGCGTCAACCGCATCCCCGAGAAGCTGCTGGCCCAGGAGATCGAGCGCTATGCCCGCGCCGGTATCAAGTCTGTCATGACCTTTGGCGTTTCGCACAACCTGGACGCCGTTGGCAGCGACACCTGGAACGAAAACGGCCTGGTCGCGCGCATGTCGCGCATCTGCAAGGACACCGTGCCGGAAATGGTGGTGATGTCCGACACCTGCTTCTGCGAATACACCAGCCACGGCCACTGTGGTGTGCTGCACGACCACGGTGTAGATAACGACGCCACCCTGGCCAACCTGGGCAAGCAGGCGGTCATCGCCGCTGCCGCCGGTGCCGACTTCATTGCCCCTTCGGCAGCGATGGACGGCCAGGTCCAGGCCATCCGCAGCGCGCTGGATGGTGCCGGCTTCCACGATACCGCGATCATGGCTTATTCCACCAAGTTCGCATCGTCGCTGTATGGCCCGTTCCGTGAAGCCGGCGGTACCGCGCTGAAGGGGGACCGCAAGAGCTACCAGATGAACCCGATGAACCGTCGCGAAGCCGTGCGTGAGTCGCTGCTCGATGAGCAGGAAGGGGCGGATGTGCTGATGGTCAAGCCGGCCGGTGCCTACCTCGACGTGATCGCCGATATCCGTGCAGCATCGCGCCTGCCGCTGGCGGCGTACCAGGTCAGCGGCGAGTACGCGATGATCAAGTTCGGCGGCCTGGCTGGCGCCATCGATGAAGGCCGGGTGGTGCGTGAAAGCATTGGCGCGATCAAGCGTGCAGGTGCCGACCTGATCCTGACCTACTTCGCCATGGACCTGGCCCGCGAAGGCATCTGATTTCAGAGCGCGCCGCTTTCGCGGCGCGTCGCCGGCAAGCCAGCTCTCACAGGTGATCAGCGCGGCATGTAACCGCGCTGCCAGGAACCGGGGATGAACCGCGACACCATGGCCAGTACACAGGCCAGTGCACAGCTGCCGGTCATTGCCAGCAGGCCCAGGTGGTGTTGCAGCCAGGCACCCAGGGCGGCACCCAGCAGCATGCCGCCCCAGGGCACCAGTTGCACCCGCCAGCCATTGCGCCGCTCGCCCAGCAGCCAGCGCCCCAGGCCACGGCCGAAGCGCGACAGGGCGCCGGTGACGTACGTCAGGCCGATGGGCAGGCCGTTTACCTGTTCAACCACGGCATTGATCATGCCCATGGCCAGTGTGGCCGCGAGCAACGCCGGAAAGGTGACCGCCAAGGGCCATGCCGCCGCGAAGGCCAGCAGGGCGGCGACTACCAGCAGCACCGGCCAGGCCCTGCGGCGGAAACCACGTGCCAGCAGCACGCCCAGGGCGTTGCCGACGACGAAGCCCAGCACCGCGGCACTCAGGCGCAACACCAGGGCCAGGTCCGCTTCGCTGATGGCGACGGCCAGGCGAGTGGTGTTGCCACTCATGAACGACACGAAGTCACCCAGCGCCAGCAGGCCGATAGCATCGGTCATGCCGGCCAGCACTGACAGGCCGGCCACCAGGCCGAGACCGACACGACCACGCAGAATTTGCAGGCGCAGCCGTTTGGCCGTGCGTGCGGGGAGGGTGGTAGGCAGCATGGGCGGGCCTCAGGGCAGCAGTTTTTCGCGGGCCAGGGTGCCTTTGATAGTGCGTTCCACCACATCGACCAGGACCATGGTCTGGTGGTCCACTTCGATGTTGAGTAGCTCGCCGGCCTTGTAACTGGCGAAGGTGGTCTGGCGCAGGGTTTCCGGGATCAGGTTGATGGTGATCACGTTGTCCTCGACATCGGCGACGGTCAGGCTGCAGCCGTTGACCCCGATGAAACCGCGCGCGAACACGTACTTGCCCCATTCCGGTGGCATGCGGAACTTGATGAAGGCGCCGGTTTCCTTGATGGAGAGCTCGACGATTTCAGCGGTGGTGGCGATGTGGCCGGCCATCAGGTGGCCACCGACTTCGGCGTTCATCTTCGCCGAGCGTTCAATGTTGACGCCCTGGCCGGCCTTGAAATTGCGCAGGTTGGTGCGCTTGAGGGTGGCGGTCATGGCGTCGAACCTGACCTGGGTGCCGTGGATTTCGGTGACCGACAGGCAGGTACCTTCAACACTGACGCTGGCGCCGATCTTCAGCTCGTCGAGCAGTTCCGGGGTGAGGTCGATGGTGAACTGGTTGTGGCCCGGGTAGGTGGTCACATCAAGCAGAGGGCGGACGGCCTGGACGATGCCGGTGTACATGGAGTTGCTCCTGGGCACGGAAAAGAAAACTTCCGAACGCTATGCCCGTGGAGCGGTAAAAGCAAGCTGGCCATTTGTCTGGGTACTTGAAACCCACAAGCAGCTGTTCAGGGCAAACACAATTCATACGTGGCCACCGCTAACCGTCCATCCTCGGTCAAATCCCCTTCGACCGTTTCATTGATCATGTCCACCACCGGCCCTGGCGTGAACCCGGTCAGTTGCAGCTCCTCGGCAATCACTTGCAGGCTTGCTGATTTTCTTGCCGGACTGGGCTGCCACTTCTACGGCCTGTCCGTCCCGTTGCTTGCCTTGCCGTGCCAGGCCTTCGAGTTGCGGAATCAGCATGCCCTCCGGCAAATGCCGCCAGAACCGCCCGGGCATGTGCAGGCGCAAGGCATCGGGGTTGAGGCGTGCAGGGTTGAAGGTATGGCGATAGTAGGTGCGCCATAGCTCGGCGCCGGGGTCTTCGATGTTGCGCGCCCACTGGCGCCAGGGCTCGGGGCACTGGCGCCGGTAATCGAATGCCTGGCCATCGAAGTGTATGCCGTCGCGCGCCGTGGCAATCATCCAGCGCAAGCGCCCCAGGCGGTCGGCGAAATGCGCACTGGCGCTTTCCAGAATGTCATGCGCCGGCTCGTGATAGGCCACCAGGTCAAGTTGCAGCTGTTCAGCCAATACTTCCGGTAGTGGCACGAAGCGTACAAAGGCATGCAGATGGTGCGCTTCGCGAGTGACCTGGTTGATCCGTCTTTGCAGCTCACTGCCCAACCGGTCACCCGCCAGCATCGCAGTGCGGTCACCGTGGGCCACCCGCCACAGTACTTCGTAAAGCAAATTCCAGCGTTGCTCGCCACGGTAGCGGGCGGCCTGTTCGAGTTGGCTCAGCAGCGCCGCTGGCACTTTGGCCCGGAAAGGACCGGAGCCTTCCGGGAGCGCTGTCGGTACGGCCAGCAAATCCGCCACCGGCCCCTGCGCCCAGGTGACCTGCGACGGGTCGATGCCATGCCCCAACAACACCCGAGCCTGATCACGCCAGGTGGCAAACAGGTCGTCGCAGTCGAGCGCGATCATCCCCACAAGCCCATCTGCACCGGCGCTTGCGGCTCACGCAAGCGCGCCCTCAGCAGGCCGCTGCGCAGCTCGGCCTGGGCCGGGCGGTAGTCGCTGGTGACAATGAACGGCCGCGCCTTGTCCAGCACGCAGCGCAACTGAATCAGGTCGTCATAGCGGATGCGCCGCTCGCGTCGCAGGGCAACCAGGCGCTGCACACTCCGCAGGCCGATGCCGGGGATGCGTGCCAGTAGCGCCGGCTCGGCACGGTTCACGTCCAGTGGGAATACTTCGCGGTTGGCCAGAGCCCAGGCCAGCTTGGGGTCGATGTCCAGCGCCAGGTTGCCGCCCTGGCCCAGCAGTTCGCCGGCCTTGTAGCCATAGCCTCGGAGCAGGAAGTCAGCCTGGTACAGGCGATGCTCACGCATCAGCGGCGGTGCGGCCAGGGGTACGCTGCCCGGGCTGTCGGGGATGGGGCTGAAGGCGGAGTAGTACACGCGCTTGAGGCCGTAGCCCTGGTACAACGATTCAGCATTGCGCAGTAATGTGCTGTCGTCGGTGCTGTCAGCGCCAACGATCACCTGGGTGCTTTGCCCGGCTGGGGTAAAGCGCGGCGCCTTGGGTTCGTGGGCCACGGCCTGCTGGCCCAGGTGGATCACGCCCATGGCCTGGCGAATGGTATGCGCCTGTTTCTCCGGCGCCAGGCGTTTCAGGCTGGCGTCGGTCGGCAGTTCGATGTTGACGCTGAGCCGGTCGGCCAGGTGCCCGGCCTCTTCGATCAGCAGCGGATCGGCATCGGGGATGGTCTTGAGGTGGATGTAGCCCCGGAAGTCGTGTTTTTCGCGCAGCAGCCGGGCCACGCGGATCAACTGCTCCATGGTGTAGTCCGCCGAGCGGATGATGCCAGAGCTGAGGAACAGGCCGCTGATGCAGTTGCGCCGGTAGAAGTCCAGGGTCAGCCGGACCACTTCCTCGGGGCTGAAGCGCGCGCGTGGCACGTTGCTGGAGCGGCGGTTGACGCAGTACTGGCAGTCGTAGAGGCAAAAGTTGGTGAGTAGCACTTTGAGCAGTGATACGCAACGCCCGTCGGGGGTGTAACTGTGACAGATGCCCATGCCATTTGTGGCACCCAGGCCGTCGGCGCCGCGCGAGTTGCGCTTGGGCGCGCCGCTGCTGGCGCAGGAGGCGTCGTACTTGGCAGCATCGGCAAGGATGCCGAGTTTGGCGATGAGTTGCATGGGGCTGACCTGTAAAACTGAATATTCATACAGTATTTTGAGATGTGGTTGATTGCAAGTGATTGCGCGTCAGTCGTGCCCGACTAAATCCCTCATCTAAGCTTGTGTCTGTACTGACGGACAGCAACGAGGTACGGGAGACGTTATGAAGATCACCATCAAGCCGGTACTGGCGCTGACCGGGCTGGCCTTGGCATTCGGCATGCTCGATGCCCGCGCCGCGGAAACCAGGAAAGTCGATATCATGCTGGTGGGCGGCGGCATCATGAGTTCAACCCTGGCAGTCTGGCTCAATGAACTGGAGCCGGGTTGGTCGATGGAAATGGTCGAGCGCCTGGACAAGGTTGCCGAAGAAAGCTCCAACGGCTGGAACAACGCCGGCACCGGCCACTCGGCCCTGGCCGAGCTGAACTACACCCCGGAGAAGGGCGGCAAGGTCGATATCAGCAAGGCAGTGGAGATCAACGAGTCGTTCCAGATCACCCGCCAGTTCCTCGCCTGGCAGGTGAAGCAGGGCGTGCTCAAGAACCCGCATTCCTTCATCAACACCACCCCGCACATGAGCTTTGTCTGGGGTGACGACAACATTCGTTTCCTGAAAAAGCGCTACGAGGCACTGCAGGCAAGCCCGCTGTTCAAGCCCATGCAGTACTCCGAGGACCCCGCGCAGATTCGCAAGTGGGTGCCGTTGATGATGGAAGGCCGCGACCCCAACCAGAAACTGGCCGTGACCTGGACGCCGATCGGCACTGACGTCAACTTCGGCGAGATCACCCGGCAGTACGTAGGTTATCTGCAGACCCGGCCGAACTTCGATCTCAAGCTGTCGAGCGAAGTGCAGGCCATCACCCGCAACGAAGACGGCTCCTGGCATGTCGAGTACAAGAACCTCAAGGACGGCAGCAACGCTGCCACCGACGCCAGGTACCTGTTCATCGGTGCTGGCGGCGCGGCGCTGCCGCTGCTGCAGAAGTCGGGCATCGATGAAGCCAAGGACTATGCCGGCTTCCCGGTCGGAGGTTCGTTCCTGGTTACCGACAACCCGGCCATCGCCCAACGTCACATGGCCAAGGCCTACGGTATCGCCGCCACTGGTGCGCCACCGATGTCGGTGCCGCATCTGGACACCCGTGTGCTCGATGGCAAGCGCATGATCCTGTTCGGGCCGTTCGCCACCTTCTCGACCAAGTTCCTCAAGCAGGGCTCGCTGCTTGATCTGTTCGCCAGCGCCAGTGTGCACAACGCCTGGCCAATGGTAAGGGTCGGGGTGCGCGAGTTCGACCTGGTGCAGTACCTGATCGGCCAAGTGCTGCAATCTGACGATGACCGTTTCGAAGCATTGCGTACCTACTTCCCTGAGGCGAAAAAGGAAGACTGGCGGCTGTGGCAGGCGGGCCAGCGGGTGCAGATCATCAAGAAAGACGAGGCACTGGGTGGCGTGCTCAAGCTCGGCACTGAGGTGGTGACGTCCAAGGATGGCAGCATTGCCGGGTTGCTGGGGGCTTCGCCCGGCGCTTCGACCGCACCGCCGATCATGCTCGACGTGCTGAACAAGATGTTCAAGGACAAGGTGGCATCGCCGCAGTGGCAGGCCAAGATCAGGCAGATCATCCCGACCTACGGCATTCGCCTGAACGACCACCCGGACCAGTTGCATAAGGAGTGGGCATATACCAACGAGGTGTTGCAGCTCAATCCTCCCGAGAGCGCCGTTACGCCTTAGCAAGGTACCGTGCGGCCCTTCGCGGGCAGCTCGCTCCCATGGAGCTGCAATATTTTTTCTGCGCGGCAGCGCAGCCCAAAAGCGCTGGGCAATCCCGGGAACCTGGACTACCCCCGAAAAAGTTGGCGCGATCCCCTGTGGGAGCGGGTTTACCCGCGAAGAATCCAACGCGGTGCATGGCACCGGCTGCGCCGGTGTTCGCGGCTAAAGCCGCTCCCACAGGGGTTCCTGCTGATTCAATTAGTTATGTGCAGTCCATTAGAGCGGCATGCGAGCCCGCCCAGGCGAAGTGGTAGACGTGGCTGGGAGATGTCAGGATGCGCAGTTGCGCGTAACTCTGGCTTTTCAGTTGCTTCAGCACGCTCAGGGTGTGGTCGCTGCTGCCGGCATCGACTACCAGTACTTCGTAGTGTTCAGCGGCCAGTGCCGTGCGTATTTCCATCAGCAGTGATGGCAGGTTGTCGACCTCATTCTTGGCAGGAATAAGTACCGAGAGGTCAAGTGGTTCTGTCATGAGGCTACCTGTGATCTTGTTGGGATTGCGCGGCTCAAATCCGGTAGAAATCCCGGTACCAGCCAACGAAGGCGTTGACGCCATGTTCCAGCGATGTGCCCGGGGTGTAGTCGATCCAGCGCGCCAGCGAATCGATGTCGGCCCAGGTTTCCAGCACATCTCCCGCTTGCAGCGGCAGGTAGTCGCGCCGGGCTTTGGTGCCCAAGGCATGCTCCAGGCATTCGATGAAGTGCAGCAGCCGTACCGGCTCGCCTCGGCCGATGTTGAACAGCTGGCAGGGCGGTTGCCCGCCGGCCGGCAGTGGAGGCTTCAGGCGCAAGCGCACAATGCTCTCGACGATGTCGTTGATGTAGGTGAAGTCGCGCCCCATCAGGCCGTTGTTGTAGACCTCGATCGGCCGGCCCTCGAGTATTGCGCGGGTGAACTTGAACAAGGCCATGTCGGGACGGCCCCAGGGTCCGTAGACAGTAAAAAAGCGCAGGCCGGTGGTCGGCAACCGGTACAGGTGTGCGTAGCTGTGCGCCATCAGTTCATTGGCGCGCTTGCTGGCAGCATACAGCGACACGGGTTGCTCGACCGGGTCGTCGACGCTGAACGGAAGCTTGGCGTTGGCGCCGTACACTGAACTGCTCGAGGCGTAGATCAGGTGGCGCGGCGGCTGTTGGCGGCAGGCTTCGAGAATGTTGAGAAAGCCGACCAGATTGGCCTGGCCGTAGGCGCCGGGGTTGTCCAGCGAATAGCGCACCCCGGCCTGCGCCGCCAGGTGGATCACTTCACTGAACGCTTGCCCGGCGAACAGTTGTTGCAGTTCGCTCGGGTGGGCGATATCGACGGCGTGGAAGCGGAAATTGGCAAAGCCGAACAACTGCTGCAGGCGCGCCAGCTTTAGCTGGACGCTATAGTAGGCATTGAGGTTGTCGATACCGATCACCTCGATGCCCGTTTCGCACAGGCGCCGTGCAAGGTGGTAACCGATGAAGCCTGCCACGCCGGTAATCAGTACGGGCATGCTGGCTGCACCTGGCCACGGCCGATGCCGTAGTAAGTCAGGCCGGCGGCGGCCATGTGCTCGGGCTCGAACAGGTTGCGCCCGTCGAACACCACCCGGTCGGCCAGTTGCTGTGGCACCTTGTCCAGGTTGAGAACGCGATAGTCCTGCCATTCGGTGACGATCACCAGGGCATCGGCGCCGTGCAGTGCATCGTCCTTGCAGGGCACCAACTGCAGGTCGGTGCGCGGGCCATAGTGCCGCTGGATCTCTTCCATGGCCTGCGGGTCATGGGCTTGCACTCGTGCGCCGGCGGCCCATAGCGCTTCCAGCAGGACCCGGCTGGAGGCCTCGCGGATGTCGTTGGTATTGGGCTTGAACGACAACCCCCACAAGGCGAAGACCTTGCCCCGCAGGCCGCGTGGGTAGTGGCGCTGGATCTTGCTGAACAGCCGGCCCTTTTGCTGCTCGTTGACCGACTCCACCGCACGCAGCAGTTGCGGCTCGAAGCCTTCGGCCTCGGCGCTGCGGCGCAGGGCTTGCAGGTCCTTGGGGAAGCACGAACCGCCAAACCCGCAGCCGGCGTAGATGAAGTCGTAGCCGATGCGCGGGTCCGAGCCAATGCCACGGCGCACCATTTCGATGTCGGCGCCCAGGTGTTCTGCCAGGTTGGCGATTTCGTTGATGAAGGAGATCTTGGTCGCCAGCATGCAGTTGGCCGCGTACTTGGTCAGCTCGGCGCTGCGCGCATCCATGACCATGAGTTTTTCGCGGTTGCGGCTGAATGGCAGGTACAGCTCGCGCAGCAGCTCGACCTCGGCAGGTTCCGCGCCGCCGATGATGATGCGCTCCGGGCGCATGCAGTCGTCAACTGCCGAACCTTCCTTGAGGAACTCGGGGTTGCTGATGACGTGGAAACGGCTGGTATCGGCCACGGCTTGGGCGATGCGTGCCTTGATGCGGTGCACCGTGCCGACCGGCGCAGTGGATTTGTTGACGATCACCTTGGGGCCGTCGGCATGTTCGAGGATGCTGTCGATCACGGCGAACACGTGCTTCAGGTCGGCGCTGCCATCGGCCTGTGGTGGGGTGCCGACGGCGATGAACTGCAACCTGGCGTAGTTGGCCGCTTCGCCGGCGTCGGTGGTGAAGCGCAAGCGACCGCTGGCCAGGTTCTTCTCCAGCATCGGCGCGAGGCCGGGCTCGAAGATCGGGCAATGGCCTGTATTGAGGCTGGCGACCCGCTCGGCGTCGACATCCATGCACAACACCGAGTGTCCCACCTGGGCCAGGCAAACTGCCTGAGTGAGGCCGACATAGCCGGTACCGAAAACCGTGACCTTCATTTGACAGCTCCTTGGCGAGAAAGCTGAAAAAAAATGTCACAGCGTTGTTTAGAAATTGTTACCAGCGCAGGCTGTTGCCTCCTCGGCGACGCTCCGTAGCTGTTGGCGGAACCAGCGCCGCAGGGGATCGGCATGGGTGCGTTCGTGCCAGATCTGCATCACCTCGATGGCAGGCAGTGTCAGCGGCAGTGGGTACATGATCAGGTCGTCATCGCGCTCGGTGGCTTCAACGGCCAGCGAGCGCAGGCAGGTGAGCAGCAGGTTGGTGCCACGCAGCAGGCGCGTGGGGGCCACGAAGCTCGACAGGCCAGCCACGACCCGTCGTTGCATCCCCAGGCTGCGCAAGGCTCGGTCGACCAGGCCATCGAGGTCACCGGTGAGGGTGGTGAGCAGGTGGTCGCTGGCGAGGAAGGTATCGAGGTCCAGGCCGTCGCCCAGGCCTGGATGGTTGCGCGAGGCCAGCACTACGAAGTTTTCGCTGAGCAGGCGCTGTTGGTGGAAGGTCTCCGGCAGGTCGGTGAAGAAGCCTGCAACGGCCAGGTCACAGGTGCCTTTCTCCAGCTCCTCGCGAGGTAGCTGGCCGCGGGTATTGTGGGTGACCAGCGTCAGGTTCGGTGCCTGGTTGCGCAGGATCGGCAGCAGCCTGGGCAGCAGCGTCTGTTCCACATAGTCGGTGCTGTACAGGTGCAGGCGGGCAGGGCGGGCGAGGAAATCCTGCCCTTCGCAGCGTTCATAGAAACCTTCCAGGCCCACCACCAGGCGTTCTACCTCCGGTGCCAGTTCGTGAGCGCGTGGTGTCGGGGTCAGGCCCCTGGGGGCACGGACGAACAGGGGATCGCCAAACTCGTGGCGCAGCTTGTTGAGCTTGTGACTGAGTGCGGGCTGGCTCAGGGCCATGCGCTGGGCAGCGAGGGTGCCATTGCGCTCCTGATACAGCACATGGAACAGGTACAGAAGATTGAGGTCCTTACTGGTGATATTCATTTTCTGGATCACAGGCATGCGGGCTTTCGAATTATCGAATCATAGCCTTGCCGTTAGCATGAACGCATCCCGCTAACGTGAGCGGACCCTATTTGCCTGATCAGGAGATTGTTGCATGACCAAGATGTCCCGGCTCGCCTTGGCTGTTGCCGGCACCCTGCTTGCCGCTGGTGCCCATGCCGCGCCCAAGGGCGAGGTGCTGGTGCTGTTGTCCAGCGAGCACCAGCTGCCGCTGCAGGACGGTAAACACTATGCCACCGGCTACTACCTCAACGAGTTCGGCGTGCCTGCCGACCAGTTGCTCAAGGCTGGTTACAAGCTGGTGCTGGTCACCCCCAAGGGTAATGCGCCGCGCGTCGACCAGCGTTCGATCGACCCAAGCTACTTTGCCGGTGATGCGCAGGAGATGCGCCGGATCGAGAAGGTCGTGCAAGGCCTGCCGGGCATTGACGATACCCTGTCGGTGAGAGAGGTCCTGGCAGGTGACCTGGGCCGCTATGCCGGGCTGTTCATCCCCGGGGGGCATGCGCCGTTGATCGACTTGGCCAACAATCCGGACGTGGGCGCCTTGCTGCGGCATTTCCACCAGGCCGGCAAGCCCACAGCCGCCATCTGCCACGGCCCCATCGCCTTGCTCTCGGCCCAGCAGGACCCGGCAAGCTACCAGTCGGCGCTGGCGCGTGGTGAAAAGCCGGCAGCCAATGACTGGTTGTACAAGGGCTACAAGATGACCATTTTCTCCGACCCCGAGGAGCAGGTGTTCGAGGGTTCGCTCAAGGACCAGCGGCTGTTGTTCTACCCGGCCAACGCCATGGCAATGGCTGGGGGCGACATGGGCTACGCCAAGGCCTGGCAACCCAATGTGGTGGTGGACCGCGAACTGATCACCGGGCAGAACCCGTTCTCGGACAAGGCGCTGGCCAAGGTGCTGCTGGAAAAGTTGGCTGGGCAGGCAAAACCCTCTGATCAGGGCATCTAAACTTACAAGTGGCTTGCGTTGGGTAGCGCCAGGCAGGCCCATACCATTCAATCGACCACCGCCTCCCCGGAGCGGATGTCCCTCGCTGGCGATGGCCTTCTTGCAGAGGAGGGCAGGTCATGGACGAGGCAAGGCTTCACGACTTCATGGGCAAGCTGGTGGGCGACATGGGCGCTGCGGCGACCTTGGCCAACGTGATTCTTGGCGATGAGCTGGGGTTGTACCGGGCCATGGCCGACAGCCTGCCGACTACCCCCGAGGCGCTGGCGGAAAAGACCGGCTGCCACCCGCGGCTGGTGCGCGAATGGCTCTGCGCCCAGGCCGCCTCGGGCTACATGGTGCATGACAAGGGCCGTTTCGTGTTGCCCGAAGAGCAGGCCATGGCCCTGGCGCTGGAGGATTCCCCGGCCTACATGGCCGGTGGTGCCGCTGTGGTGGCTGCGCTGTTCCATGACAAGGACAAGCTGGTCGCGGCCATGCGCGGTGACGGTGGGCTGGCCTGGGGCGATCACCACCCATGCATGTTCAGCGGCACCGAACGGTTCTTCCGGCCGGGCTACCGCACCTTCCTGGTTGCCGAATGGTTGCCGGCGCTGGAAGGCGTGGTCGCCAAGTTGCAATCGGGCGCCAAGGTGGCGGATGTGGGTTGTGGGCATGGTGCTTCGACGCTGGTCATGGCTCAGGCGTTTCCGGCATCCACCTTCATCGGCTACGACTACCACGGGCCTTCCATCGCCATCGCCAACATGCGCGCGCGCGAGGCGGGGTTGGCAGGACGGGTGAGCTTCCAGCAGGCCAGCGCCAAGGACTACCCGGGGCATGACCATGACCTGGTGTGTTTCTTCGATTGCCTGCACGACATGGGCGACCCGGTGGGGGCTGCGAAGCATGCATATCGTGCATTGAAGGCCGACGGCACGGTGATGCTGGTGGAGCCTTATGCCGAGGATTCGCTGGAGGGCAACCTGACCCCGGTTGGGCGCTTGTTCTATGCGGCATCGACGTTTATCTGCACGCCGAATTCGTTGTCGCAGGAGGTGGGGTTGGGGCTGGGTGCGCAGGCTGGGGAAGCGCGGTTGCGGGCGGTGTTCGAGGAGGCGGGTTTCAACCGGTTCCGGCGGGCGACGCAGACGCCGTTCAACCTGATCCTGGAGGCTCGGAAATAGAGGTAAGCCTGTGCCGGCCCTTTCGCGGGTAAACCCGCTCCCACAGGTATTTCACAGGTCTGTAGGAGCGGGTTTACCCGCGAAGAGGTCGGGCCTGCAAAAGCAGAAGGGGCGCCTTGATGGCGCCCCTCTGTCTTGCTGCTTAGGCTTCAGCGTCCCAAGGACGATCACCTTTTTCATCTTTGACGCGGGTCGGCAGGCCCATCACGTCCAGTGCCTTGAGGAACGGCTCGGCTGGCAGTTCCTCGACGTTGACCATGCGCTTGGCATCCCACTCGCCACGGGCAACCAGCAGGGCGGCAGCCACTGGCGGTACCCCGGCGGTGTAGGAAATACCCTGGCTGTCGGTCTCGGCGTAGGCTTCTTCGTGGTCGGCCACGTTGTAGATGAACACCTCGCGTGGCTGGCCATCCTTGGTGCCCTTGACCAGGTCGCCGATGCAGGTTTTGCCGGTGTAGCCCGGGGCCAGCGAGGCTGGGTCCGGCAGCACGGCCTTGACCACTTTCAGCGGTACAACTTCCAGGCCTTCGGCGGTTTTCACCGGCTGCTCGGAGAGCAGGCCCAGGTTCTTGAGCACGGTGAACACGTTGATGTAGTGCTCGCCGAAGCTCATCCAGAAACGCACGTTCGGCACGTTGAGGTTCTTCGAAATCGAGTGAACTTCGTCGTGGCCGGTCAGGTACAGGTTCTGCGAGCCTACCACTGGCAGGTCGTCGGTACGCTTGACCTCGAACATGGTGTTGCTGGTCCACTGGCTGTTCTGCCAGCTCCACACTTGCCCGGTGAACTCGCGGAAGTTGATTTCCGGGTCGAAGTTGGTGGCGAAGTACTTGCCATGCGAACCGGCATTGACGTCGAGGATGTCGATCGAGTCAATGCTGTCGAAATACTGTTGCTGCGCCAGCTTGGCGTAGCTGTTCACCACACCCGGGTCGAAACCGACGCCGAGAATGGCGGTAATGTTCTTTGCCTGGCACTCTTCAAGGTGTTTCCACTCGTAGTTGCCGTACCACGGCGGTGTCTCGCAGATCTTGCCCGGTTCTTCGTGGATGGCGGTGTCCAGGTAGGCGACACCGGTATCGATGCAGGCACGCAGCACCGACATGTTGAGGAAGGCGGAACCAACGTTGATCACGATCTGCGATTCGGTCTCACGGATCAGCGCCTTGGTTGCCTCGACATCGAGGGCATTGAGCGAGAAGGCCTGGATGTCGGCGGGTACCTTGAGGCTACCCTTGGCCTTGACGCTTTCGATGATGGCCTGGCATTTGGAGATGTTCCGTGACGCGATAGCGATACGACCCAGTTCGTCGTTATGCTGCGCGCACTTGTGGGCCACCACCTTGGCGACACCTCCTGCACCAATGATAAGAACGTTCTTCTTCAATTTATCCCTTGCTCCTTACTGAAAGCCGGTCTTACGACAGGCTGGAAACGTAGTCTTCGAAACCGAACTCGCGCACCACTTCGACGCTGCCGTCGAGTTGCTTGACCACGATGGATGGCATTTTCAGACCGTTGAACCAGTTTTTCTTGACCATGGTGTAACCCGCCGCGTCGACGAACGACAGGCGATCACCGATGGCCAGCGGACGATCGAATTGGTATTCGCCGAAGATGTCACCGGCCAGGCACGACTTGCCGCAGACCATGTAGGTGTGCGCGCCGTCGTTGGGGGCCATCTTGGCGTTGAGGCGATAGATCAGCAGGTCGAGCATGTGCGCTTCGATCGAGCTGTCGACCACGGCCAGGTGCTTGCCGTTGTACAGGGTGTCGAGCACGGTCACTTCCAGCGAGGCACTGTTGGTGATGGCCGCTTCGCCCGGCTCCAGGTACACCTGCACGCCGTACTTTTCCGAGAAGGCTTTCAGGCGCGCACAGAAGGCGTCCAGCGCGTAGTCTTCACCGGTGAAGTGGATGCCGCCACCGAGGCTGACCCATTCGACCTTGTGCAGCAGGTGGCCGAAGCGCTCTTCGATGTGCGTGAGCATCTTGTCAAACAGGCCGAAGTCGCCATTCTCGCAGTTGTTGTGGAACATGAAGCCGGAGATCTGCTCGATCACCTGTTCGACCTTGACCGGGTCCCATTCGCCCAGGCGGCTGAACGGGCGGGCGGGGTCGGCCAGCAGGTAGTCGGAGCTGCTGACCTGCGGGTTGACGCGCAGGCCGCGGACTTTGCCTTCGGACTGTGCGGCGAAGCGTTGCAGTTGGCCGATCGAGTTGAAGATGATCTTGTCGCAGTTCTCGAGCATTTCCTCGACCTCGTCGTCGGCCCAGGCCACGCTGTAGGCGTGGGTTTCGCCGGCGAATTTCTGGCGGCCGAGCTTGAGCTCGTACAGCGACGAAGAGGTGGTGCCGTCCATGTACTGTTGCATCAGGTCGAAGACCGACCAGGTGGCAAAGCACTTGAGGGCGAGCAGTGCCTTGGCACCGGAGTGTTCGCGCACGTAGGCGATCTTCTCCATGTTGCCCAGCAGCTTGGTTTTATCGATGAGGTAGTACGGCGTCTTGATCATTTAAAGGCCCCCGGCCAGGCCGGCCAAAAAAAGGACACGCATTGTGCCTTCACTTGCCGCAGACCGAAAGGGTGGGTTACGCATTTCGTCGTGGTTGACGCCGTTGCGAGGGATTTTTCCGGTTGCGGCGGGCTTAGTAGAACAGCGGCATGTGACTATCGTAATCAGCAACCGGGTGCCGCAAGGAGAATCCGATGAGTGTTGCATTGGATGGCACCGGCTCCGCCGGTGTTCGCGGGTGAACCCGCTCCCACAGGGAATGCGCTTGCTTCAGACCTTGCGCAGTCCAATCTGTGGGAGCGGGTTTACCCGCGAAGAGGCCGGTACAGGTAACCTCAATCAACCTGCTTCAACCACGCCTGGATCTGCTCCAGCGTGGCGGTAGCCCCACCACAAACCACCACCAGCACATTCTGGTACTGCGCCAGGGCGCCTGGTGCATAGGCCAACGCCAAAGCCGCCCCACATGCAGGCTCCACCAGCACGCGATGGTCTCGCAAGAACCGTTCGCAGGCTTCCAGCGCAGCGCGGTCACTGACCAGATGGCTGTGCACCGGATGCTGCTGCACGCACACCAGCGCCTGGTCAGCCACACGCTTGGCCCCCAGCGACGTCGCCACCGAGGCAATACGTTCCAGCTCCACCGAATGCCCCGCCTGCATGGCCGCATGCAGCGATGCCGCGCCTTCGGTTTCTACCGCCAGCACCGGTACATCACTCCAGCCGTTGCGCTGCAGCCCCTCGACCACGCCACTGAGCAAACCGCCACCGCCCACCGACAACACCACGGCATCCGGCCTCACGCCGGCCTCGGCGACTTCATCCACCAGGCTGGCATGCCCGGCCCACAGCAGCGGGTCGTCGAATGGGTGAATGAAGGCGTCACCCGGGCCGACCAAGGTCTGCGCCAGGGCGTTGGCCTCTTGCCAGGAGCTGCCATGCACCACTACCTGTGCGTCCTCCAGGCGCAGCAGTTCCTTGGCCCGCTCAGTGGTGGTCTCGGGCACCACCACGGTCACTGGCACGCCCAGCTTGCGCCCGGCATAGGCCACTGCCAGGCCCGCGTTGCCGCCCGAGGAAGACACGAAATGCCGCGCGCCACGGGCATGGTGCACCTCGCAGGCGTGGCCCACGCCGCGCAGCTTGAACGAGCCGCAGGGCTGCAGGGCCTCGAGCTTGAGCCAGACGTTGCGGCCAGCGGCCAGCGAAAGCGGCCGGGATTCGATCAGGGGGGTATGAATATGCAAGGTCATTGGCTGGCTCCGCGCAGTTGCTCAAGGTAGTTGTAAACGGTGTAGCGGGTCACGCCAAGGGCGCTGGCGGCCTTTTCCACGCCGCCCTTGACGATGAACAGGCCACGCTCCTGCATCACTCGCACGGCCTCGACCTTGGCCTGCTTGTTCATCCGCCCTTGGTCGCTGCGCTGCAGAGATGCCTGGATTATCTCGCTCATCAGCAGTTCCATGTCGGCGGGTTCACTGACGGCAGGCGCAGCCCCCAGCGGCTGGAACTGCTGGAGAAAGTTCATGGCAGCGTCCAGGCCTGTGACGTCGGTGTTGACGCAGAGGCTGGCGAAGGGGTGGCCGCTGCGGTCGCGGAAGATCGCCGTGGCGCTGCGCAGGGTGCGGCCCTTGAGGGTGGTGGGGTAGTCAGGCAGCACTACCGGCTCACAGCCGTGCTGGTCGGCCGAAGCCTGCATCAGTGCCTTGAAACCTTGGTCCTGTTCCGGGGCAGCGAGGATCGGGCTACCGACGCTGCGGCCGGAAAGGTGCCCGTTGACGATCGCCACCACGGAGTGTTCCGGGTGGTCGAGGTCGTGCAGGAGGATTTCCATGTTGCGCGCAGCAACGCTGCCCATGGCCTGGATGGCGGCCTTGAGGACGGTGAGGGTGAGCTGGCGTTCTTCGCTGGGGGAGATAGGCATGGCAGATCACAAATCAACGTTTTGTGTATTTTTACACATAAAGTTGAATTTCGCGATTTGCTTTTTCAGGTCCATTTCGCGGGTAAACCCGCTCCCACAGGGACCCCACAGTACTCAAGACCTGTGGTGAACCTGTGGGAGCGGGTTTACCCGCGAATGGGCCGCAAAGCGGCCCCTTCAGGCCTCAGCTCAGGGCCGGGGTACGCGGCGGGATCATCCGCCGCGAGCCGGTCGCCTCGAAGGCTGCGCCAAAGCTCAGCAGCGCATTGTCGCTGTAAGCCCGGCCGGCAAAGGTCAGCCCCACCGGCATGCCGATATCGGCCATCACACCCATCGGTACAGTCACGGTCGGCACCCCCAGGTGACGGATCGCCAGGTTGCCGTTGGCCACCCAGATCCCGTTGCTCCAGGCGATGTCGGCCGATACCGGGTTGATGTCGGCATCAGCCGGGGCCACATCGGCCACGGTGGGGAACAGCACCGCGTCCAGGCCCAGGTTGTCCATCCAGTCTTCCAGGTCAATCTTGCGGGTCTGTTCCAGGCCGCGCAGGCCGTCAGGCAGGGTCTCGATCTGGTCCCAGGTCTTCAGGCCACGCTTGGCCATGTTGACATACTCGTCCATGCCGGCAGCCAGGTCGTCCTCACGATTGGGCAGGGTGCCTGGGTCGTGGGGGAAGATCTGTGGTCCGTCGACGTCGGCCAGGCGGTTGAGCTTGGGATCATCGTTGGCGCGCAGGAAGTCGTCGAAGGCCCAGCCCGACAGCTCCCACAATTCGTCATGCAGGAACTCCTTGCTGACGATGCCACGGTTGTACACGGTCGGAGCGCCCGGGCGGTCGCCTTCGCAGTTGGACACCAGCGGGAAGTCAACTTCCAGTACTTCTGCACCAGCCGCTTCCAGCGCCTGACGGGCCTGCTGCCACAGCTCGATCACCGTGGCGCGGGTGTGGATACGCTGGCCAGTCGGGCCGCCAATGCCAGGTTTCTCGGAAGTTCCGGCCTCGGCATCGGCATTGATGTACATGCGCGGCACACCAAAGCGCTTGCCCTTGAGCACAGTGGCATCCACGGCCAGGTCCAGGTACGAAGCCGGGCGCACCGTGGAAGCCGCCGGGATTGGCACCCAGGGTTGCAGGCGCCACAGGTCACCGCGCTTGTCGGCGTCGTCAGCTACGACTACGTCGAGAATTTCCAGCAGGTCGGCCATGGTGCGGGCATACGGCACCACCACGTCCATGGTTGGTGTCAGCGGCCAGTTGCCACGCACCGAAATCACCCCGCGCGACGGGGTATAGGCGCACAGACCGTTGTTGGACGCCGGGCCACGGCCGCTGGACCAGGTCTCTTCGGCCAGGCCGAAGGCACTGAAGCTGGCGGCGGTGGCGGTGCCGGCACCGTTGGACGAGCCCGAGGCGAACGGCGCGGTCAGGTAGTTGGCGTTGTACGGGCTTTCGGCGCGGCCATATACACCGCGCTGCATGCCACCGTTGGCCATGGGTGGCATGTTGGTCTTGCCCAGGCACACGGCGCCGGCGGCGCGCAGGCGTTCGATGGTGAAGGCGTCGCGTTGAGCCACCAGGTCCTTGAAGGCCGGGCTACCGGAGGCAGCGGTCAGGCCTTTGACCAGGTAGCTGTCCTTGGCGGTGTAGGGGATGCCGTCCAGCGGGCTCAGGACCTGGCCCTTGGCGCGACGGGCGTCGGAGGCTTCGGCCTCTTTCAGCGCCTCGGGGTTGCGTACCACTACGGTATTCAGGGCAGTGGCGGTGTCGGCGCCATCGTATGCGTCGATGCGCGCCAGGTAGGCCTGGACCAGCTCGACCGCCGTCGTGCGGCCCGACTCGAGCGCGTCGCGCAGCTCGGCAATGGAAACCTCGGTTACCTCGATCATGCGTTCACCAAAAAATGTGCAGGTGGGGGCTAATGCGAGGAGTGTACAAGAAGGGCTTGGCGGGCGCAGGTTTGCGCGGGGGCAAATGGTTTTTTGCAGGCGGGCATTGTCGGGGCCTGTATCGGCCCCGATTGCTGCTCACTCCAAGTCTGCCGCCGCATGCCGCTCCGGCACCTGGCTGTCTTCATCTCCCCAGGTTCGGTTCACCCGGGTACCGCGTTGCACCGCCGAGCGCAGGGCAATTTCCTCGGCCCAGCGCTGCACATGCGGGTACTCGTCAACCGCCAGGAACTCCGCTGCGCCATACAGGTTGCCGCGCACCAGCTGGCCATACCAGGGCCACACGGCGATGTCGGCGATGCTGTATTCCTCGCCGCCCAGGTAGCGGCTTTCGGCGAGGCGCCGGTCGAGCACATCCAGCTGGCGCTTGGCTTCCATGGTGAAGCGGTTGATGGCGTACTCGAACTTTTCCGGCGCATACACATAGAAGTGGCCAAAGCCACCGCCCAGGTAGGGCGCGGCGCCCATTTGCCAGAACAGCCAGTTCAGGCTTTCGGTGCGTGCAGCCGGCTCCTTGGGCAGCAGGGCGGCAAACTTTTCCGCCAGGTACAGCAGGATCGAGCCCGACTCGAACACCCGCACCGGCGGCTCGACGCTGCGGTCGAGCAGGGCGGGGATCTTCGAGTTGGGGTTTACTTGGACAAAGCCACTGGAGAATTGGTCGCCCTCGCCAATGCGGATCAACCAGGCATCATATTCGGCGCCCTGGTGGCCCAGCGCGAGCAGCTCTTCGAGGGCAATGGTGACCTTGACGCCATTGGGCGTAGCCAGGGAGTACAACTGCAGCGGGTGCTTGCCCACCGGCAGGTCCTTGTCGTGAGTCGGGCCGGCAACCGGGCGGTTGATGTTGGCGAACTGGCCGCCGGATGCTGCGTCGTTGCGCCAGACCTTGGGTGGCACGTAGGCGGGCTTGCTCATGCATGAATCTCCTTCAATGGCGCGAAACGGTCACGTAGAGACGTGGACCTGCATCTATGCCACGGGTTCGACGAAAAGTGCAAATGCATAGGACGCGGGCATGCATTGCATGACTTCGGTTTCATCCAGGTTTCATCCGGTGCAGCCCAGGCCGGTTCTATGCTGGGCTATCTCTTCGCCCTGCAAGGAACAGCCGGCCGATGACTCTCCCACGCTGTGTGTTGCTGCTGGCCCTGCTCGGCGGCCTGCTGGCCAACGCCGAGGCCGCACCTTGGGTTGCCGGCCTGCACCACATGAGCCTGGCCGACCCGGTCGACGCCCGGCCCATGCAGGCGCTGGCGTTCTACCCGGCCACTGGCAGAACGCGCAGCAGCCGTATGGACGGCTATCTGATCGACGTGGCTGAAGAGGCGCCGGTCGCGTTGGGCCAGTTCCCGTTGCTGGTGTTGTCCCATGGCAATACCGGTAGCCCGCTGGCCTTGCATTACCTGGCGACGTCACTGGCGCGTCAGGGCTTTATCGTGGTGGCGGTGGTGCATCCGGGGGACAACGCGCGTGACCACAGCCGCCTGGGCACCCTGAGCAACCTGTATGGCCGGCCGCTGCAAGTCAGTGCCGCCATCACGGCCGCCCGCGATGATGCCTTGCTGGGGCCCTACCTGAATGACGGCAAGGTGGGGGTGATCGGCTACTCGGCCGGTGGTGAAACCGCTTTGATTCTCTCAGGCGCGCGCCCTGACCTGGACCGCCTGCGCCAGTATTGCCTGGAGCGCCCGAACGACGCTGATGCCTGCAAAACCCACGGCGTACTGATTGCCGACCGCAGCGAGCTGGTACCCGAGGCCGACCAGCGGGTGGGGGCGGTAATGCTGATGGCGCCGTTGAGCCTGCTGTTCGGGCGCCATGCTCTGGTCGGGGTGCAGGTACCGGCGTTGATCTACAGTGGCGACAGCGACCAGCTAGTGGCTGTGGACCGTAACGCAGAAGCCCTGGCCCGCAAGCTGCCGGTCACACCGGACTACCGCCTGTTGGCCGGCGCCGGGCACTTCGTGTTCATGGCCCATTGCGATGCCGAGCAGTATGTGAGGATGCCGGCGCTGTGCAAGGACGCAGCAGGCGTGGACCGCCGGCACATCCACCATTCTCTGCAACGCGAAACCGCGGCGTTCTTCAGCCAGGCGCTGGGCGCGCCGCAGCCGGCTGAGCGTTCAGCCGCGATTGGCGCGCCGCGCCAGTAACAGCGTCAGGCCGCCACCGGCCACGGCAAGCAGGGCCGCTACACAGTAGATCGAGGCAGGGACCAGGCCGATAGCAGGGTCAACACATCGCAGCTGGCAACCCCCAGCAAACCGAAGCGAATGGCCTGCTTGTCCCCGAGGGTATCCGTGATCCCACAGGGTTTGCATAGGCCTCAAATGCTACGCAGTCCCTGTGGGAGCGGGTTTACCCGCGAATAGGGCAGCCCGGCCAGTGCAAATGGTCGGGCCCTTTTCAATCAGACCAGCACACCCTGGCTACGCAGGTAATCGTCGTAGGTACCGCTGAAGTCCACCACGCCATCAGCCGACAGCTCGATGATGCGCGTGGCCAGCGACGACACGAACTCACGGTCGTGGCTGACGAACAGCAGGGTGCCCGGGTAGTTTTCCAGCGCCAGGTTCAGCGCCTCGATCGATTCCATGTCCAGGTGGTTGGTCGGCTCGTCCATCACCAGCACGTTCGGCTTCTGCAGGATCAGCTTGCCGAACAGCATGCGGCCTTGCTCACCACCGGAAATCACCTTCACCGACTTGAGGATCTCGTCGTTGGAGAACAGCATGCGCCCGAGGGTGCCGCGGATTACCTGCTCGCCGGAGGTCCACTGGCCCATCCAGTCGAACAGGGTCATGTCGTCTTCGAAGTCGTGGGCGTGGTCCTGGGCGTAATAGCCCACTTCGGCGCTGTCGGTCCACTTCACTTCACCCTTGTCCGGGGTCATTTCACCGACCAAGGTACGCAGCAGGGTGGTCTTGCCGATACCGTTGGGGCCGATGATCGCAACGCGTTCGCCAGCCTCGATGGTGAAGCCCAGGTCCTTGAACAGCACCTTGTCGTCGAAGGCCTTGGCCATATTCTCGACGGTGACGGCCTGGCGGTGCAGTTTCTTGGTCTGTTCAAAGCGGATGAACGGGCTTACCCGGCTCGACGGCTTGACCTCGGCCAGCTGGATCTTGTCGATCTGCTTGGCTCGCGAGGTGGCCTGCTTGGCCTTGGAGGCGTTGGCCGAGAAGCGGCTGACGAAGGTCTGCAGTTCGGCGATCTGGGCTTTCTTCTTGGCGTTGTCCGACAGCAGCTGCTCGCGCGCCTGGGTGGCAGCGGTCATGTACTCGTCGTAGTTGCCCGGGAACACGCGCAGCTCGCCGTAGTCCAGGTCGGCCATGTGGGTGCAGACACTGTTGAGGAAGTGTCGGTCGTGGGAAATGATCACCATGGTGCTGTTACGCGCGGTGAGGATGGTTTCCAGCCAGCGGATGGTGTTGATGTCCAGGTGGTTGGTCGGCTCGTCGAGCAGCAGCACGTCCGGGTCCGAGAACAGCGCCTGGGCCAGCAGCACACGCAGCTTCCAGCCTGGTGCCACTTCGCTCATCGGGCCGAAGTGCTGTTCCAGCGGAATACCCAGACCCAGCAGCAATTCACCGGCGCGGGATTCGGCGGTGTAGCCGTCCATCTCGGCGAATTCGGTTTCCAGCTCGGCGACGGCCATGCCGTCTTCCTCGGTCATTTCCGGCAGCGAGTAGATACGATCGCGCTCGGCCTTGACCTTCCACAGTTGGCCGTGGCCCATGATCACCGTGTCGATAACGGTGAATTCCTCGTAGGCAAACTGATCCTGGCGCAGTTTGCCCAGGCGAGTGTTCGGTTCGAGCATGACTTGGCCGCCGGACGGCTCCAGGTCACCACCGAGGATCTTCATGAAGGTCGACTTACCGCAACCGTTGGCGCCGATCAGGCCGTAGCGGTTGCCGTTGTTGAATTTGACGGAAACGTTTTCGAACAGCGGCTTGGAGCCGAACTGCATGGTGATGTTGGCGGTGGAGATCAAAGGGCTTACCTATCAGTCACTTACAGAGCTGGCTTTCAAGCTGATACCGATTTGATACCAGTTTTGAGTTTTTCCAGCTCGCTCCAGTCGGAGCTTGAGTTGAGCCAACGGGCATACGTCGACAGCAGCATTTGGACGCTGTGACCCAGCTGTTGGGCGATAAATGCGGGGTTGAGGCCGGACATTAAGCATATTGTCGCATAGGTGTGCCGGCAGTTATATGGGGGACGACGCCGAATGCCCAGCTCATTCAGCACCGGCACCCACTGTTTGTGCAGATCGGAGGTCTGTTTCACGTGCTCGGCGTTCTTCGACGGCGGGAACAGGAACGGCGTTTCGGTCACCGCTCCCTTCCCATGCCTGCGGCGGTCTGCGTATTCCCGGGCGAACTGGATCGCGCGCAAGGCCCGGTCATTCAGCAGCACGAAGCGATCCCTCCCTGTTTTTGTCCTTTCCTCCACCTCGCCCAAGGCGACGGTCCTCTTTGCGTGCACCGTCCTCTTTTCCATATCGATCACATCCCAGCGTACTGCCAAGGCCTCCGACAAGCGGAGGCCGGTGAAGAACATGAACTCGAACAGCGCGGCATAGATGAGGCTCGGCCAATGCTTGTGTTCGTAGAGCTTGTCGATGATGGTGTTGGCTTCGGCTAGGGGGAACGGGTCGATCTCCTTACGCGACCGCTTCGGCAATTCAATCACCTCGGCGGGGTTCTTGGTCAGCAGGCCTTCTCGGGTTGCCGCAGCCAGGATCGTCGACAACCTGGTGATTGCATTGCGCTTCACGTTTGCCGAGGTCCATTCGGTTTCTGTGATGACGCGGCGGAGCAGGGTGGTAGTGATCAGGTCGATACGGACCATGGCCAGGCGCGGCACCCAGTACAGGTTCAGGGCGCTTTTGTAGTTGTTGTGCGTTCCCTGGGTGATTTCGCGGCTATCCAGCCAGAGTTGAGCGTACTCACCGAAGGTCGGCTTACCGCCGACCGCGGCCTGTGAGCTGGGGAACAGCTCGGCGTACTTGTCCTGGTCAAGGAGGCCGAGCTTGGTGAGGCTTGTTACCTGATCGCGAAGGCTGGATGCAGCTTTGATGCCTTTCTGTGTCGGGGGATAGGGGAGCGTTTCGCATCGACGGACACCGTCCCATGTGAAACGAATGCGGAGGGAGTTGCGGAAGATCTCGACCCCTCTGGGTAGATCCATTGGCTTTCCAGCCATTCGTCGTATCTCCTTTTGCTGTAAATGATGCGGCCGCCATGCTTCATCCAGACGCCTTCAGGAATGATGCCTCGCAGGCGGCGGTGCTCAAGAGAGAGTTTGGTGCAGCCGAGTAGGTCGGCCATGCGTTGTTCGGTGACCTTGTCGATGTCACCGGTGCTTTCGGTTTCCATGGAATGGTCTCCACGCCTCCTTTCCGGGATCATGGCATCAGCTCCTTTGGCACCTGGATGGAGTCGCCGAGCTTGTGGTTCACGAGGCCCCGGCAGAAGGCGATTAGGGCCGTGGGTCCGTAGCACCAGACCCCGGCTCCGGCCGGCCCACCGGCGTAACACAGATCGGCAGGCAGCCCGGGAATGTGCTGAGCGGTGCCGCTGTGCTTGTCGATCAGTTGACCGCCGTGCTCCCAGTTTGAAGAGGGCCTGAATCCGTAGCCCATCTCGACGCCGCGGATGCTGACACTGGTATGGAGATGCATTTTTCCAGAGACTCGATGGTTGCCCAAACTTTGGAAATGCCATCCTTAAAAGCATCACAGTTCACAGGGAACTGAATCGCGTATCCGATCTTTCCGCGCAATGCTTCCAGCAAGCCGAAGAAAGGTTCGGCATCAATGCACGCCACCGGCTCGCCCTGGTGCTGCTCGGCAGGCGCTACGACCGGCATCGGCCCCAGGCCAACTACAGGCAGGCCCATGACCACCGAATCCCTCTCTGCCTCTTCTTTGGTCCACCAGATGGCAGTACCAACCATCCAGGCTATTGGCTCGGGGTGGGGCTGTGGGGCTGGGTGCGTTTCGCGGTAGCCGGCCAAGAACAGCAGGTAGTCTCCGTGGGTGCGCTGGTCTTCGAAACCGGTGCTGTCCTTGCGCAGGTCCGCCTCGCTCAGGCCGAGCGGGTTGAGCCTGATGAACAAATCGCGTGGGTCGGTGTTGCTGGATCGGTTTTCTGTGGGCATAGGGATACCTCTCGAGATTGGACTAGAATCAGGAATGGACCATCAACTGCAGGCCTAAGGATGGCTTGCTTGATATGTGGCTGCGCAGCAAAAGAAATACCGCCAGCCTCAACTTTCATCGAAATCGACTGTCCGGAGTGCGGTTTCTTCGGGTTGCCGAAGGAACTCGCTGACAAGATCAAGAGTGGAGAGTGCCGTCTTCATGTCAGGCGTAACCGGGACTATCTGGCAATGCGGAACGAGCAGAAACAGGGGCCCTGGATAACGCCAGTCGACATCAATATCTACCAGCTGCTCCGACGGCACGGAATCGGCGACGGTGACTGACGCCGTTCAAGCGGCATTTATCGCCAGGCGTGGATAGTCAACCCATCCGACTCTTGGCATCTTGGTTTTCGGATTTATTACCGCGTTGCCCTTGGCATCGGTGAGTGCGCATCGGGCTCGAATGCGAAGATCCCGACAGTCACCCTGTTTGCGCGCAAGCTCGATGAACTGATGCGCGTACTGGGGGGCGTCGAACAGGTTGCTTAGCTGCTTGACCTTCTCGCCGCTCATGAGTTTGTCGGCGTACTTCGCGACGGCCTCTTTCCACTGGGCTGGCGTGAGCTGCAGGGGGGCGCCAGGCTTGCCGGGTTTGCTGGTTTTGACGCGCTTCTTGGCCTCGGCCAGCGCTACATCACGGGTCATGCCGAACACTGCGAATGTGCTCATGGTGATCTCCATTGCAGGCGCCGCCCTCGCCGGGGAGGCGTTATCGTTGAATAGGGAAGGCGCTGGCGGGCAGCGCTTGGTGTCAGTTTTTGCGGAAGGATTTGATCTTTGGTATAACGCCCGACCATTTCACAGGAAGGATCCTTATGAAACGCACCATCATTGGCGCCATGCTCGTTGCTGTTACTGCGCTGTCGTTGAGCGGCTGCTTCGAATCCGAGGCCGAGGAGAAGGCGAAGGAGCAGCAAGAAGCCAGCGAGAAATTTTGGAAAATCACTCCGCCAGACGAGAGCCAGGACCAAGGGTTTAAGCCATGATCCGCGCCTTCGCACTAGCTATCATTGCTTTAGTCAGCGCTGGACTACTCAGTGGGTGTCTGGAGTCAGAGGCAGAGAAGCAGGTCAAAATCGACGAGCAGAAGTCGAAGGACTTTTGGGACATGGGCGGTCCTACTGATCGCAGCAAGAGCAAGGGTTACACGCCCTGATGCACCGCTTCTCTTAACGCCGCCCACATTGGCGGCTTTTTTATGCGCGTTGGCGCGGGCCACAGTACGCGCTGTGGGGGCCCGTATCCCTTCCGATCAGCTCAGGAAGGTCCAGCCCCTGAGGGCCGACATCCACATCGGTGACCACCACAGCGAGCCGCTGGGCAGGGTGTCGACTCAGGCCTGGGTCTTCAACCCTTCGCCCGGGCCAGACATCATCCCCCGGCTGCACGATGCCAAGGTCAACGGCATGGCTCAGCTCGGTATCAACATAAACGGGCTCGAAGAGATCGACGGCGTGTTGTACGCGCAGTCGTGGTGGTGCAGAAAGGAATGATGGGCGGGCTACCACAGGCCTGGGTGTCCGAACTGGACGATCAGGTGGCCCTGCTCGAGGATCCCGATGGGCGCGCTGCCGTGCTCAGTGAGATGGCCTATGCTGCGCGTCGGCGGCGGGAGGTCGGTGACGGAGACCTAGCCGAGATGCTGGAGATTGTCGAGTCGGCCAGGTTGTGGGCGCTTGGCGAATCTGAGAGGGTGTGGGAGTGGTCGGCAGAGTGCCGAAGGAGTGCGAAAATCGATTCCAAAACTGAAATGGCGACCCTTGCAGTATGCGGCCTGTAGCCGTGCCGTTTCGTCGTTGTTTTGGAATCGATTTTGCCTTGCAGGCAGCATGGAGTGAAGGTTTATAACGCGGTCTTGAAAACCGTTGAGCAGAACCTACGCCTGGGCCGCACCTGTTGGGCGGCTCGATTGGTCTCTGCGAACGGCTGCTTTCGACCCTTTGCAGCCGTTCGAGATGTCTGCGAAACCAAGGGCGATTCATTTATCGATAATGAGCTCGAGCGAGTCTTTGGAGAATTGGACAAGCTCATGCTCCAGGCCCCGTTTGCTGAACTTGATTTTTACTTGGGTGTACCCTTCCTCATAGGTGTACATCCAATTCGCATGAACATCCTTGTTGCGAAGGCTCCCGCACTCCCGAAGAACTGATAAGAGCGATGAGAGCCACGTAGGCCGATCGTCTCTTTCCGAGGCGGCGTCTAACGGCTGGGTCGACCGTTGGTCTTGTGGCGAGAAGTGTCTGCCGTGCCTCGGCCGACATGGCCGAGGCACGATGCAAGAGTTACTCGTGGTGCGGCTCCCCCAGGAACGTCAGCGAACTGAACAGACTCTGCTGGGCTACCGGTCCGCCTTCTGCCAGTGGCAGGGTGGCCTGCGCCGCGACGATGTTGAGGCCCTCGTTGCGTACGGTGATGTGTGCCTTGCCTTGCTTGTCGGTGGTGGCGCTGACCTGGTGAGGCGAGCCTCGGTAATCCCCTTGCAGCGGTATATTCGCAGCCGGTTTGCCATCGAGCAGCACCTGAACTTCCAGCGTCTTGCCTGGCCCAACTTGCAGCGGGTCACTGAGCGGGACGATCGCCAAACGCAGCATGTCCAGTTTCGGCAGGCGAGCACCGCTTTGGTAAATGGCCAGGCTGTACTTGAAGCTGTGGGTGGAGGCGATCGCATCCTTGACCTGGGTGCGGTCCTGATTGACCCATTGCTTGTCCGGGCGCTGCGACCAAGGCCCGTTGTCCAACAGCACGGCAAGTGCCGCAGGTGGGGTGAGCGGTTGCAGGACCGCATGATCCGCCAGGCGTTCGACAGTGACCGGGACCGTCTTCCCGGCTGCGTCGAATGCCCAGGCGCGCTTGATCTTCTCCGCCTTATAGGCGTTGTCCTCGGCACCGTGGCCGTACACGGCCTCGATGTTGCCGCGTCGCTGCTCGGTCCACAGGCCGTGGGCACTGGCGTTGGCGCTGATCACCATGGCCACCAAGGCGGCCACTTTCAACGATGGATGCATGATGGTTCCTCAGCTCAAAGATTCAGGGTCAGGCTCACACTTAAGTTGCGCGGCTCCCCGGGCAGCACCCAGGAGCTGTTGTACGAGCGTTCGTAATACTTGCGGTCGAACAGGTTGTTGAGGTTCAGGCCGACGGTGACTTGTTCGCTGGCCTTGTAGTGCGCCAGAAGGTCGACCGTGCTGTAGGCGTCCAGGGTGAAGTCGCTGCCGGCCTGGCCTGAGCGTTCGCCAACGTAGTTCACCGCTGCGCCCACATCCGAGCCGCGCAGGGCGCCCTCCTGGAATTCATACACGCCCATCAGGCTGCCGCTGTTGCGGGCGATGCCCAGCAAGTCGCTGCCCTTGGGCAGGGCCGCGTCGCCTTTGGTGACTTCGGCGTCGATATAGGCGTAGGCACCGATCACCCGCAGCGCGTCGGTGAGCTGGCCGCTGAACTGCAGGTCCAGGCCTTGGCTGCGCGCCTCGCCGGCCGCCACGCTCTCGCCAAGTGCGTCGGTGGTGATGACGTTCTCCTTGTCGATGTGGAACAGGGCGATGGTCGCGCCCAGGCGGCTGTCGAGCAGGTCCAGCTTGACCCCTGTCTCGTAACCCAGGCCCTTTTCAGGTTTGTACACCTGGCCCTGAGTGCCGATGGTATTGGGTTTGAACGAGGTGGAGGCGTTGGCGAATACACCCACCTGCGGGGTCAGTTGGTACAGGACTCCGATGCGCGGTGTGGCGACCTCCTTTTCCTGGCTGTTGCTGACGCCAGTGGCGCGGTTTTGCGAAGTCTGCTCGAACCGCTCCAGACGCACGCCCAGCAGCCCGCGAAGGCGCTCGGTGAATGCGATCTGGTCTTGCAGGTTGAGTGCGTAGCTTTCGGTGTGCTCGAAGAAGTCGTTGGGCCGGGTGATGGCTGGCTTCGGCTTGCCGTAGACCGGGTTGTAGATGTCCAGCCCATACCCTGCGGAGGTGGCACTTTGTGGGTACTTCTGGCTGTTGCGGTAGTTTTCGTACTCCAGCCCGACCAAGGTCTGATGCTGCCAGCCGCCCAGCTCGAACTGGCCGTGCAGCTCGGCCTGGGTGATGTTGTCGTTCCATTCGAAGTCGCGTTCGCGATAGAAACGCGTGATGGTGGTGCCGACCAGGGCCTGGGGTTCGGAACTGTTGCCCTTGAGCGTCCCCTGGGTATAGTGGTTGGCCAGGCGCAGCTTCCAGTTGTCGTTGAGAACGTGTTCCAGTGCGACGTCGAGGGTCTGATTGTCGTTGCGGATCTCGCCGTCATTCGGCTCGCCAAGGAAGGTCGAGCGCTTGACCGAGCCCATTTCGCCATTGACCGCCGGAATGCCGCGGTCGAACACCGACTCAGTGCGGGAAAACTCGGTGTCGATCATCAGCCGGGTGTCGGGCGACAGTTGCCAGCTCAGGGAGGGGCTGACGATACGGCGTTCGCTGCCGACATAATCACGGAAGCTGTCGTTGTCCTCGACCGCGAGGTTGATCCGGCCCAGCAGATTGCCTTCGCTGTCCAGCGGCGAGTTGGCATCCAGGGCAGTGCGGTAGCGGTCCCAGCTGCCTGCGCTGAGGGTAAGGGTGCTGAAGGCTTCAGCCTGAGGGCGCTTGGTGACGATGTTGACCAGCCCGCCAGGGTCGCCACGGCCGTAGAGACTGGCAGCAGGGCCTTTGAGCACTTCGATGCGCTCGATGTTGGAGGTGTCGGGCGCGCTGTAGCTGCCGCGGTTGATGGCGAAACCGTTCTTGTACAGCTCGCCGGTGGTGAAACCGCGCACGCTGTAGTTGAGGAAGGTCAGGCCGCCGAAGTTGTTCTGCCGCGACACCCCACCGGCAAAGTCCAAGGCGCGGTCGATGCGGGTGGTGTTGAGGTCCTTGATTACCTGTGCAGGCACCACGTCGATGCTCTGCGGCGTGTCGCGAATGTCGGTATCGGTTCGGGTCGCCGTGGCCGAGCGGTTGGCACGATAGCCTTGCACCGGCCCGTCGACGCGCTCTTCGAGGTAGGCATCGGTGATCGAGGTTTCGTTCAGCAACAAGGGTTCCGCCGCTGAAATCGGCTGGCCGAACAAGCCTAAGGTCAGGCCGGCCAGAAGGGGGGCACGAGGGTTCACGTAAAGTCTCCATCTATCACGCTAAAACGTTGCATTTTTGCCCATCCTGACCTGGGTACTTACCTGCCCATCCGTGAGTTGATTGGCCTGTGCTGTCTGAACCAAGCGACACAGGCCGCACTGTTTACGCAGACGCCCGATGCGAGCGGCCTAGCTCGCGTCAGACCTGGACTGAATCTTGATGAAGAAATTTCATCAAACGGCTACGCATGGTATAGGATGTAATAACGTAACACTACTATCGTGCGCACAAATTTTTGGAGATGTAACTTAAAGGTGTTGTGTAGGGAACTTGGGAACCACCCCATCTACCGTCCTGTGCTGTTACACGACACCTCGGCGAACGTGTTCAAAAGGCTGTGAATGGACACCCCTAGGTGTCTACGAAACTACGGGCGATTCAGGCTTCTGGCCGATTTCAGCCGGTTGCCTACGGTCGGTTTGACTCCTTCCTTTGGTGGCCAGTCGTTTGCTCTCCCACTTTTAAGACGTAGACGAGGGTCTGCTTTGGGTCGATTGCAGTCACTCGCGACTGGCGGCTTTCGACCCGAAGCCGACATTGAGCGGAAATGGATTGGGTGCTCGCGTAATTCTGAAATAGGATGGAGCATCCTCATTTAAGATTGCGCACTAGCGGCAAGCATATTCATGGAACGAAAGGCAAACCCGTCATCCACCTCTGATTGGGTCATACGCAGCACTACACCTGGCAGTGTGGAGCGCATTGAAGCGTGGTTTGGGGGCCATGGCTACGACCCGCATCGTCACGATACATATTCGATAGGCCGTACCCTTTCCGGGGTTCAGAGCTTTCACTACAAGGGAGCGCTGTGCCACGGCGTGCCAGGCAACACACTTGTATTGCATCCCGACGAAGTGCATGACGGCATGGCTGGCACTGATGTGGGTTTTCGCTACCGGATGGCCTACATCGACCCGTCGCTGATACAGAACGTTCTCGGGGGAGAACCGTTGCCTTTCATTGCTGGCGGGCTCTCCTGCGACCCGCGCTTGTACCACGCCAGCGAGGCTTTCGTGCAGGCACTGGATCATCCTCTAGAAACACTAGAGGAACAGGACGCCGTTTATGACTTGGCAATGGCGCTTCGTGCAGTCGGCGGCAAGCCACGTGGCCGCAAACGTCTGGATTACCGCTCTGCCGAGCGTGCCAGGGAGTTCATCATGGAGCACCTTCAAGAGGGCATCACGCTGGAGATGCTGGAACAGGCGAGTGGGCGTGAGCAATGGAGCTTATCGCGAGACTTTCGGGCCCTCTACGGCACCAGCCCATACCGTTTTGTCACGCTAAGGCGCCTGGACTCTTTCCGCAGACTGATTCTGGATGGCTTCACACTGGTCGATGCCGCCCTCGCAGCAGGCTTTCATGATCAGAGCCACATGACCCGGCACTTCACGCGCACCTACGGCGTGCCGCCTATGCGTTGGCTGGAACGCTTACGCACTGTTCGCTGAGTTGCAGGATCGTACAAGAACAGCGCGCTTTCCATTCGATAGGCTGGCCACTCCAACTTAGAGAGGATCAGCTATGTCCAGCATGCATCAGCAATTGGTACCACAACCTGTGAATCTGACTCAGAAAGCTTCTCTAATCGAGCAGCAATGGAGTCCAAGGGTCGTCGCGGAAATGAACGACTACCAATTCAAGGTGGTACGCATCGAAGGTGAATTTATCTGGCATTCACACCCGGAAACTGATGAAGCTTTTCTAGTGCTTGAAGGTCTCTTGCGTATCGACCTCCCCGAGGGCTGCGTTCATGTGAAGCCGGGTGAACTGTATGTCGTGCCACGTGGTGTAGAGCACAGAACAGCGGCACAAACGGAAACAAAACTTATGATGATTGAGCCGCGAGGCGTGTTGAATACCGGTCATGAAGGCGGGGAGCGAACTGCGCTGAATGACATCTGGATCTGAGTCGACATCGAAAATAGTGGCTAGCCTCATCAGAACGTGAAGCGGACAGCTATCCGAGAAGGTGGCCGTTTGAACTGGCCTCATGATTTAAGAGCGCAGCTCTCACCGGTGTGGCATAGACCAGGAAGCTGGCGCACCTCGGTTCGGAGCCAGCTATCGGGCGATTAGGCCGGAACAGGCTAGAGAGCCCTGGTCAATGTCCGCTATGGGTCGAAAGCGGACAGCCAACGGCGGCTACCAGGTGATACCAATTTTGATACCACTGACGGGGAAATGAGGGGGGGCAGGAGGGGTGTTTTGCCGAATAAACTCAACCCCTTAGCACCGCCAGACACCCCTAGGAAACTGCATGGTGATGTTGGCGGTAGAAATCAAGTGCTTGTCCTGCGGGGGTTCCAGAGGTGTATTTAGGCCCTCTCGTCAGTTTTGGGCCAATTCTGGGCCAATTCGACTCGGGGGCGGCAGCTTCTCCAGCTCCCTCCAGTCCGAGGAGGAGCTGATCCATTTCGCGTAGGTAGAAAGCAACATCTCAACGCTGTGACCAAGCTGGCTGGCGATGAACGTGGGGTTCATCCCAGACATCAGGCACATGGTGGCGTAGGTGTGGCGGGTGTCGTACTGACGGCGTTCACGGATGTTCAGCGCCTTGAGCGCCGATTTGAAGTGGCGGATTGTAACACTTGGCTCGTTGATCCACAGCCCACCTTTGCTCGGCTGGAGCACAAATGGGCTGACTGACACATCGTGCGTAGCTCACTCTGGAGAAGCACCTGTCAGGACACTAGCTCGAGGGGCCTTGATTCTTGCTCTGCCACAACTTGGTTACGGCCTTGTTGTTTGGCACGGTAGAGGAGTTGATCTGCCCTATGGAATGCATCGTCCATCGAGCTGCCGGATCGCCAGAGCGCGACCCCCAGCGAAACAGTAATGTGACCAACAGCCTCCAAGGCAGTAGACGCGATCGAGAGGCGTAATCGCTCCGCGATGTCTACCGCCGCAGAGATTGAACTGTTGGGAATCAGCAAAACGAACTCTTCACCCCCTACGCGGCAAAGCAGATCGGTAGGCCTAGAGTTCTGTTTCATCAGTTCCGCAACAGCTTTGAGCGTCTCGTCACCGACATCGTGGCCAAAGGTATCGTTCACCTGCTTGAAATGATCAATGTCTACAGAAATCACCGCAATGGTCTTCTTCGACTCCTGCCAGGGTGCGAGTGTATCTTGCATTGCTCGACGGTTTGCTAGTCCGGTGAGTGGATCACTTTGAGCCTGACGGTTGAGTCTGCCGATTTTTTCCTGCAATAGGCTGACGCTAAGCAAAAGTGCCCGACGTAACTGCCAACTTTCCAGGTAGTCCCCAGGAATGGCGCTGATGCGCTCATAGCTTTCTGGTGCGTCCAGGCGTTTGGCGCTGTCCGCCAATCGGGATAACGGTTCGGAGATTTTCGACCCAGACCACCATATTATTAGCAAACCCAGAAGACCCAATGGCACGATCCCTTTAGCCACCTTTAGGGCAGTAACGCTTAAAGTACCCTGAACAACAGCCATTGGCTGTTGCGAGACAATACCCCAATGGCTGCTGGGTATACCCGCGTAACCAGCAAGCATTTCATTTCCATCCCGGTCGACTGCCTCGAGTGATCCATTGGCCTGACTCAGTGCAGCATCTACAATCCGATCACGGCCAATTAGTCTGCCGATTTGCTGAGAGTCAGGGTGGTAGAGTACACGCCGCTGGCTGTCCACGAGATAGACATAGGCCCCATTTTCCCGACGGTTCAAATCCATCAGCACTCGAAGCGTATTCTGCTGCTCCAACCTTAGAGTACCCCCTACTAGCCCGAGATACTGCCCATTGGTATCGAAGATCGGTTGGGATACGAACACCACTAAATTGCCAGAGATTGAGTGAAACGCATTACTGATCATTGGCTCGCGCCGCTCTAGCGGTTCACGGCTTTGCAGAGATTGGCCGTTTAGCTGCAACCGCTCTGGTGCAGATGCGACGATGGTACCGGTAGCGTCTGAAACAAGTACTGAGTTGAAGCTGTTGTCTTGCTCAAGCAACCGTCTAGCCTCGACAGCCAGCAGATGCCGGTCATGGAAGTTTCTTGAAACCACGGCAGAGCCATATTTAAGGCGGTCAAGATCAGAACTCAATACCCCCTCTACAGCGGTAGCTATTCGTGTGGCGTAAGTACGGTTGCTTTCCAGTGCGCTCTCAATAAGTTCTTGCTCTTGGGTCTGGAACATTACCCAGAATGTGTGGGCAAGAGTGGCAGCGGCACTGAACAGCACAAATGCGATAAGCACGATGCGTAGGTTTAATCTAGGTTTCTTCTGAGAAATCACTCGGTGTTCCATTAATATTCAGATCTAGCCTGCTGAAAACTCTGCCTCAGGGGAAGAAAGCACGTCCGGGCTCCTCTGACTCTTTGGCAACACCAGCAGTTCACAAAAACAGTAGTTAGTGTCTCATGCGCGAGCCCTCGCCACCAAGGAGGCCCCCTGTTGAGCATGCCTGGCACGCAAAAAACACAGTGGTTCACACAACTGCACGACGTCGAGGTGAACGGCACGGCCCAACTTGGCATCAACATCAACGGTGTCGAGGAGATCGACGGCTTGTTGTGTGTGCAGTCGTGGTGGTGCCGGAACGAGTGAGTCGCCGTGGGAAGGCTCGACAATGTGGGGCTGGATGCCAGGCGATCAGCTCGCCCCATAAGCACAGCCAAACGCAGGGCTCGATTTGCGACCGACTTGTGCCTAAATTGGGCACATCAATCGCTATCACAGCTCTGCGTTCTGCCGTACCGGCAGTTGTACGCGAAACGTTGTTCCGACGCCGACCTGGCTTGAAACGGTTATCTCTCCACCGTGTTTCTTTACAATGCCGTATGAAAGGGACAGGCCTAACCCGGTACCTTGACCGACGGGTTTGGTGGTGAAAAAAGGATCAAAGATTTTCTTAACGTTCTCCGGTGCTATCCCCGCGCCCGTATCTGTAACTTCGATGCACACCCAGGCGCCTTGATGAGCAGTGCCCAAGGTGATGGTGCCTCGCTCGGGGCCTATGGCTTGGGCGGCATTAACCACCAGGTTCATGATCACCTGGTTGATCTGCGACGGCAGGCATTCGATCTCGGGCAACGGCTGGTACCGCTTTACCACGTCTGCTTTGTATTTCAGCTCACTCGCGACGATGTTCAGAGTGGAGTCAATGCCCTGTTCCAGATTAGCCAATTGCCACTGCTGATTGTTGTCTACGCGCGAGAAGTCTTTGAGGTCTTTGACGATCTGCGCCACTCGACCGATTCCGTCCTTGGATTCCTTGATCAGGATGGGGATGTCTTCCATGAGGAATTCCAGGTCGGTCTGCTCGCCAAGTCTTTGCAAGGGCGCAGCGATTTCGCTTGGGCCGAGCATCAGTGCGGCCTGGCGATAGGCGTCGAGCGTCGCAACCAGTTGCTGGAAGTACCTTTCCAGAGTGCCCAGATTGGAGGACACGAATCCGATCGGGTTGTTGATCTCGTGCGCGACGCCAGCGGCCATCTGCCCCAACGAGGCGAGCTTCTCCGATTGCACCAGCTGGCTTTCCAGCTGCTTGCGCTCGTCTATCTCGCGCTGCAGCGCTTCACCGGCCTGGGTCAGTTGCTGGGTACGCTGTTCTACCCGTTGTTCGAGCTGGTGCATTTTCAGCAAGGCTCGTTGGGTCATTTCCCACTTGGTCAGCAAGGCGCTGGCCATTTGCTGGACTTCGATGTTGTCGAACGGTTTTTTCAGGATCAGCAGTCGGTCGTGCGCCTGCAGCCGGTCGAGCAACTCGTCCCAGGAGTAGTCCGAGTAGGCGGTGCACACGACTACCTGCAACAGCGGGTCCTCTTCCCACAGGTGCTCGATGGTTTGGGCTCCATCCCATCCGCCTGGCATTCGCATGTCGACGAAGGCCAACGCGTAGGGCTTGCGGTTTTGCAGTGCCTGCTTCAGCAGGCTGAGTCCCTCCTCACCGCCATAGGCTGAGTCGAGTTCGAATACCGGTCGTTCGTGCTTGACCTGCTCGCCAAATAACAGCCCCTCCATCTCGTCCAGCTCAGTGGTCTGCGACCTGGACGGGGAAAGGATCTTGCGAAAATCCTCGTGGATAGTCGGCATGTCATCGATCAGCAGGATCCGACGATTGGTCAGGTCACTCATGCAGGCTCCGTCACCGCGATTAGCGGGATCCGCAGGGTAAAGAGAGCACCCAGGCCAGGACCATCGCTGTGTGCGGTGAGGTGACCATTCATCTCGATGGCGGCCAGGGCGCAGCTGTGCAAGCCGAAGCCATGCCCGTCCTTGCGAGTGGTGAAGCCGTGGGCAAAGATCTTCTGCAGGTTTTCGGGAGCAATGCCTTCGCCTTCGTCCAGCACGCTAATTTCCAGAAGGACCCCATCAATGATGCAGGTCCTGAGGATCATCGTCCGCTGATCGCTGCCGGGGCCGGACATGGCGTACTTGGCGTTGCTGATAAGGTTGATCAGAATCAGCAGCAGCCGATGCCGGTCGCCCATCACCAGAGGCAGTTCGGCAAAGTCGCGCACCACCGTTACCTGGTGCCGGACCAGCGCTCCTGCGTTCATGCGCAGCGCGTCTTCGACCAGGTCGTTGACCGACAGCGGCTCTGGCACACTTTTGGCCCCGGCATAGGACTGCTGGGTGGCCACCACTTCCTTGATGTGGTCGATGCTCTTGTTCATCCGCTCCAGCTCGATCACGATCTCCTGCTGCTCGTTGGTGATCGCCTCGGTCAACTGGTTGAGGTAGCCGGGAAGCAACCGGCCTTTGGGGTCTTCGTCGAGAAAACGACCGATGTCACCGGCATGCTCGCGGAACAGTTGCATGGCCTTGCCCAGGCCCTGGGTTTTGCTACTGCGCAAAGTTCGAGCGATGAGATCAGAGGATGTGTTCACGCTGTTGAGCACGTTGCCCACGTTGTGCAACACATTGGTGGCGATCTCCGCCATACCAGCTTGGCGGGCAGCGTTGAACAGTTCGCTCTGAGCGTTTCTGAGTTCCAGGGTGCGATCCTCGACCCGCTGTTCCAGGACGTCATTGGAGGCCTGCAACGCGTTGTTGACCCGTCTTACCTCGGCGAAGCTCCGCACCAGTAGCGCAGCCAGGCAGATGACCGAAAACATCAGCAGGCCGGATAGCCACAAGGTGTAGAGATGGTATTTACGGTCGATCTTTTCAACCTGTTGTTGATTCCTGTCCAGGAGGTTGGTGATAGCATCCAGGCGTTCGGCGACGGGAATCGCCTCGATGTGCTCGAGAAGGCGGTTGACGATCGGTTGCTCGCGCAGGATCAATGCCACGTGATTGCTCAACAGATTGAGGGGCGTCTGAAACTCCTTGGGCAGGTTCTCCACGTTAACAGCTAAGGCGCCTAACCCCACCTCTATCTCTGCCGCCTTGTCCGCAGAGGTAACCTGTGCGAACTCCAGGGCACTTAGCAAGAGATCATAAGTGTCCGTGACGAATGCCTGTACTTCCTGCCGATTCGGGGGCGGCATTTTGTTTAGCTGGGCCTGAATACCGTCCTCGGCTGCGGGTAGAAAGGCCAACGAGTTTCGCAGCACGGCATTGTGCGATTTGAATTGCTCCACAAGCCGAGCCTTTTCCCCAAGCGCAGAGAGAAAACCGTCATGGGCATCACGCCACTGGTCTGAGTTGTCGCGGCCTTGTTCGGCTTCCCGCTTGTCGAAGCGTGCCCATAGCTGCTTCATTTCCTTGAGCGGGTTCACAAGTGGATCGTAATTATGGGAGATGGCTACCCGGGCCTTGAGCACTTCATTTTCCCATACAGCATCCTGTTGCTTGAGCTGACGAATAAGATCCCTGGATTCGTTGTAGGCCTGGGTCTGCTCTGACCCGGAATTCAGGTACAGGTACAGCAGCATGGACGACAGTACAAGGACCATCCCGCTGAATAGAATCAGGCTTATGCGCCGAGAAATTACCCTCATGGCTGAACCACGTTTTCAGCAGTGAGTGTTTTGAGGAACAGTATGATGAGCCTGCGGTCCTCGTCGGTTGGGATTCGCCCAAGCTGATACTGAAACATCACGTCAATCGCACGTTCAAGCGTAGGCGCCGAGCCATCGTGGAAATAGGGAGCGGTCATCGCCACGTTGCGCAGGCTCGGCACTTTGAACACCCCCCGGTCGGCTTCCTCTCCGGTCACGTTGAAGCGGCCTTGGTCTGCCTCGGTGGGGTTACCACGGTCAGCGATGTAGTCGCCGAACACGCCAAATTTCTGGAACATGTTGCCCCCAATATTTACTCCTTGGTGGCAGGCGATGCAGCCATAGTCCTTGAAGCGCTGGTAGCCGTATTTTTCCTCAAGGGTGAGAGCCTCGGTATCGCCCTGCAGGTAACGATCGAAGCGCGCGCCTGGGGTAAGAAGCGTCCTTTGGTAATCGGCCAACGCGGTCAGGATATTGTCCTTGGTCACAGCATCCGGGTAGGCGTCCTTAAACGCCTGACGGTAACGCTCGTCTCCGGCAATGCGCTGCTCGATCACGCCCCAGTCTCCACCCATCTCGTGAGTGCTGGTGATCACGGCATTCCCCTGCTCCTCGAGTGACTCGACCCGGCCATTCCAGAACTGTCGGAAATTGAGGCTGGCATTGAATACCGTTGGAGTATTGAGCTGCAGCGGCTGGCCATCGACCCCAACGGAAAACGCCCGGTCATCGGCCCCGTACTTGTCCAGACGGTGACAGCTGGTACAGGACAGGGTGCCGTTGAGCGACAGCCGTGGATCGTTGAACAACAGGCGGCCCAGCTCGACGCGCCCAGGCGCCAGAACCGGAATAGGTGGCAGCGGTTTGAGCGGTTCATCCAGAGGCTCGGCTCCGGCGTTCGAGCACAGCATGAGTAGCACCAGCGGGCTCAGGTAACGTCGCAAGCGCTCAAAGCGACGAACAGAAGTAAAGCAACAGGTATTGTGCGCGAACATCCGGGAGAATCCTTTGTCCCTTGGCTGACGGATACGCAGTTGGGTGGTGCCATGCCATCAGGTTAGATGCCTTCCGGATTTTTCGCCTGTCACCAGCCCCGTCTTGCCCCCGGCACCTATCGCAGAAAAATGATCTAGCCTTTGAACAGGCGTTCGTTGAACACGAGTGCCACCATCGATCGACCGCGTGAGGCCTGCCATGGAAGCGCAATCGACCCTGACCCCACCCTGTCGGCCAACCGTGTTGCTGGTAGACGACGAGGAGCCGATCCTCAACAGTCTGCGCCGGCTATTGCGTGGCCAACCCTATGACGTGTTGCTGGCGACCAGCGGCGAACAGGCTCTGGCGCTGATGGAAGAGGGCCCGGTGGACCTGGTGATGAGCGATGCGCGCATGCCGGGTATGGATGGCGCCACCTTGTTGGCGCAGATCCATCAGCGATACCCGTCGACCGTCAGGATCATGCTGACCGGCTATGCTGACCCAGGCGCGATCATCAAGGCTGTTAACGACGGTCGCATCCATCGTTACATCAGCAAGCCCTGGAACGACGACGAGATGTTGCTGACCTTGCGCCAGGCCTTGGAGCACCAGCATTCCGAACGTGAGCGCCAACGCCTGGAGCTGCTGACACGTCGGCAGAACGCCCAGTTGAGACTGCTCAATACCAACCTGGAGAAACGAGTTGCGGCACGTACTGCTGAGCTACAGCAGACCGCCGACATGCTCGACTTAGCCTATGAAGAACTGAAACACAGCTATGTTACCGGGACCGAAGTGTTCTCAATGTTGGCTAACCTGCGGCTGCCTCCAGCCAAGCAGACCAACCGGCAGATCATCGAACTGGTACGTTGCTACTGTAGGGTGCACGCCCTGGACGAGGCGACAAGTCGCGATCTGGCCATGGCTGCGGCGCTGTACAACATCGGCAAGTTGAGTTGGCCGGACAGCATGATCGCTGCCCCTTCGGACCTGCTGATGCACAGCGACCGCGAGCGCTACCGCGACTATCCTCGCCAAAGTGAAACACTGCTCATGACCCTTGAGCCTATGAAGGATGCCGCGCGTCTGATCCTGCACCACCAAGAACACTGGGACGGCAGCGGTTTCCCCGACCGACTTAAGGGCGAAGCTATCCCGTTCGGCGCCCGCTTGCTCAAGCTGGCCGTGGACTTCGTTGAGCTGCAACGGGGTTTGATTCTTGAACGACAGATGAACAGTGATGAGGCCTTGCTCTACCTGCGCAAATACGCCGGCCGGCTGTATGAACCGGCGCTACTGGAAGATTTCGTTGAAGTCTGCGCGTCGCTCCACAGCGATCTCACCCTGGTGGATCCTGACGTCCAGGTCTGCGCCACTCGCGACTTGGTACCGGGAATGGTGCTCGCGCGCAACCTGAATGCCGACAACGGCATGTTGCTGCTTAATGCCGGTAAGATTTTGAGCGCCGCGCTGGTGGAAAAACTGGTGGCTTTTGAATCTATGGAGGGTGGTAAATACTGCATTTTTGTCCGGATCCCTTCGGAGGAAGGTATGGCGCCTAGCACCAGACTTGGCTCCGTACTGAGTTGAGGTGCGTTGGAGCGTTGCAAACATTTGTGCGATAACCCCACGAGCACATGCAGCAGAGTACCTCCTGCAAGGCCGCTTTCATCCCATGGCGGAGAGGGCGATTTAAAGCTTGTTGAAAGGGGGCGACACGCCAATGATCTCGGCAGCGGGCGACGGGAATCGTGTATAGTGAGCTTCGGGTCTTTTTCTTGGCCCTAACCGAGGTAACAATTATGCACCCGACCTTCTCCCCAGAAACGCAGCGGGCCCATCAACGCTTGAGTGAGCAAATTGAAGTATTCATTCGTGATGGGGGCAATATTGAGCAGATCCCAACTGGTATGAGCGGTACATCGACAATGAAACCGAAGAACTCATGGCCGAGCGAGCGCACCGCCAAGGTTTAAGGCACGCAAGCAACACCGAGATTCGGCTGACTCATGCCTCAAAGAAATGCCCGGCTATAAGCTGGGCATTTATAATGATTTGATAGTTAAATCTGGCGTGGCAAGTACTAGATAATCTCCTCAAGTGTAATGGTGAGGGTAAAGCTTCATATCGTATTCCAGTTTCTCCGCATCAGTCACCCGTTTGCGAACCTCGGCATAAAATTGCTGGCTGTGATTCTGAAATCTTTTATAGTTTTGCGCACTTGCTCTCAGGGCTGCCTTAAGCGCGTGTCCGCTCAGGCCCTCAGCTTTTTTTTGAGAAGTCAAATATTTTTGCCAGCTGTTTTCTACTTGCAAGAGTCCTTGTGCAAGCGCTTGCGTCTCTATTGTCGCCATTGGTTCATCCTCTTCAAGACCAATTCTGGCCAGGTGGTATGGATCGCTAGAGCGACGATGTAGAGGCATGGTGCTGAGGCCATCGAAAAAGCGCCCGAACCTGCAGCTTAGCTTGTATGTAGTGCTTGGGGGCAATTCAGCGCCAAGCGGCATCTGGCGCATGTGTTTCGGCGGAGAGTGACGGGGATTGCGCCTGGCAAAATCAACACATCCCCATGGTTGCGCCATGATGGAACGGGAATTGCTGGAACTCTGGGGCATCGATCATGCGGAGTACGCAGAAATGACTCAGAATGACCGCTACTACATGATCTTCGTTGTGGTTGCTGTGCTGGTGCTGGATCTGGCGGCGACTTTTGTGTTTCTGAAGGTCATCGCCTGACCCCCATTTCTGGGCCAGCACACCCGAAATCGGGGTCATCTGCAGGGTGACAATCCGGTTTGGGACAAGTACTGCCCGCCCTCTGGCTGGTTCATGGCCCCACTGCACCGCGAGCCCTGCGTCGACCGCCAGCTGAAATCTCGCACAAGAAAACCAGCGGCGTGGTTCTGCCTGAACATCCCCGGTCCAACATAAGCACAGCCTGGCTGGAGGGACGCACACGTAGCCCGTTCTGCAACCGATATTGCAAACAGGTATATTGCCCGACTGACATTGAGCAGTAACATGAACAAGTGAAAACCAAAAAAGGGATGGGGCTTGGCAACACTTTCTCAAGTTGTTCGATGGGGCAGCAGGAGCGTGTCGCATGAAGAACTCAAGATCGGTAGCAGGCGTAATACTGATGTCCTCATTCGCCGCACTGTTCGTCGTAGGCTGCTCACATGACCCCGATGTGCGTAAGGGCCATGGGTATGCGTCTGGAGCCACAGAAAGAAGTTCGCCGGCGTACCTGGGATGCGTCAAAAGCGAACTTCAAGGGAATGTGAAAACCTACCAGGTCGATGGCGATAACTCGGTCAAGCTGTTCGTCGATAGCACCGACCCCAACAAGGCAGGTGGCCTGGTCGAAGTGCGGGAAACGGGAACCGGGCATCACTTTACGGCCTATCAACGCGATGCCTGGTACGACCATGGCAGGCTGCTGGACGCCGCGCTGATGTGTTCAAAAGCATGATCAACTGACCGTCAAGCACAAAAAGCCCGCCCATGAGTGCGGGCTTTTTGCATTTGCCTGTCCCAGGCGCAATAATCCACCCATTTGAATGGAGAGCACGGTGTTGGAATCGAGAAGTGTTGTCGCTGAAATGTTCATTGGAATGCCGGTGCACTTCTGGGTGTTGCCGGCTGCCGGCCTGATCGCCTGGTTCGGTCTGAAATGGGCCGAGCAATCCGATAAACGCGCCGCTACGCTGCGGACTGTGACCTACCTGCTGCTCATCGCACTGGCTGTATTGCCCAACGGCTTTTATACACTGTTTCCACCTTCACCCGACATGCCCAAGCTGAATCGCGAACCGCTACCCAACTACGAAGGCCGCTTTTACTTGGACGCTTTCTACGTGTTTAGTGGGTGGGCACTGAGCAAAGTGGCCAAGCTCAAGTTTATCTGGAATAAGTCCGAAAAAGCCGCTTGACTGTCGGGTCTGACTGGGATCTTGTCTCAGGTCGGCTCGATTTCGAACGGGTCATTGAAATAAATCCATCTATCTTGCTGTCGATTTTACATGCCTGCGTTCATTTGAGTGGGCCCAGTGGGAAGTACTATCCGTTCGCACCTATCGAAATGGGAGAAGGTGCTTTCACTCATGGCTCCCCAAAATCCGATCAACTTTCATTCCCGATCAAGAAGTAATTTGCGTTTTTTGACGATGGAACGCATAGAAGCGGCTCGTCAGGGCTGATAAGCCCTTGCATTGTGCCACATGGAACATCTAGATCGGGAGCAGTCTTCCCGAACTATTTATAATAGCCTGACTGGCGTTTTATGAGGGGCGTGCTATTTCTGGAGATTACTAGTGCGATCGCTCGGTCGTGCCGTTGACAAAAGGACTGTCAGCTATGTCGATTCAGGCCAAGGTATCTCCCCTCGCTCAAAGTGTTACTTCTGCCGCCCCCATCGCAATCCCCAGCAACGGAATACTGACTCTCACCCAGAGCAGTAACGTTGTTCTGGATGTTGCTCCCGAAAGTGTGATGGGTTACGCAAAAAGCGGTGCCGATCTGATCGTACAACTGAAGTCCGGCGAAAACCTGCGCATTGCCAACTTCTATGTCGAGGGGCAGCCTGTAAGTCAGTTGTACCTGGTAGAGCGGGACAAACTGCTGGCCGTCGACCTGCCGCCGGTCGCTGGTGATGGGCCGCTGATTGCGGGCTATGTGCCGCAGGAAAGCCTGGCCGGGTTCGAGTCGCTTACAGCCGCCGATGGTACCACTGCCGGGCTAAGCCCCGGGGGGGCACTGCTGGCTGGCGCTGCGATCATCGGTGGCGGCGTCGCGATCGCCAACAGCAACAGCGGTGGCGGTGGCGGTGGCGGCAGTGATGATGGCGGTGTGCCGCCTGACACCACGGCCCCAGCGCCGGCCAGCGGCCTGCAGATTGCCACGGATGGCAGCAGCATCAGCGGCACCGCCGAGCCGGGCGCTACCGTGGGCATCGACAGCAACGGCGACGGGCAAACGGACGTCAGCGTGGTGGTTGGCCCTGACGGCAACTTCCAGATCCCATTGAACCCGCCACTTACCAACGGCGAAACGGTTTCTGTGGTGGTGACCGATCCTGCTGGCAACAGCAGCCCGGCCGCGACCGTGCAGGCCCCAGACTTCCCCGATGCGCCGCAGATCAACCCGAGCAACGGCTCCAGCCTCAGCGGCACCGCCGAGCCGGGCAGCACCGTGGTCCTTACCGACGGCAACGGCAACCCGATCGGCCAGACCACCGCCGACGGCAACGGCAATTGGTCGTACACCCCGGACAGCCAACTGCCCGATGGCACGGTAGTCGAGGCAGTGGTCGAGGATGCAGCCGGCAACAGCAGCCCGCCCGCCAGCATCATCATCGATGGTGTGGCGCCATCGGCACCTGTGATCGACCCGAGCAACGGTATCGAGCTCAGCGGGACCGCCGAGGCGGGCAGCAGCGTTACTCTCACCGATGGCAGCGGCAACCCGATCGGCCAGACCACCGCCGATGGCAACGGCGTCTGGAGCTACACCCCCGCGACGCCGCTGCCCGACGGCACAGTGGTCAACGCCACCGCAACTGATCCGGCCGGTAACACCAGCGGGCAGGGCAGTACCACGGTGGACGGCGTGGCCCCCGGCGCGCCCACCATCAACCTGAGCGATGGCAGCAGCCTCAGTGGCACCGCCGAGCCAGGTAGCACCGTGGTCCTCACCGACAGCAACGGCAACCCCATCGGCCACACTACGGCCGACGGCAATGGCAACTGGTATTACCCCACGGATAGCCAACTTCCCGATGGCACGGTGGTCAACGCGGTGGTCGAGGATGCCGCCGGCAACAGCAGCCCGCCAGCCAGCACCACCATTGATGGCGTGGCACCGTCGGCACCCTCGATCAATCCGAGCAACGGTACCGAGCTTAGCGGTATCGCAGAGCCGAACAGTACCGTGACCCTCACTGATGGTGGCGGTAACCCGATCGGCCAGGCGACGGCCGATGGCAGTGGTAACTGGAGCTTTACCCCGACCACGCCGATCGCTGATGGAACGGTGGTCAACGTGGTGGCCCAGGACGCAGCCGGCAATACCAGCGCACCGTCGAGCACCACAGTGGATTCGCAGGCCCCGGCCGCGCCAGTGGTCGAGCCGAGTAACGGCAGCGAAATCAGCGGCACCGCGGAGCCTGGCAGCACCGTCACCCTGACCGATGGCAGCGGCAACCCCATCGGCGAGACGACCGCCGACGGCAACGGCGACTGG
>PJTT01000170.1_pt1 | contig 103218 bp, 94 predicted proteins | sample 1512261 | NCBI WGS metagenome assembly PJTT01 (sample SAMN08177685, study PRJNA422409) | Soil metagenome, whole genome shotgun sequencing project. | isolation source: Soil (2) enriched on wood chips | place: USA: Madison | collected 2015-01-15 | reverse complement strand
TTTGCCTAGCGCTTCCTTCAGATTCCACCTCACGGTGGACACCCTTGCATTTGGCTAACATTTCCAACTGTAATGGCATGTTCGGGACTTACACCCTAGAGTTATCGCCCATGCCGGGCGCACCAAAAAGAGGTCCCCAAATCTTTCGATATTGGAGACCTCATTATAGCATAAGCAAAGCCGGGATATGTTAGTAGCCTGGGTTTTGCGTTAAATTAGGGTTAACGGCAATCTGCTGACTAGGGATCGGGTATACCAATGTTTTGGGATCCGGATCAGCTGCCTTCTCTTGCCAAGCTTCCAAGAATTTACCAAAACGGATCAAATCTTGACGCCGCCAGCCTTCCCAGTAAAGTTCACGAGCACGCTCATCCAGCAAATTGTCTAGCGTGAGTGCGGTTAAATTAGCCACACCACGGTTTGTGCGGATGCTATTGACCAATGCAAGGGCATCTGCCGGTGCTCCTGTCCCACCCCGCAGGATAGCCTCGGCTTGCATCAGCAACACATCGGAATAGCGAAACACCACCCAGTCGTTGTTGCGCTGTCCGGTGACGGCATAATCAAAGGCATATTTCATTGGACGTATGCCCGCCACTTCCAAGGTAGCGCCGGAAGTACGGATGGTCACCTCTCGCGTGAACGACAATGGTGCGTTGGAAGGATTTCTAGCCATCAACGGCCTATTGGTACTCCAGTTGTACTGCTGTCCCACAAAGAAGCCTACATTTTGTCGGCGGAAGTTGCGCAACCTATTCCCCGTGGTGTCGGCAGGGTAATTATAATAAATACCGCGTCGTTCATCATCCGCCGTAAATTTATCGTAATAGTCGGATAAGGTACACCAGCCGTTCCATCCGCCCGGCGTCATGTTGTAGTGCGCTACCGTATTCCACGTACGATCAACTGCACCACCACGCTCGCCATTTTGATTGAACAGCGTAAATATGTTTTCCGTCGACTTCACATTGTTATCCGGCGCGAAGTTGTCAAAATAACGTCCAGCGGCGGCCACCGTATACTGCGCAGAACCGCTAATCTGCCCTGCGAGGGTAATAACCTGGTTCATATCCTCGGGCGCAAAGCTAGGCGACTGTCTGTTTAAGAATGTACCTTTGTTGAGGTATATCTTCATCAACAGTGTCCGTGCGGCATTTCTGTTGGCCACATAAGCTGCCGTAGGACCATTCTCTGGTAGCGCATTCATAATCTCGTTTAACTCGGACACTAAAAAGTCAATAGCTTCCTGTGGCTGAAGTGTCGTCGGAGCGATACGGAAATCTTCGAGCGATTCTCCTTCCCGATAGGGTACCACACCGTACAGGTCTAAGATGTCAAACATGACGAGCGCGCGAATAAATCGCGCTTCGGCAGCTTGTTGTGGACTTGGGTTAAAGCGCAATACGTTGCCTGCATTGTACATGGCCGTACCTAAACTGACAAAGGTATTATTCATGTAACCATTATCAGCATTCCAGGTGTGGAGATGGATAGCACGGTGCATACCATTATCATCCCAGTCTCCTCCACGTGTGGGTGCCATGGCCGCATCTGTAGATACTTCTTGCATCACCCAGCGTTGCTCCTGCTGATAAGGCACATTCAACGATGTGTAGGCATTAATCAATAAGGACGCGGCTCCAACATTACCCTCTTCAGCTTCCTCGAGCTCACTCCGAAAATTCTCCTCCAGCTTGGTACAGGAAGCTGCGGTCAAGACAAGCCCGCCTGCAATTGTTATATATATAAATGATCGTAATTTCATCTTTCTGTTTTTTTGTGTTCAATTAGTTGCTGTTCATTGGCTGCATTATAGCGCGAAGTTTACCCCAAGCAGGAAATTCCTGGACGGTGGATAGGGCAAATATTCGATACCCAACGAAGGAATACCATTTGTTGCCCCATCGGTGTTAACCTCGGGATCAAAACCAGTATACTTGGTGATGATAAAGAGATTTTGGCCCGTTAATGAAACGTTGACATTTTTAAATGTTTTGCCAAGATTGCCCACGTTGTAACTCAACGTTAGGTTAGCCATTTTAAGGTAGTCTCCCTTTTCCAGATAACGGGTAGATGGCGCTGACGAATTGGACGTCGATTCCTGGACCGAAGTATCGAAGAAGTTTGATCCTATATTCCGTGTTGACAAATTACTCACCCCAAGCACGGTAGCTGCCGTATTGTTGAAAAGGTAATGCCCCATAGCGCCATTCATATTGGCCGCTAAAGAGATCTTTTTGTAATTTACATTCGTGGAAATACCCAACAAGGTGGTAGGGTTGGGACTGTTGGCGTAGAATTTATTCTGCGCCGGATCGTTGGCACTGCTGATGCTACCATCCAAACCGCGGTACATGCTCATTCCCGTTTGTGGATCGATACCTTCGTATTCGGCTAGGTACCACACGTTCAAAGGCTGTCCGTTGACCATGCGTTGGCCAAGCACACCAGAGAATCCTTGTCCACGCAGCGCGCCGGTTTCGTAATAGCCCACCAATCCACTTACACTATTCTTGAGGAAAGTCACGTTACCCGTCAAATCCCAGTTCCACGTTTCGTTACGAACGAGGGTACCGGTCAAAGCAACCTCCACCCCTTTATTTTCAATTTCTCCATCTAAATTAACCCAAATACGACCCGCCGGTGCCGGTTGAGCAAGCGTCTGCTCGAACAAAGCATCCGTCGTCTTTTTGCTAAAGAAGTCTACCGATCCATACAATCGATTGTTTAAGATGGCAAAGTCGATACCGGCGTTAATGGTTGTGGAGGTCTCCCACCGAAGATCCGGGTTGCCAAAGTTGGTTTGATTGGTACTTTGATTGTCAAACACATAACGTGGCAAGGACGCTCCCGATGGGAACTCTTGATTACCAGTTTTACCCCAGCCTAAACGAACTTTTAATTGGCTGAACAATTCACTGGATTTTAGAAACTCTTCCTCCGCTACATTCCACGCCAATGCGAGCGAGGGGAACATCGCATACCTATTGTTTTCGCCAAACTTGGTAGAACCATCACGACGGACAGTCGCTGTTAGCAAGTATCGATTTAGATAGTTGACACCTCCACGGGCAAAAAATGATTGCAACTCGTTAGTAGGGCTTCTATACGATCCGATCTCCCGACGGGCAACAGGCGAATACTGCAGGTAGTCGAAGTAATCTAGCCCAAGAAAATCAAATCCTCCTCCAAAGGATACATTTGTGCGGTAGTCATAGCTCAGGTATTCATAACCGATAAGTGCGTTTACGTTCCAAGCATCGCTCACCTGTTTATTGTAAGAGAGCGTGTGCGTGAGCTGTAGGTTGGTTTCCGAATTGCCGGATAGAAAAGCCTGCTCATCTCGCACCAAAGCAGGATCGATAAGCCCTGCACGATACATGCCTTGGCGGCTACCTGTTTGTCGCATCGCGCTGTAGATCATCCGGTATTCTAAATCGTCCGTGATTTTATAGTAAGGGGAAACATTCACAACCATCGTATTGGTGGTTGCCAGATCCTTGAATGCATCAATAGAGGTTAGCGGATTTCGCACAGTAGGGCTTACAAAGGTCGGATTTCCCTGCGCATCACGGATGGCCAAGGTAGGATTCCACTGTAAAGCCTGTGAAATTACATTTCCCTCTGAACCCACCATCGCATTGATAGGTGCATAGCGCGTATCTAGTTGTGTGAGGAATAATGCAAGATCCAAGCCCAGTCGCTTGTTCTCCAAGAAACGGAAATTTCCGGTCAAGTTACCCGTGTATTTCTTTAAATGGGATCCCGTGATCACGCCATTCTGGTTGAGGTAGCCTCCAGACAGGCGATATTTTCCATTTTCGGTACCTCCCGTCACATCGCCATAATAGTTTTGCGTAGCTGCTTGGCGGGTAATGGCACGAAAGGCATCTTCATTGCCACCAAAATCTGCGTTAGCAACCTCGGTTGGTGTGTAATAGTTGAGCGCTTCACGAAAACGAGCTGCGCTTAACACTTGTGGATACTCGCGCATACCAGAAATACCAGCCGATGCACCGATAGACACTTTTGGCTCGCCAGGTGTACCTTTTTTTGTGCTGATAATAACAACTCCGTTGGCACCACGCGAACCATAGATCGCCGTTGCTGACGCATCTTTAAGGATATCCATGCTGGTAATATCGCTGGGATTTAGGTAGGTCAAGGGATTCCCGCGATCGGACGAGAAGCCGCCGCGCCCTTCAGGCAAGGGCGAATTGCCCGACATAGGCACCCCGTCTAATACGAACAGAGGATTGTTGCTGGCTCGGATAGACGAATTACCGCGAATACGCACGGTTACCGAACCGCCCGGTTGCCCAGTATTGTTAATGACCATAACACCCGGAGTCTTTCCCTGGATCAACTGATCGGGGCTGGTCATGATACCCTTGTTAAAGTTTTTTTCGGCAATCGTGACCATGGCGCCGGTCAGGTCTTTCTTGCGAGCGGTACCATAGCCCACGACCACGACCTCATCCAAGTCCTGTTCCGAGTTAGCCTGCAATTGGATATCTACACGTGCCCCCGTGATAGGCACTTCTTTCAAGGCATAGCCGATAAACGTAGCCTCCAAGGCCAGCGCCGTAGCTGGAACATCGAGGGTGTATGTCCCGCTCTCATCGGTTGTGGTAGCGGTGGTCGTACCTTTCACTTTTACGGTAGCCCCCGCAAGTGGGCTTCCCGTTTGGTCTACCACGGTTCCGGTTATGCTTCTTTGCTGCGCAAAGATAAACGAGGATACCAGTAGCAGCGCTAGCGTCATGACGCTTTGTACAAGTAATTTGTGTTTCATAAAGTTTTAAAATTGATGATTTTAGTGGACGAATATCGATTGCTGTAGGATGTATGCCCATCAGCCACGACTACTACCGTAGGTTGCCGCACCACCATAGACTCGAACGGGGCGCACTTCAATTTTAGCGTGTCATGTTGTTGATCGGACATACGTTTATATTTGGTTACAATACGTATATAAAATTCCGTAAATCTCGCGTCCAAAATCGATCACAGCGTCTCAATTTTATATCACAGCGTATCAAAAAAGATACTTACTGACCATACTTTACTAAATTTTAAAGGCGCAAAGCATCGTGGCTAACCTATCGTTTAATGCATCACGAGCCGGCACAATCGGCATAACAATGCAAGAACAGTGGTCCCTTAACAGCTTTGGCACAGTAATCGCTTGCGTACTTGCGTGTGACAACATTGTTTGAAATACCGTCAAAGCGGTACGACAAATCAATTGTCTCAACTCTCTTGCTAACCTATTTATGATGGCTATTCCCGAGAAATACATTGGGGATTGCGCTCGTAAATAAATTGGCTAACTAAAAACTAAACAGGATAAACAAAAATTATTATGAGCTCATTTCACGTCAAGACGGATATCAACCTATTGTTGTCCGAGACATTTTACGAACAGCGCAAACTTGCGCAATCCAAACAGATCGATTATCAACTGACCCTACCTCGAATTAGCCTCACAACTTTGGTCGACAGGAACATCTTTCGGGAAGTATTTACCGAGCTTATACAGCATGCACTGCAACAGGCCAAATGCTGTGTCGCCGTGGAGCTACTCCCCTTTCGTAGCGACGATTGTCATTTTCATATTGCTGTAAGTGCTAACGGCGATGACCTATGGCCACTATCTTTCACCGAAAATTTTACGCAGATCGACCGTGATGATATACATCCGATAAAGGCAGCAATGTCCGAAGCTGTCGGTTGGTCTATACTCCATCGTTACCAAAACTACCAAGCCCATTTCACTACCGATGGGCCAATGCCATACGTAACCATAGCGATCCCCATACTTCCCGAAGAAAACTGCAAACCAATCCTAGTAAACCAATCCAGCAGCTATTGGTTTAAAAACGATGAGAACAACACAGAGCGTGACAAACCGTTGTTATTACTGGTAGAGCATGACAAGGAAATACTCGCAAAATTGATTAAAGATCTAAAAATAAACTACAGGGTACTGCATGCGCAACATGGCAAAGAGGCGCTCGATATATTGGCGAGACATGATGTTCAACTACTAATTACAGAAATAGCTATGCCGGTTATGGATGGCGTTAACCTTTGTAGACAAATGAAAGCGAAGGCCTTCTACAGCCATATCCCTGTGATCTTTCTTGTTGAACAGCATGCCACAGCGTATAAGATGCAGGGGTTATTGAGTGGTGCCGATGCGTACGTGGAAAAACCTTTTTCTGCGATCTTGCTGGTGGCACAAATTGAAAACTTGCTTGCCAACAGGAGGATGATGCAAAACTATGTATCCAATACGCTACGTGCCCATGCTGTCGATATGCCACAACAGGCGGGTAATAGCGATTTTATGAAGCGATTACAACTTATTATGTATACCCACGTATCCGAAAATGAACTGACTATAGACGAGCTAGCCAAACAAATGAACATGAGCCGCCCAACCTTGTACCGCAAAGTAAAAAAGTACTCCGCCATGACTCCAAACGAGCTTATCCATATCACGAAACTAAAAAAAGCGGCGGAACTGCTTGCACAGAAACGATACAATATAACACAAGTGGCAAACATGGTGGGCTACAGTGGACAGTCGAATTTTTCGAGAGACTTCCATAAGCATTTTGGGACACCGCCCAGCATCTATAGTCTAGGAATCAACAAACGGCACGATATCGCTTAAAAGACAGCGGTCTTATGCTTGGGCAAAAGACCGCTATCTTGAATTCATTTTAGCAGACAACTACTCCACGGGAGCTTTTGGGAATTTTGCTTTCAAGATCTTTCCTACAATCGCAATGATATCGTCCATATCGAAAGGTTTGGGCAAGATCATATTTGCTCCAGCCTCCAACGCTACATCGCGTCCATCATCCGTAGCGGATATACAGAGAATGAAGGTTTTCTTGAGCTGTGGCGTATTGCGGATGAGACGGATAAGCTCTTTTCCCGACAGCATAGGCATATGCAGATCAACAACCACAATAGCGGGCTTGATATCCATTATTTGCGCAAAGGCCTTCGTGCTATCGGTCTCGATAACACTGTCCACATCATTCATCTTAAAAATCAACTCCAATGTTTGCGCTATGCTAACATCATCATCGCAGATAAATACTTTATTTCGAATCATTTTTTTCCTAACTAAATAAACTGTGCACGGAAACAGCTGTTACCTGCATCGAGCATCAGTAGCGGGACAATCAAATACCCGTCCAACTTGCCGTAAAATCGATCAATGCGATTACAATAACACCGAAAAAATGGTAATCACAACTTTAACCAAGGACGCAACAGCGGCCAGCACGTTCATTATCAACTATTAATGACAACGAGATTAACAAGTCAACTCCTTGATATCGTTCCAGCGTTTGTAAACACAAAACAGATCTAAAAAGATGACAGGCCGACAAAAATGCGACCTGAGCTTTTAGCGACAACTTGCCAACCTGTCACTACATCAATATCCATCACCTCATCACTATTCCATCACCTTAAAAAAACTATCTTTACCAGATGATACATGTAACCTGTGCTATAATACGAGAGTCGGATAATGTGCTGATATGTCAACGTTCGGCAAACATGGCCCTTCCTTTAAAATGGGAATTTCCTGGTGGTAAGATTGAAGAGGGCGAAAGCAAAGAAGCGTGCCTACAACGAGAAATCGAGGAAGAACTTGGACTTGAAATATTCGTAGGAAAAGAACTTCCGTTGGTGACACATACCTATCCGACATTCCGCATCACGCTATACCCATTTTTATGTAAGGTGCAGCGCGGATCGATCCAGTTGGCCGAACATGCACAAGCCAAATGGGTTCCTTGGCAAACGTTGAACGACTTTGATTGGGCAGAGGCCGATAAGCCCATTGTGCGAACGTTCATGCAGCTGGTCGCTGCAAACTGCGTGTAAACGAATGAAAGGCAGATACCCGATAATTGCAAAGAAAAAGCCCGTAAACAGAAATTTGGCACAGCTTTTGTTTAAATTTTAGTATTCATAATTTAGGTTAATAATTGGTTAGTTAGTAAAAATCCTGAAGCTCCCCGCTTCAGGATTTTTTTTTCAAAACAATCACATGACATTTAAAACAATCAGGACAGATTTAAAGTTGATGTTTGTAAAGATTAACAAACCCATGATCCAAAAACACTTAATACGCATCAGATGATTATTTTCGGAACAAGAAGCAAAGTTTTGCTTAACAAGGCAAGCAGGGCTGTAGGAAATTGTGGCTACTGCGGAACCGTGAATTCCATTTTCGGATATAAACAAATCAACTATTTCCATATTTTTTGGATTCCCGTTTTCCCTTATAAAAGCCGTATCATGACTGTATGCAACCACTGTAGGCAGGTACGCGAGCAGAGGTCTATCGATCCGCAAACGATGCAACAAATACTGCAAGATGGACTGCCCAAAACTTCACTCGGCTATTTTGCCGGTCTGATCGTCTTGCTACTCTTTGTGGGATCCGCAGTGGCAGCAGGTATATCATCATCAAGGAGTACCGATGATTACCTGAAGACGCCCGCCGTAGGCGATGTTTATGAAATAAAACATGAGGCCAACGGCAAATCCTATTACACCTTATACCGAATAACAAAGGTAGGCACGGACTCAATCGTCTTTGCCATCAACGACTACGAAGCAGAGGGACGCAACGGCCTTCGCAAACTAAAACAGCAGCATAACAGCAGTTATTCGGAACAGGTAACAGTTGCGCGCACCGACATTGCAACAATGAAATCCAAAAGACAGATTGTCGGTATAGAACGTGAATAGCCCCCACATAGCGCGAGGCTTATACTGCAGAGCTAGTGTAAGGCTGTAATGCTGCAGCATCTGCTCTACAAAAACAGCCCAGGAGTAATCCCAGACTGTTTCCAACTATACCTTAAAAAATTCGACCTTATTTCTTAAGAAGCATCTTTTCTCCTATGGCAGGCGGATACATTATTGCATCTGCATACCTTCCATAGAGTTTTGCGTTTTGTTGCGCTTGAACATATTCATATCCATTTTTCCAAAGCGGAAGGAAAGATTAAGCTTTACGATCTGCGGGTTGGAGAGCCTATAATACGTTTGGGAAAAGCCCTCGCCGTAAGATACGATGGTGTTTCCTCGCGTGCGCAGAATATCGCTGACCGAAAGGGTGACCGCCGCCATCTCATTTTTCAGGAAGCTTTTTTTGATGGCCAAATCGAGCCCATAAAAAGGCTCTATATATCCTTGCGAAGAACTTTGCGCCTGCGATGGCGGACCAAAGTTCTGCTGCTGTGTAACCGGCATATTAGTTTTCCCTTGATACTCAAAAGCCAACTGTACCGACCAGTGTTTCTTCAAGGTGAAGTTGTTATTCAACTTACCAAAAACGGTCCATAGGGGCTCTTGATTGTTCGCCTCGTCGATATCAATACGCGAATTGTAGAAGTTAAGGTCTGCGGTAAGATCCCACCATTTTTTGAGGTTGGTGGTGTAAGTGAATTCCGCGCCATAGTTCTGGCTGGAGCTGGCATTGATATAAGTATTGATAAAGTCTAGGTTGCCTGTGATCGGATTTGTTTCCTGCGACAGGTAGCGCGTGATCAAGTTATCAGTGTATTTGTAATACACAGAAGCCAAAAACGTGCCCTTATTGCCGGTACGGCTATAGCTTAGTTCACCTGATGTGGTAAACTCAGGAACCAAATCGGCATTACCACGGGTAATGTTCAAACTGTCGGTATAATCCACGAAAGGAATCAACTGGAAAAAATTGGGACGATTGACACGGCGTGTGGCGCTGATCTGCACCTGATCTTTATCCGATAATTTGCGGCTCAAAAAGACCGATGGGAATAAGTTTAACGGATACCGATTGCTGAACGTCTCGCCGGTATTGAGCAACTTCCCGTCGTAGGTAGAGCTCTCTGCCCGAAGCCCCACCTTGTAGGAAAAGAGCTTAGGCAAATCACCAGCTAGCGAAGCATAGGCCGCATACACGCTGTTGTTGCTTTCATAGTTGGATGACGCCGACGAGATATCTTTAAAATCGGTCTCGCCAACACCCTTCAGTCGATTTTCGTTAATATTAGAAATCTCATTGAGCTGAGCACGCAAACCTGTCTCGAGCTTCATACCATTTTTAAAAGGCTTAACATAATCTGTCTGTACAGTCATGAACATATTGTCACCCGACCCGATGTTCTGTTGCACCTGTGTGCCTCCAATTTGACCGTTTGCATTGAGGTAGTTTGTCGTATACAAACCATCCATCTCGTTTTTACCTCCGAAATAATTAAAATCCGCCGTAAGTTCCTCTCCTTCCGTAGCAAATTTCTGCACCAATCCTGCCTGCAGGCCACGCGGCTTAAAGCTCCGTTCGGTTTTTGCATGACGATCGCTGACCGACATTGTTCCTAGCGAACTGTTGACAATATGGGTGTTCTCCTCAGGCTTGAAGCGGCCACCAGCCATGATTCCAGCCAAGGAAAGCGTGGTGCGCTCGGAAAGATCGTAGTCTATTCCCAAACGGGCAAAGCTCATCATCCCCTTGGTTTTGCTATCGATATCTTGATTGGTCAGCGCATCGACACCATTGATGCTGCTCGCGCGCTCGCTATTCCCTTCTGTGTTATTGCGCATGCGCATATTCATGGCCGTTAACGACAGGTTCACCTTATTCTGTCGCGCATTGAGGCTAGCCATGAGGTTGCTCCCGCCAAATCTGTCGGCACCAAGATTGACAGTACCATTGTAGCCCGTCTTTTTATTTTTCTTCAAGATAATATTAAGAATCCCGGCCATACTGCCCGATGCATCATATTTTGCCGATGGATTGGTGATGATCTCGACCTTTTCGATAACATCGGCAGGAATTTGATCCAAGGAGAGCGTAGTAGGACGCCCATCCACAAAAATCGTTGGCGCTGCATTGCGCAATTTAACATTGCCATCGATATCCACCTGTACTGACGGCATATTACGAAGCACGTCAATGGCTGTTCCACCCGCGGAAACAATATTCTTCTCTACGTTGAACACTTTTTTATCAATATCAATCTCCAATAGTGCTTTGCGCGCCGTAACGGTCACCTCATCTAGCTGTGTAGCATCTGCTAGCAAGGCCAAGGTCCCCAAATCTTTGTTGAGCGCCGCATTTAACTTGGCGAGCATCGTTGGGTCAGGTACCTTGCCCGGCTGTGCCGTGCTATCGCGTTTAGGCATCTCGTAAACAATGGGCATATCCAATGTCGTATAGCCGATAGCACTGATTTTCAAGGTCAACTTTTCGCGGATGGGAACCGAAGCAAAGCTAAAAGAACCATTAGCACTGGAGCTAGTGCTCTGCAGCAGCACGTCTTTTTCCACTGAGCTCTGGCTATCAATCATCGTTTTTAAAAGAATAACCGTGGCCTGAACAACCGGTTTTCCCTGTTCATCTACAACGCGACCCGAGAGCTTGCCTTCAGGCACCATGGTCGCTACGCTACGGTTGGCACCCGGCATTTGGGCATAGCCCAATACAACGATAACCATTAAAACCAAGCTCAATACTATTTTTTTCATCTTCTCTTCTTTCATACAGAATCCTCAAAAGCCAGCATATAGCAATTCAAGAAACAGTGCAAAAATGAAAATACATTCGCTAAATAGCAAATAACTGTAGACCGATACGTATGAAGTGTAGACCAATCGCAGCCAAGCGATACGATGTTGTGGTAGTCTAAATGCTACCGGACATAATTGAAAGTAGCTTATCGAGGTATTTTTTACCGACGGGAAGCGTCGCTGAATCGATTTGAATCTTGCCCGGTTGCAGCTTTTTAATCTGGGCACTGTTGACGATAAAAGAATTGTGTATACGGACGAAACGATCTGTAGGGAGCTTTTTCTCTATCCCACCGAGGTTGCTTCGCGTAAGCAACGGGCGAGCCCGATTTAACAAATGGATCTTCACGTAATCTTTCCATCCTTCTATATAGATGATCTCTTCGAACAGCAATTTTATCTTTTGGTACTCCACATTGACCACAATATGGCTGCCCTGCTCTTCGGTACGCCTTTCTTTACGCAAACGCAATTGATCGTCCACCTTTTTGAGCGCTGCGGCCAAGCGTTCCTTTCGAATAGGCTTTAATAGGTAGTCTACCGCATTGAGCTCAAAGCCTTCCACGGCATATTCGTGATAGGCCGTTGTGAAGATTACCAATGGGGCATTTTTAAGATCTCGGATGAAGCGTGTGCCCAGCATTTCGGGCATCTGTATGTCGGAAAAAATCAGATCTATAGCCTGTGTTTCCAGATAGAGGGGAACATCGATGGGGCTACTGAACTTGGCAAGGACCTCTACATTGGGAAAATCCAAAAGGTCGTCCTCGAGAATATTCAGCGCAAAGGGCTCGTCATCAATCAATATACATTTAATTTTCATCGATATACAATTGCAAAACAACTTCAAAATAATCCGCTTGCTGTATGATTCGAAGATCATGCCTTTGCGGATAGAGCAAGGCCAACCTGCGCTTGATGTTGCTCAAGCCAATGCCATCGTTAGACAGGTTTTTTCCATGGAGCAGTATACGATTGCGCGACCGGAACTGTATGCCGCCGGCAATAGGTTTAAAATCAAACTGTATGTCTGGCGAGGTTTTGCTATCTATACCGTATTTGAAAGCATTTTCCACAAAGTGGATAAACAGCAAGGGATGGATGAGGCTATTCTTGAGGCTATCGTCTACCTCGAGCACAACGCGACCTACTACCGGTAATCGGAGCATCTGCAGCTCGATGAAGTTGCGCAGATGCTCGGTTTCCTGCCGTAGCGTTACCCGGTTGTTCTCTACCTCATAGATAATGTAACGCAAAATTTCGGAAAGCTTCACAATAGACTCTTCCGAATCCTGTGGCGACTTACGCACTTGCCAACGGATATTATTGAGGGTATTGAAAAGGAAATGCGGACTGATCTGTAACTTAAGCAGGTTGAGCTCGGCTGTTGTCTTTTCGAGTTCAATCAGCTTGTTCAATTCTTTCTGTCGAGCCTGCTCATTGTAAAAGAAAAGCATATTGCCGACCACCGTACACAAAAGAAAGATAATGCTGGGTCCCATAAAAATACGCCAAAAGAACACCTCTTCCTTATTCAACCGATGCAATTCGCCGCTGGGATTAAAATAAACGATAAGGTAGTTCAGCACGATATAGGCCGCCCACCCAAGGGCTACAAAAAGTACGAACTTATATCGGTTTCGAAAAAAGTATCGCGGTGCAGCAAAGCGAATAAGCAAATAGAAGATAGCGGCCAAAAAAGCAATATTCAGCACATGGGTAACGGCAAAATAAGGATCGAATGATTTGATCTTATCCGGCTCGTAGACGTAAGAAAAGAATGGGAATAACAGTAGTAAAAACCATATAATGATATGTAGATAGTAGTATTTAAAGAGTTTTCCAAGCATAAGGCTTCCATCCATTATTTAGACCACGACGTAATGGTAAACATTATTTCGAAATAATCAAACAGCGGACGCTACATTTCAGTAGCTCTTGGATCGTGGCGTTGAAAGAAGCCAATGGAACAAAAATTTTGGCACAGATCTTGCAAGTTTGGTATTATTCATAATTTAGGTTAATAATTGGTTAGTTAGTAAAAATCCTGAAGCTCCCCGCTTCAGGATTTTTTATGTCTGTCGGTGAAAAATGAAAGTATTATTTCACCGACTTTTCCACCGCATTCACCGAGAATATGCGTAGACACATCTAATGACCATATGCTATGGTGATCTGTTGAGCTACCTTTGAATTATCAAACAGCAAGTTAATGGCTGGTCGGAGTGGAAGAAGAGCTGTTAAAAAGAGAAAACATAAAAAAATTAAACATATTAAAACATAAGACCATGAAAAAGACATTCACAACAATCGCCGCCGCATTTATAATATTCGTTTCCTTCAACGCATTCGCTGAGGGGATGGCCAATCCCTTAAAAAATGTGGCATCGACCACCGTCATCAACACCTATCTAGAAGCGACTACCCTAGGCAGCGTAGCGTTGAACAATTTTTTGTTTGCCGACGATTTTGAATACCGAAATACGGCCAATGGCGATACATTTGAAAAAAAGGAATATAGTAACTTCCTGAAGATGCACCAAGGAATTAAATTTGACTGTAAGACGAGTTACGAAATTTTGGATCAAAGCGGACAGGCCTGCATCGCCAAAGCGATAATGGTCTTTGAACACTTCACCCGTGTGGATTACATCACGCTAAATCAAACCGAAGGAGGGTGGAAAGTAAGTAAGGTGGTAACAAGTTATCCAGAACAGTAAGTAATAGATAAAATCTTAACACATCAAAAGCCCACCGAAAATGTGGGCTTTTGATGTGTTGAAGCCTCTCGAACACAAGAAGCTTCACCAACCGAAGTGAAGGCAAATTACTTCAACGTTACGTCTAGGTATACCGAATGACGTCCGTAGGTATCGTAGAAAGGCTTGAATACAACATCGTCAATGCTGAATTCCAACTTTGTAGGATCACCTTCTATAGCTTTTCCAATATCTTGGGCATCGAAAGTCACCTTGCGCCAATCTTTACGTGCCTCGGGTTCCTGCGCCGCAAGCAATATCGGGCCATAGAACAAACTTGCAATATTTGGCTGATCCATCACAGCATCCAAATGGAACTGAAAAGGCATCTTCAAATCGAGCACATCTCCGTCTTTCCATTTCCGACTGATCTTCAAATAGCTTCCCGGTACTGCACTCACTTGCTGCGCTTTACCATTGATAGTTACGAAAAAACCTTTGGTTGCCCAAGCCGGCACACGTACATGAACATCAAATTTGCCATTGCCCTTAATAGTAAGGCGGGTTTCATCGGCCTTGGGAAAATCTGTCGTTTGATGAATGCTAACGCCTCGCTCCGTCCAATCCAACGTAGATGGAATATACAGATTCACATACAAGGCCTTATTATCACGGCTCTTAAAATAAATAGTATTTTGAAGCTTGGTGCTGCTCTCGATAGCCGTCCCGTTACAGCATGTAAACCCAGTCATGTGCGGGTTTCCAAATTGCTTAATCGCTCCGGGACGGAGCGGCACATGGTAGGTATTTGCCGGACTATCTTTTGCCACGGAAGCTAAGATATGATTATAAAGACCGCGTTCGTAGTAGTCCATCAATTCTGTACGCTGATCAAAAAGGAACAGATCGCTGGTCAACTTCAACATATTGTAGGTGGCGCAGGTTTCGTTTTGACCGCCGGCTGAAAAACCGTTCTCGTACAACGTTGCGGGCTGGCTGATGAAGCATTCCGCATTAGCGGGATTGCGAGCACCAGCAACACCACCGATACTGTACATGTAATCGTTCACCGCTTTGTACCAGAAGTTATCGGCTACTTTGTAATAATCGGGGTTGTTGGACACCCTGTACATCTCTATACTGCCCACAATTTGCGGAATATGCTGATTGGCATGTAAACCGCGAAACGTATCCACATTCTTCGCAAGTCCGTGCGAGTGATCGGCATCACCGTAGAACATCTTGATATTATCAAACAATTGGGCGGTCTTCAAGTAGTTTTCATTTTTGGTGATGGCGTAGAGGCGGGCCATGGATTCGTTCATCCCTCCGAATTCGCCTGCAATGTAAGTGTTCCACATCTTGATCAGGTTTTCGGTTGGCACTTTACTCAACCGCGCGTAAACCCAGTCGCCCATGCCCGTGGCAACATCCAGTGCTTTCTTGTTTCCGCTTACCTCATAAATATCGATCAAGCCGGCCAAAATCTTGTGGAGGGTGTAGTATGGTGCCCACACTTGATTCTTCTGTCCGCCATATTTAGCTCCCTGCTCCAACATGATAAACTGATCGGGCGGATAGGCACTGATAAACCCTTCACCCCAATTCCAGTAATCATTACGAATGCCTTCTTGGCTGAGATCCGAATCGTACTCTGTTTTTCCAGGCCCGAAAGGCACCGCCGTAGGATCGGCAACAGCAGCGCCGCCAGCCTGCTGCGGTTTGCCGGCCAACTGAGAAAGCTCAAAAAGCGTATTAACCATATACTCCATTTTTTGCGCAAAATTGGCCTGTAGCGTTTTGTCATAGCCCGTACCGGCATATGCCTGAGCAATGGCAGTCAAGTAATGCCCAGTAGCGTGGCCGCGTAGTTTGGTATCTTGACTATCCCATACGCCTAGAGGCGATGCACCTTGCGGCTGTGGCTGACCAAATGCATGCCTAAACATGTACAAAAAGGAATTAGGATCGGTTTTCGCCAAAGTGAGCACGAACTTGTCACGGTTTTCAATAAACTTAGTATCGTGATCGTGCATATCGTTGTCCAACGATACCTGATCGAGCTGAAAGCTGGCTAACTTGGATATCGGCGCTGTCGATTTGCTGTTGCCGCGAACGGTAACAATAGCCTTTGGCTTCAAATCGGTTCCAGGAACACGCCCTACAACAGTGTAGCGTCCGGCGCTGAGCACCTCGTTATTGTCGGTTGGCGACGGCCAAATCACCCGCACCTTCGGCCCTACCATACCATCACGGTAGCTGCCTTTCAGATAGCTAGGCAAGCGTGGTAACTCCCCCACAGCGGTTTCCACAGACACATCCGCAACTTCCTGCAGGTAGGCGTTGTACAACTGTGCCTTGGTCATTGGAAAGCTTGGAAGATCATCCTCCGCTTTCCCCATATGTGCCGTATCTTCATGCAAATCTTTTAAAGCATTATAGTAAATACCTGCAATCTGCTTCCGTGTGAGTGGCACCCTGTAGATACGAAAATCATGCAAAAGCCCCTTTAACGTTGGTTCGCCCACTATCAACGACTTACCGATAAAAAGCTGCCGCTTTGCTCCCGATTGCCCAAATACGTCAGTCAACTCCAAGGCTGCATTTTTAGCTTCGGCGACCGGCTTTCCATCTACATATGTTTGGATAGACTTCGAGGGGAGATCGACAACGATGGTCAGATGTACCCATTTATTAATGCTTATAGAAGGTGCTGCAACACCATAGCTGCGCTGTTCGCCAGCGGACACCCAGGCTTGATATCCGGGTTGCGTGGCCGATCCAACAGGAGCTGCGAAGAAGTGTTTGGATACCGATTGGCCAAAGTCAAAAAAATATTGCCCCTTTTTATCTGCCTTAAGGTTTACCCAACCTGTAATACTAATCGATTCCAAATCTGTCAATGTTTCCGGCGGCAACAGCACATAATCAGTTTGTCCGCCAGCGAGAGACAAAACCTTTCCGAATTGCTCATCTTGTACAAACGCCGGCTGTCCAGCAGCCAGCTTACCGTGCAGATTATTACGGGACCAATCTTTAAGGTCGCCGTCAAACACATACCGTGCAATCATTCCCGTCTCACCGATGCCGTCCAGTATTTGATCTCCACTTTGCGCTCGAGCAGCATCGGCACTAACCACTAAAAAGGTGGCTGTAACGAGTAAACACGATATTTCTTTGAAACCTTTCATAAATAGATAATTCACTGTTTTATAATTAAGGATAAAACTAGCGAGATTATCTGTGTTTCTATACGTCTATTTTAGCTAACTATCACAGGATATTAACAGGAATCTATTTTAGGCCTTCGCACATAAGAGCCACCTGTCGGTAAAAGCAATGAACGCCCACAAAACGAGCCAAATACAACGAAGCTTCTTTATCGAACTTTCAACTATCAAGTAGGTTAATAGCATTTTCTCAGAAAATTCCGTATTCATTCGCACCACAACGCAATAACGATCGGTCAGAAAATTGTCCAGCGAATACTAAACGAGTTTTAAAGTTGCGATACACTTATATCGCGTAACATGTACTTTAGTCGTTGTGTACTTTTTAGCACATTTTCTTGCTCGTTACTGAGCAATATCAAGGTACCGTTAAAAACAAAGGAAGGCTCTCCAGGATAAACAACATCCCATGGCTTCCCATCAGGCGTACTGTTTAACGCACCACAAAGCACGTCAGCAACGCCAGCCAGCCACCACAAATCGGGATGCTTAAAAAAAACAAGCTTATCATGATTGAGTTTCAACAAGTGAAAAAGAGACTTTGCATTAAGCCTCTCTGAAACAACAAGATACATCTTCCCACTACCAATCATGGCACGCTCCACTTCTATCTCTACCCGTTCTTTTTGCGCAGCATCACAACAAAACAAGTAATTGTGCCGCACAAAGGGAAACTTTAATTTCGACAAGATATGCGAAATTTTCCATTCTAAGGGCAATGCTTCAAATTCCTCCCGATACTGTTTTAGTCCTATTTTCTCCATCGATTTCCTTTTAAGTTCATCAACGCCCATAGCAGATAGCCGTCAAATTGAGCGCTAGGAAAGCGCCACTGTAAGCTATTGAAAATGAACGAATAACAAATTTTCAATGCTATGCTTATTATTTAATTTGAAAGAACGCCCGAATATATAAAATAAGTATTAATTTATTGAAAATAATTTCAACATTCAACAAAAGTAGGTGCACAATGTACTGCTAAGTCATGGTCAACGCAGGCAAACGTAACAAAAAAAACCAGAAGCGTTCAGCAATAGCACTACCCCAATACTTGCTTTAGATCAGCTATCAGATCTTCCCAATCCTCGATTCCTACAGACAGCCGTAACAAGTTATCGACAACGCCTACTTTTTCTCGTGTTTCTTTTGGAATAGAGCCGTGGGTCATGCTGGCTGGGTGATTGATAAGCGATTCCACTCCACCAAGCGACTCGGCCAAGGTAAATACTTGGAACCGTGAAGCTATACGAAAGGTCTCTTGCAAATCCGCATCGCGTAGCACAATGGAAATCATTCCACCGAAATCGCGCATCTGTTTTTTAGCAAGATCATGACCAGGATGATCTGGGAAACCTGGCCAGTAGATTTTCTCCACTTTCGGATGGTCTTTCAAAAATGAAGCCACTAACCGCGCATTCTCACAATGCGCCTTCATACGTACATGCAAGGTTTTTAGTCCGCGAAGCGCCAGAAAGGCATCTTGCGGGCCTGGGGTCCCCCCCACAGCGTTATAATAAAACCAAAGTTGCTTATAAAGATCCTCGTCATTCAACAAAAGGGCGCCCATGACGACATCGGAATGGCCATTCAAATACTTGGTTGCGGAGTGCATCACGATATCAGCACCTAAGTCCAATGGATTTTGTAGGTAGGGCGAAGCAAAGGTATTATCGACAACGTATAGTACGTTATGCTTTTTCGCGATAGTACCGATCGCCTCAATATCGGCTATTTTAAGCGTTGGGTTAGTCGGGGTTTCTACCCAGATCAGTTTCGTTTTTTCGGTCAGTGCATTTTCCACTTCCGTAGGATCCGATGTGTTGACGAAAACAAACTTGATTCCGTAGTGCGCATAAACTTTCGTAAAAATGCGATAGGAACCCCCATACAGATCGTCTCCCGTTAGCACCTCATCTCCCGGTTTCAACAGGCGCAACACCGTATCCGTTGCAGCCATGCCACTGGAAAATGCCAAGCCAAACTGCGCGTTTTCCAATGCCGCTAAACAATCTTCCAAGGCTTTGCGCGTGGGATTTGTTCCGCGGGAATACTCAAAACCTTTATGTTCGCCAGGTGAAGCTTGCTTATAGGTAGATGTTTGATAGATAGGTGTCATAACTGCGCCGGTCGTTGGATCGGCTTCCTGCCCTGCATGTATCGCTTTCGTTGCAAATTTCATGTTGAAAATTAAAAGTTAAAATTAAAAAGTCAAAATCGCACAGTAACGTAGTGACCGACCAACTGCTTTGCTCCCTGATCCGGGGCAACTTGGGCATAAGCATAACGTCCAGTTCCCCACACTTCATCCTCAAATCTAGCCAAAGAAACTCTCTTTTACAAACGATTGTCGAGTAAAAGGAACGGTGAGACATCACAAAGCAAAAAGAAAAATAAGGAAGAATCAACACGAAAACCTGAGTTGTCTCCGTAAACAATACGATCAGAAATCTAATGGCGAGGGATATACAAAGGTATAGCTAAGTGTTTGGCGAATCGTATCGCCAAGAACGCGCTTCTGAAAATTTTCGTGGTCTTCAAATCCCATTGGGGAGCGAAATCCATACTTGCTAGCCGAGGCTAAAATAACCTCCTTTTTGTGGGGATGTTCCGGTGTAACAAGATTATAGCAGGGCCTGGGTAAATGATTTTGGAAACCTAGTTCTATTAAGTTCAGCACATCGGTTTGATGAACAAAATTCGCCCGTTGCGCACCTGTCGTACAAACTTTATCTTGAAAATATTTAGCAAAGATACGTTGATCTCCAAACAAACCGCCTAAACGGTAAACCACAGTATGCGTTAACTCTTGCATACAGGTTTCAGCAGCGAGCAACTTGCTATCAAGCACATCTAAGTCCGTGTCTTCCGTAAAATCTCCATCCACATCGGGATAAATACCAACAGAACTCAAAAATATATGTTTTTGGTAGGCAAGCTGTTGCAACAACAACTTCGCTGTATTAAAACGTGCAGTAAGCAAAGGCCAATCGAGACGCTTTACAGCCGGAAGACTATTTAACACAAAATCGACACGGCGTGGAAAATCAGTTGGGTCGATGGCCTCATCAAAATTAGCCACAATAGCAGAAATACCAGTGGCTTGCAACCGCTGGCATTTCTCTCTGTTGGTCGTGGTAGCATAAACCTCGTGACCTTCCAACATAAGTTTGTTAGCGAAAGCTTCGCCAATCCAACCACAACCCAATATTAAGATCCTCACAATCTATATCTGCTTAACAGCGTCGCCGTTCAAAAGGCAGCGCATTCGTTTAATACGCTTTCGCAAACAACACGCGCTGCGTAGAAGGTTTGCCCGTAAAAATACAAATCCCATCTTCCAGCTTAGCATCCAAAGGAATACAGCGAATCGTTGCTTTAGTTTCCTCTTTCACGCGTTTCTCCGTCTCTACAGTACCGTCCCAATGGCAAGAAATGAATCCGCCTTTGTTTTCCAACACTTCTTTAAAAGCGTCATATGAGTCCACCTCCGTGATATGAGAATCCCGGTACTGCAAGGCTTTTTGATAGATATTTTCCTGAATGACATCCAGCGTTTTTTCAATAGCGACAGCCAGGCCCTCTTGAGCAACTGTCTCTTTGGTTTGCGTATCACGACGTGCTAACTCCACAGTCCCGTTCTGCAAATCACGAGCGCCAACGGCAATACGAAGTGGCACTCCCTTAAGCTCCCATTCAGCAAACTTAAATCCCGGACGTTGCGTATCCCTGTCGTCGTATTTATAGGATATTTCCTTCTGCTTGAACTCCCGAATCAAGTCGTCGACGAAACTATCGATTTTTGCTTTTTCTTCGTCAGTTTTGTAGATCGGTACAATAACGACTTGAATAGGCGCCAACTTCGGAGGAAGGACAAGCCCTTGATCGTCAGAATGCGCCATGATCAATGCCCCCATTAATCGCGTCGACACGCCCCAAGAAGTCGCCCAAACATATTCCTGTTTTCCTTCTTTAGAAGTAAATTTCACATCAAAGGCCTTCGCGAAATTCTGTCCTAAGAAATGTGAGGTTCCCGCTTGCAACGCTTTTCCGTCTTGCATCAATGCTTCAATACAATAGGTATCGAGGGCACCGGCAAAACGCTCGTTTTCTGTTTTACGACCACGGATTACAGGCACAGCGAGAATTTTCTCTGCAAACTCCGCATAGACGTCCAACATACGCTCTGCTTCTTCCACAGCTTCCTCACGAGTTGCATGTGCCGTGTGTCCTTCTTGCCATAAAAATTCTGAAGTGCGCAAAAACAAACGTGTACGCATCTCCCAACGAACAACATTCGCCCATTGGTTGACCAATATGGGCAAATCACGGTAGGACTCTACCCATCCTTTATAGGTATTCCAAATGATCGTTTCCGAGGTGGGGCGAACGATAAGTTCTTCCTCCAACTTGGCATCCTCATCAACGATGATATTCCCATGTCCATCATTTTTCAACCGGTAATGGGTGACTACAGCACATTCAGTGGCAAATCCCTCGACATGGGCAGCTTCTTTGGAAAAAAAAGATTTGGGAATAAACAAGGGAAAATAAGCATTTGTATGTCCTGTTTCTTTAAAACGCTTATCCAAGATGGCCTGCATCCGCTCCCATATACCGTAACCGTAGGGTTTAATAACCATGCAACCGCGTACCGCCGAATTCTCGGCCAAATCGGCTTTGATCACTAAATCATTATACCACTGCGAATAGTCCTCACTCCGGCTTGTTATTCCTTTTCCCATGTATGTCTTTAAATATTTCTATAACAATTTGTGTAATTTTTCCGTTTTTTAGTAAAACCTGAGCGAGCGCTGAAGTTTTATTTATATTTTTGAATATGGGATTAAACCCTCTTCCAAAATACGCGTCTAAGATAGTAATAAAGACTGTAATTTATCGAAAGTTTTAACAGTAGTGGATATCATGAAAAAAAATAGGTTATTGATCGGAAGTTTGGCACTAGCGTCTGTTGTTGCGCTCGGCGCGTGCTCGACGAGTAGGCAAGTTGCTTACAAAGACGATGTGTATAATAATCAATCCAGATCGCAAAGGGATTACCAGAGCCCGGATTATTATTACACCGATGGACAACAAGTACAAGACGAATATGCGCAAAATGAACATTATACCGACGATTACTCGGATGAGGAATACGTAGAAGGCTATGAATACGATGAAGGATTGGAATATGCCAATCGTATCAATCGTTTCTACTACGGCGGTCCGGGCATGGGTTATTACGATCCATGGTTTGATCCATGGTTTGGCTATGGCGGCATGGGTCTAGGCTTTTCCAACTGGGGTTGGGGCGGCGGCTGGTCGATGGGATTCGGCTGGGGTGGCGGCTGGGGCTGGGGCTCTCCATACTATGGCATGGGCTGGGGCTCACCATGGGGATGGGGCGGCGGCTGGGGCTACAACGCCTGGGGTCATCCGTTCTATGGACACAACAACTTCTACTACGGCGGTAATTATAACGGCGGAAACCGTTACAGGGTTAGGCCAGCAGGAGCAAGCGTCCGAACAGCATCCAGATCAGGCTACAATAGCCGCGTGGGTACACGCACAGGCGCTCGCGGATCTTCAAGTGTTGTTCGCGACGGTAGCGGCCGTATTCTGACAGGTCGATCAGCAGTTCGCGCTTCAGGAAGCACACGTACTGGTGAAGGCACGCGTGTAGGCGGTACTTCCCGCACACGTACCTCTTCAAACGGTACTGTTGTTCGTAGCGGAACAAGCCGGGCAAACAATGGCGTCACCAATGGGAGCCGCGTAGGTACAGCGCGCACCACTCGTGGAGGAAGCAACGTTGGTACGGTGGGCACATCCCGCTCGACAACAAGACCATCGGTAGGCACGGCTCAAGGTTCAAGAGGCTCATCAATGGGTACATCAAGATCAACAACAAGACCGACAACAACCTCTGGAAGCTCGAGAAGTTCAGGATCATCTTATACGCCATCCAGAAGTTCTTCAGGAAGCTCGATGTCTAGCGGTTCTTCAAGAAGTTCAGGCGGCTCAATGTCCAGCGGCGGCGGCGCTTCTAGAAGCTCTGGAGGCGGTGGCGGCGGTGCTCGTTCTGGCGGCGGAAGAACAAGATAATAGCTTTAACGATAGCCAATATGAAAGCAGTTTATATTGGCTATTTTTTTTGAACATCAATTATACTATATGAAACTAAAAAGCATACTCTTCACCTCTTTATTTATATCATCCTTAGGCATCAACGTAAACGCACAAACGGTTGACGATGCACTTATATTTTCGCAGGAACACAATGGTGGTACAGCACGTTTCAAAGGTCTAGGTAATGCAAAAACCGCGCTAGGTGGCGACATCAGTTCTATCACAGGAAATCCGGCGGGTCTTGGTTTTTTTGGACAGTCTGATATATCCATCACCGCGGGATACAACAACGCGCGTAATCAGGGTAGTTTTTTTGGAACCAATGCAAGCCGTAATAAGGGACGTTTCAATATTGACAATGCTGGTGCTGTGTTTCACTTCCCAAAAAACGAAGGATACCATGGCTGGCAAAACTTTAATATCGGAATCAATTACGAAAACACAAACACTTTCAACAATAACGTACGATACGAAGGAATCAACCCGAACAATACCATTGTGAGTGCTTATACCGATGAGATTCAGGCGAACGGTAGCGCTGGTTTTGCAAATGATCTACGCGACATGAAGTTGATCGAACGTTTTCCGGGCAACAATGCAGGCTATTTTCCGATAACTAATGAGACTGGTGACAAAACACAGATTAGTGATGTCCTGACCAGCGGTTTCAGTTCGCGAAGCGCTATCGCTTTTGGAGGTAATTACAACAACAAATTTTATATTGGTGGTACCATCGGCGTAACGAGGTTTCGTTATGAAAACTCTGCGCAATTTTCGGAATATGGATGGACCAAAAATGCCGCAACGATATCGCCCGACAATCCAGATTCTGACTTTTTGGATCCCTCGAGTGGAGACAACCGTTACTTGAACACCAATTACGAACTCTTAGACGATTATTACCAAGTGACAGAGGGTGCCGGTTTTGATGTCAAGATCGGAGCCATTTACAAACCGTCAGTTGATTGGAACCTAGGGGCAACCATAACATCACCAACGTGGTACACGATCGACGACTATAACGACAACTATATTGGTGTCGATTACTTTGATAACGAAGATGCGACTACCTCCTTTGATTCACGTAATGTGGAGTATCAGAACCCTACCTACACGTACAGACAGATCACACCATGGAAGTTTGCGCTAGGGGTTTCTAAGTTCTTTGGCCGTGGACTAGTTACAGCAGACGCAGAATACGTCGATTACAGCACCATTAAGCGCCGAACAATAGAAGGTAGAAACACCGTTCAGGAGGGCATTTGGGACGATGCCGTAAAAGACGCTTACCAAAGTGTCGTAAACTTCCGCATCGGAGGAGAATATTTGTTTACCAATGCAATCAGCGGCCGTGCAGGTTTTAACTATTTTGGCAATCCTTATCGCAATGCAGATAATACGCAGTATAGTGGTAGCCTAGGTTTGGGGGCAAAACTTTCAAATACACTTTATTTAGATCTAGCGGTTGTACATTTGGTGAACGACTATAAAGTACGACCCTATTCTATCGACGAGGCTTTTTGGAATACACCCAACCCGACCGCTGACATAAAACATCAACGTACAACGGCGGTATTAACCTTCGGAGCGAAGTTTTAATTGTAAAAGAGATAAGCTTCAGTAGAAAGCTTAAAAATATCTTCTAAAAAATAAGCCACCTAGACGACGATCCAGGTGGCTTATTTTTTGACATCCAGAGAAGGCGAACAATAATTCCCCTTTTCCTCCCCAAAAGCCAACGACCAAGCGACAATAAAACCAGCTTCTTAAGCTTGTGTTCCTTCTTCTGGCTTCGCGATAGGCTTTACACTGAGCTTACGAACAAAGAGGTTATAATTCTCATGCTTCTCGACATACACCTCTTCTCCGGCATCAATAAAGCCATCCAAAGCTACCGCATCGTACCATACACCATCGATCTCTATCTTGCCTGCGGGACGCAACACCGTACGGGCAATTGCATTTTTATGAATGAGGTTGGCCTTTTGAGGTGACGACACGTAACCTTGCTCCGCTTGTTGCTCATCGGCTAAGACCAACACTCGGAAGGCAGAAGATCGCAAGATATTACGCCCAAAAATAACCATCAATACAATAGTCAATACCATCGCCCCTGTTACGATGAGAAAGGAATTCATCAATAGACCCGGCTGTGTTAGTTTAAAGTCGAGGAAATCATTGTCTACCATAGAGAAGGCCAGGCCGCAAAGCACAAATATGATCCCGAGGATACCTGCCACACCAAATCCAGGAATCACAAATACCTCCAGCGCCAAGAGAATAACACCGAGCACAAAAATGGCTATCTCCCAATTATCCGCCAATCCTTGAATATAAAGCGGTGCGAAAAATAGCGATGCAGATAGCAGTGCAACAACCAGAGCAAAACCGATTCCGGGCGTTTGCAACTCGAAGTATATGCCGCCAATAATGCCCAAAATAAGGAAGCCACTGACCATCGGGTTAATTAAAAAAGCAACGAGCTGATCGATCAGCGTTACCTTATGCTGTACAACTTCTGCGGGCTTTATCTGCGCTTGCTGGTACAATTCGTTTATATTCGTGATCTCGGCTTTCACCAAGCCAGCTTTAACAGCTTCTGCGGCGGTTAAAGTAAGCAATTTGCCGTCGGGTTTTAAATTTGGAATAGACACTTCAGCATCTACAAAAGCTTCTGCAATCTTAGGGTTTCGTCCTTTCGCTTCTGCCGTCGCACGCATCAATCCGCGCATGTAAGACTGATATTTTTCGGGCATAATTTCCCCGTCCTGATTAACCACACTGGCAGCCCCCAAACTTCCACCACGATGCATGTAAATATCATCTGCAGCCAAAGAGATCAGCGCGCCAGCGGATGCCGCATTGTTGTTGACATAAACCATGGTTTTCATCTCGGAGTTTAGCAATTTAGAGCGTATTGAATCGGCAAAGTTCACGGCACCGCCAAACGTATTAAGTTCAATCAAGAAGGTTGACGCGCCAATTGCCTGGGCCTGCTTGTAGGCTAGATCTATCGTACGCCAAGCATTGGGGCCGATTTCATCCTTGATATCCACCTTGTAAACGGTCTGCGCATCGGACGTACCCAAGAATACAAAAAATGGGAAGAGGAAAGCCAAAAAGGATTTTGTAATTTTGTTCATATATTGATTTTAATAATCGCGATCATTTTTCTGTAATGACTAAATATACAATATATAAAGCATTTGAAAAAAAATTTCCTTCCCAGATCTGGAAAATTGTCGTGGACGCACGGACCCTCCAAGTCGCCGTGGAAACACGTGACGATGAGACGACCAGGCCTAAACTACATGTTTTCGATTTTTCAGGGAGCCTACTACTGGAGAACCTTTTGATCGATGAAAAAGAGTGGACACTAGAAGCACTTCAACACCAAACAATAATCCTGAAGCGTCTCGGTGATACGTCGCCCGTGAAAGAAGGAATTTGGTTATTAGACCTTCAGGGCAATACGCGCTATCTTTCGCATGAGCATACTTGGATCGACACCTGTATGGATTTTGTCAAGGTGCGCCATCGAAGCATACAAAGCGGATTTGAAGAACACATAGACATCCGAACCGCTAGAAAAGCTGTGGGACACGATAGCAGTTGCGACAGCTACAACACGTCGCTCAAGATGCCCACTCCTTACGGTGGGATACTTCCTCCGCACCTGAGCCAGCTCCCCTATGTCGATATCCCTTGGATAAGTCGTGCGGACGACAAGTTGTTGATTAGCTATCACAGTAAAGACGAACATGGATACCATTTAAACCTTTGCATCGCAAACCCATCTAACGTGCTACACGAGCAACGACTGTTAGCGGATATGCCAAAGATGATTCCCCAACCCTATTTCCAGATTGGGCATCAAATATTCTTAATGTCATATAATAAACAGGAAATTGTTTCGTATTTAGTATAATTGCATCCGTATGATAAAAACAAAAGCTTTTTCCGCTTTTATAAAAGTGGGTTTTGTAGGTGTTTTATGTTCACCTTTTTTCTTAGTGGCCAAGGCTACAGTTCCTTCCATATCCAGTAATCATGTTCACGTTATTGTACCCGACTCGATTGGTACAGAGATTATAAATGGTCAATTCTATATTATTCACCGAGTAGAACCAAAAGACACTTACTATGGGCTTGGTCGCCGTTATGGGGCGCCGGTAAACAGTATCATGTCGGCCAACAATAAGAAATCGTTAAAACCCGGCGACACGGTAAAAATACCGACCAACCGGCAGGCTACAGCAGCGGCTGTAGCACCGCCGGTAGCCGCACAACCTATAAAGAACGCTGTACCCCAAAGTGAGCAGCAAGAGGTGCTAACGGAGTATAAAGTCGGCAAAAGCGAAACCTTATTTGCGATCTCGCGCCGCTTCAACACCACGGTGGACGATATCAAAAAGATGAACAATTTGACATCCAATGCCGTGAAAGAAGGTCAATTGCTAAAAATCCCTAATTCGGATTACCAAGAGCCCCTTCCAGAGATCATACCGGAGCCGATTATCGACACGCCTAGTATCGCCGAACAGCATGAAACCAATCTAGGTTTCGAGGCGAACCGTTATGGTATTCGTGAAAAGCAGGAAAAAGGCATCGGTGTATGGATGGAGAATTTGGAAACCGACGGCAAGAGCAACCTAGCATTACACAAAACTGCACCGATTGGAACGATACTTAAAATTACCAACCCGATGACGCGCAATGTCACCTACGCCAAAGTCGTGGGTAAATTTACCGACAACTCGGATACACAGGGAGCTATAGTTGTGCTTTCTAAGTCTGCGGCATCTTATATTGGCGCTTTGGACAGAAGATTTTTGATAGAAATAGCATATGGCGTACCTTTGCAGTAATTTAAGTTAATATTGCATTCATGAACAAACCTTACGTAATTGGTATCGCGGGAAGCAGTGGATCGGGAAAAACGTTTTTTCTACGCAGTTTTCTGAACCATTTTTTGACCGAACAAGTGACCCTGATTTCCCAAGACGATTACTATATACCGGCGAATACAAAAACCCAAGAGGAAAATAGGCTATACAACTTCGACCTCCCTACAGCGATTAACAGAACTGCTTTTTTTCATGACATAAAGCAGCTTTTTGATGGGCAGGTGGTACATAGAGAAGAGTATACTTTTAACAATCCGAATTTAAAACCGAAAATGTTGGAAATAAAACCTGCCCCTATCCTTATTGTGGAAGGTCTTTTTATTTTCCATTATGAGGAAGTAAACGATCTATTGGATTTCCGTATCTTCTTGGATGCGGAGGAATCTGTCGCCTTGGAACGCAGATTGCGCCGAGATTTAATCGAAAGAGGTTACGACCACGATGACGTGATGTATAAATGGGAGAACCATGTCGTCCCATCCTACAAAGAATATCTATTGCCGTTTAAGCCTATTTGTGATTTGGTGATCATCAACAATTCCGACGATCCCAAAATCATTGATGACGCGGCCAATAAGATCTCCGTAGACCTGAAAGAAAAAAAATCGGATATCATTATTATTTAAATAGAATCTAAATAACTATCTTTGTATCGGAGATGGATTTGATAGTAAGCCCTTTAACGCAACAAGAGATCAATAATCCCTTTTTTGATGAAACAAAAAAGGGATTTAATAGTTGTGCAGACTTCGATTGTTGCATTTTTAAGAAATGCTGTAAGAAATACAAACGAGGCAAGCGTTGCAAGAAATGCCCAGATCGATAGAGAGGGTATTTGCCGAGATCTGCAGGAGTCTACTCCTCCATGTAGTCCAAATCTTTGTTAAAACTTTCCTTCAGTTTGCTAAGTGCAAAAATGGCTATCCCTGAAAGCAAGATCGTCACGGCTATCGCGGCGTGCAGAATTCCAAATTGAGAAACCAACCAACCATAAAGAATCGTTGAAGGAATTAATGCTCCCCGTACAAAATTCGGCGCTGTAGTCGCTACAGTTGCCCGTAAGTTCGTACCGAACTGTTCCGCAGCGATCGTCACAAACGTCGCCCAGTAGCCCACACCAAGTCCCATCAAGAAAGCTAACCAAAGGAATTTCGTTTCAGATATCCCCGTACTGGACAAATACCAAATGGAAAAAAGGAGGATCATCACCTGACAGACAAATACGGCCTTCTTTCGGGACTTCAACCATTGTGCTATTAGACCGGCAAACACATCCCCCAAGGAAATTCCCAAGTAAGTAAACATAACACCCTTTCCAGCACTAAGAGGTATCTCAGCAGACAATGCTTTACCAATCTCGGGAGCCTGCGTAACCAACACCCCTACCACAAACCAGATGGGTAGGCCAATACATAGACAATACACATACCGCAAGAATCTTTCCTTCTTGGCAAATAGCATAGCGATATTACCTTTGACCACCTTCGCATGCTCCTGTTGCGTAAATAACCCCGACTCAAAAGTGCCCACACGTAGCAAGAGTAAACATACCCCCATCCCCCCGCCTACAAAATAGGCCGTACGCCAATCAAACCATTCCGAAACATAGTAGGCTAATATCGCTCCCAACACCCCTACCGCAGCCACGACCATGGTTCCATATCCACGTTTCCCTTTAGCCATGGTTTCGCTGACCAAAGTGATGCCAGCGCCTAACTCGCCCGCAAGGCCAATACCAGCGATGAAGCGCACCCAGGCGTAGCTATTTACATCTTGTACAAAACCATTGTAGATATTGGCCAAGGAGTATAGAAAAATGGATGCGAAGAGAACTTTAAGCCGACCAAATTTATCCGCAATAACCCCCCAAATGACGCCACCAATAAGTAGCCCAGCCATCTGCATATTCAGCACGAATTCCCCCTCGCTACGCATCTGTTCATCAGCTATGCCAATGTCTCGGAACGATTGTACCCGCACAATCGAAAAAATAATCAAATCGTATATATCCACGAAGTAGCCCAAAGAGGCAACCATGACCAATAGCCATACTTTTCGCGAATTAGCAAATTCTTCCATCAGTTTATATTTTGGAAGGTCAATTTACAACGCTTTTACATTTATTACAAGAATTAAACATTCCCACACTCGTAGAAAAGCATTTGGAGTTCTATATTTGTAGGATGCAGCTCTCGCCAAAAGCGTTAAAATGGGTCTTACGTTTTTATCCGCCCTTCTTTTTTCAAAGAATTTGGGTCAAAAAAATATATCCCGATTTTCAACAGCTGGATATGACGATACAGAAGAGCCTGTTTAATCGAAATAGCAATGGAACAATTTTCGGAGGGACGATATTTGCATCCGTAGACCCCATACATACGCTGCTCTTGGATCAGATCTTCAGGCGTAAGGGCATAACGAAAACCGTCACCTGGCTGAAAGCCGCAAAGATAGAATACTTAAAACCAGGACGAAAAAGCCTACATTTTTCCATTCGTATAAGCGAGGACGATCTAGATAAGGCACTCGAAGCTGTCAAAAAAAACGGAAAAGTCGTTCAGGAATTTGAAATTTTGATCTATGATGTAGAAGGGTTGCTTTGTGCCCGATCAACCAACGAGATCTACATTCGCGACTTGTCGGCGCCACGCCCGCCAGTAACGCCCTTGAAAAACCTGCAAACATAAAAGTGAAATATGAAAACAATAACCCTAAGCATGGCCACATTAGGCCTAATCATCTTGGCAAGCTGCCAAAACATCAAAGAGGAGAAGAACGATCCCAAGGTTATTTCGCAACAAGCGATTGAAGTTCATGATGAAATTATGCCGCAAATATCTTCATTTGACAAGCACAGCATCTTAATCGATTCGTTGCTTAACAACCTAGCCAGTATGCAGCGTAGCAACAATGCGTTGGACACCGTTACCACACGCCGCGACCTGACGCAGTTAAAGTCGGACTTGGAGTCCGCAACCGACAAAATGATGGTGTGGATGAAAGAGTACCAGCCGGATAGTGCCGACGCCAGCTATCAAAAAGCAGAGGTTGAACGTATCAGCAGTCTGAAGTCTGAATTTGAGACCGTGAGCAAAAGTGCCGAAAAGGTGTTGGCTCCTTTTAACAAATAGCTATATGAAACAAAGTTACCTCCGGTTTGCGCCATTACTGGCATGGAGCATCATGCTGCTTTCATGCAGTAGCCAAACCGAAAAAAAGCTTCCGATTATCGGCGAACGAGATACAGAAGAACGTATCTTGGACGGAAAAACGGTGATCGATACGGTATATCCAAAAATCCCTGCTTTCAGCTTTCTAAACCAAGATAGCGTGACCATTAACGAGAAGAAATTTGATAACCAAATCTATGTGGCAAATTTCTTCTTTACACATTGTCCCAGTATCTGCCCTACGATGCAACGCAATCTATTGAAGGTATACGAAAAATACAAGGGCGACAAACGCATCGCCTTTCTTTCGCATAGCATCGATTTCAAGTATGATTCGCCGAGCGTGCTAAAATCTTATGCCGATAAACTAGGTGTAGATAACGACCAATGGCAATTTGTAACGGGAAGTAAAAAGGACGTCTATGGCATCGCAGAGAACTATTTGGTGTACACCAAAGAAGATGCTTCTGTACCAGGCGGCTACGACCACCAAGGATACCTCGTTTTGATTGACCAACATAAGCATATACGAGGTGCCTATGATGGTACCAATGATGATCAGGTGGCGCAGCTTTTTACCGACTTGGAAATATTGTTCAACGAAAAACCTTAATCAGTAGTGCAAAATCGGCTTGCCACACTTTTAGCAATAACCTTGTTCATAGGCATGCTGATCTACGCTTGCCAACCGAATGTGAGCGTTCAGACCGCCCAGTATGCGGTGAATGGGCAAAAACTGTATACCACCCATTGCCAGAACTGCCATGGAGCAAAGGGAGAAGGCCTAGGAAAACTGTATCCCCCACTGACGGACACGAGCTATTTAAGTCAACAAAGGGATAAGCTCGCTTGTATAGTGAAGTATGGGATAAATGAGCCTTTAGAGATACATGGGCAACGATACGAAGAGCAGATGCCGGGAGTAACGCAACTGAGCGATATCGAAATAGCCTACATTCTTACCTACGTGACAACTCGGTTTGGCAAAGATACGCATAGCTATACGCTAGAGGAAGTGCAAAAGGGTCTAAAGGCTTGCAAATAAAATGAGGTTTCCAAACGGGGAGAATGGAAACCTCTACTAACCAATTATAAACCTAAATTATGATGACACAAATATAAGATGTCATTAACCGATCCGCAATACCAATAAAAGATTTAACGGATATTTAACATCAGCTTCACGTTCTCCGCAAAAGAGAATACTCCTTCTTTATAACAAATATTTGACATTTGAGATCATAGTTTTTGACTACATTTGCAACCGAATGAACGTTCAATTGCTAAATAAAAAAGAAGCAATTTTCGAAAGTACCCTAACCCTCATCAACGAGAACGGCTTTCATGGGACTCCAATGAGTCAAATTGCTTCACACGCCAATGTGGCGACTGGTACGATTTACCATTACTTTGCGTCGAAAGACGAACTGATAACCGAGCTTTTTGCTCATTGTCGGGTAAAAACTAATGAACACATCTTTAATGTAGAAGAGAGCCTCTCGTACAAAGAGAAATTTTTTTACATATGGAACCGATTAGTGGACTACTACCTCGCCAATAAAAAAGTATTCTGGTTTGTAGAACAATTTTATTCTTCTCCATATTATGAACTCATACAGCAGACGAAAAACCCCAGCTACTATGGAGCGGATCGTATGCGTATGTTCTTTGAAGAAGGAATAAATGCAGGGATTATACGAGACGTGAGCTTCCCGACATTGATATCGCTCTATATCGGTGCAGCTACCTCACATGTAAAAATGGTGACCTACGGATTTTGCAAAGCGCAAAAACAGGGTCGCGAAGATCTAATTGAAATTATCTGGAATGGTGTTAAAAATCAATAATATGAGATTCAAAAAAGTTGTTTTATCTCTACTTCTAGCCTCCTGTATCGCGGGGGTATCCCATGCTCAAACTACACAAGGCAGCGGAAAACTCAATGGCAACGCAACGTTGGACGAACTTATCAGTTTCGCCCTACAAAACAAAATCGAGCTGAAGCAAGCCGGCATCGATAAAGAAATCGGAGAGCGGGACATTGCCTCGGCACTTTCCGGTTGGTTTCCGCAAATCAATGCGACAGGATCATTGGCCCACGCCATCCAGATACCGACGAACGTTATCAACGGCCAAGTGATACAGATGGGCCAGAAAAACACCAGCGCCTTTGGCATACGTGCCGATCAGGCGCTGTTGAGCCCTGCACTTTTCCAAGCTTCGCGTGCAGCAAAATTTGTGCGGCAGCAAAATGATCAAAATATCGAAAGCACTAGGATTACAACGGTAGTTGATGTTAGCAAAGCCTATTACGATATCTTAACCTCCGAGGAGTCGATCAATATCATCAACGAAAACATCGTCCGTCTTGAACGGCAATATACCGAAGCCAATGCACGCTATGAAACCGGCTTGGTTGATAAAACGGATTTCAAGCGTGCCCTGATATCGCTCAACAATACCAAAGCCGAGTTGAAGACGGCCAAGGAAATGCGCAATTATAAGTACGATTATTTAAAAATGTTGTTGGGTTTAAATCCAAAAGAGGCATTGACACTGTCTTTCGAAAATCAAGCGATGGAAAGCGATATCCTGTTGGATACGACCGAGATATTGAATTACGCTAACCGCGTGGAATATCGGCAGACCGAAACATTGAAAAGCATACAGCAATTGAATACGCAATACCAAAAGTGGCAATTTTTACCGCAATTGAGCGCTTATGGAATGTATAATGCCAACTTTTTCAACAACCAATTCAGTAACCTTTACTCAGCCAATTTCCCAAGTTCGTCGATAGGATTGTCGTTGACGCTGCCAATTTTTACGGGTACCAAACGTATTCAGGAAATACGCAAATCCATATTGCAGGAAGAGCGCCTAGCTTGGGATCTTCAAAATTTGGAGAACATGATAAGTACCGAGTATTCCGCGGCCATGGCAAGCTATCGTTCTAATATGAATGAATGGCGCAATTCCAAGGGGAACATGGAGCTCTCCGAAGATGTTTATAACACCATTAAGCTACAATACGACGCTGGGGTAAAAACTTACCTCGAATTGATGACCGCAGAAGCCGATCTAAAAACAAGCCAGCTAAACTATCTAAATGCGCTATACGCTGTTTTATCGAGTAAATTGGACATTCAGAAGGCCCTTGGAACAGTTGACATCACAAAATAACAAACCTTATCAAACAAAGAAATACACGAAACCATGAATAAGAACTTTTTATTTTCCGCTTTAATCATAGGTTCAGGATTGTTTTGGCAATCTTGTGGATCCGGCAATGAGTCGTCCAAGCAACAGCAGGGAGCAGCACAGGGTCAACCGGCAGTTCCGGTGACAACAACCGTTGTTGAAAAACAGATTGTATCCGGTATTAAGAGCTACCCTGGCAGCGTCATTCCATTACAGGAAACGAAGATTTTTGCCGAGGTAAGTGGATATGTAACAAAAATAAACGTGACTGACGGCGCTTCGGTATCCAAAGGTCAAGTACTGTATGAGATCGACCGCATCCGCTACCAGGCAGCGGTAGACCAAGCAAAGGCAGCTGTGGAAATAGCAAAGGCGACCTTGCAGCGCGGTGAAAAGGATTTATCACGCTACCAAACGTTATCCGAAAAAGATGCGATCGCGAAACAAACGCTGGACAATGCCGTCACGGAAGTAAGCAATCTCAAGGCACAAGTTCAATCGGCCCAAGCAGCCCTAACAACGGCGCAAACAAACCTGCAACGTGCTGTGATCCGTGCACCTTTCAGTGGTGTTGTTGGCATATCCCTTGTGCGCACGGGCGCTCTCGTGTCTCCCGGAACAACGGAGATAAACACCATCAGCACCATCGACCCTATTACTGTAGAATTTCAGGTGAGCGAGCGCGAGATTGCTGAATTTTCAGCGTACCAGACAGGGAAATCAGCAACCGAAATCAGCGTTGTGTTGCCGGACGGAACCACGTACGCCAACCTCGGTAAAGTGACCATCATCGACCGTGCGGTCGACCCACAAACTGGAACCATCAAAGTACGTGCGACATTTAGCAATGCACAAAATACGTTACGTGCAGGTATGAACCTGACCATCAACGTAAAGAGCACATCGACGAGCGAGCAAAACATCATTCCGTTTAAGGCAGTTCAAGATCAATTGGGAGTTTACAATGTTTACGTAGTCAACGACAGCAGCCAGGCAGAAATCCGTCCGGTGAAACTGGGATTGAAAGTAGGTGAGCAAGTCGTTGTCGAGTCGGGTGTCGAAGCTGGCGAAAAAATCATTGTCGACGGCCTTATGAATGTGAGAGCCGGTGCAAAGGTCGTTGAAAATGCGCCAGCTGCCGATAAAGCTGCGCAGAAGTAATTGTCGAAGTACTAAACTAAAAGAATAGAAATGATCTCAGAAGTATTTATAAAAAGGCCTGTCACGGCGATCGTTATCTCGATCTTGATTATGATCATCGGTACGATCTCCATCATGACATTGCCGATCAGTCAATATCCGTCCATAGCGCCGCCAACCGTTACCGTAACGGCGAACTATACCGGGGCAGATGCGCAGACGGTAGAACAAACGGTAACCACGCCGATAGAAAGCCAAATCAACGGTACACCAGGCATGATCTACATGTCTTCCAACAGTACCTCCAATGGTCAATCGACGATTACAGTTACCTTTGAAGTAGGTACAGACATCGACGTAGCCACACTGGATGTGCAAAACCGTGTAGGTATAGCCGAACCGGCTTTACCAGAGGCAGTACGCCGGCTGGGCGTTGTGACCAGGAAAGCCAACACGGACATCTTAATGTTAGTATCCTTGGTGTCGCCAAAAGGTACACGCGACGATAAATTTTTGGCCAACTATGCCAACCTTTATGTTAAAGATGCGATTTTACGCGTAAAGGGTGTGGGGGATGTAACGGCTTTCGGTCAACCATTCTCCATGCGTGTGTGGCTTGATGCCAACAAATTGACCGCATTAAAATTGACGCCTGCAGACGTCTCAACGGCCATTTCCGAGCAAAACCTACGCATTCCCGGCGGATCGGTGGGCGCTCCTCCTCTACAAAATTCTCAAGTATTTGAATATCCTGTAGTCACCGATTCTGACTTATCTTCTGTGGAAGATTTTGAGGAAATCATCGTAAAATCCAACAGCGATGGATCTATTGTGCTGTTAAAGGATGTAGCACGGGTGGAATTGGGGCAATTTAGCTATGCTACAACAACCCGCACCGACGGCATGATCTCTACAGGCATGATGGTAGCGCAGACTCCTGGAGGAAATGCTGTGGAGACGGCAGAAGGAATCTACACGGCCTTGGATCAAATGAAAAAATCCTTTCCACAGGATGTCGATTACGTGGTGGGCTATGAGACTGTTTCCGTGGTGCACGCATCCATTGACTCGGTTATCCATACGTTGGTGGAAGCGCTTATTCTGGTTACGCTCGTTGTATTTTTCTTTCTGCAATCTTGGAGAGCGACTTTGATTCCGGTCTTGGCCATTCCTGTGTCGATAGTGGGTACGTTTATTTTCTTTACGCTTTTCGGCTTCTCAATCAACAATCTGACATTATTGGCCTTCGTCCTAGCCATCGGTATCGTGGTGGATGATGCGATCGTCGTGGTGGAAGCCGTCCAACATTATATTGACCACTATAAGATGAGTGCACGCGATGCGACCATCCACGCAATGAAAGACATCACCGCGCCGGTTATTGCTATCGCCTTGATATTGGCAGCGGTATTCGTACCAGTAGGTTTTATCCCGGGTATGGTAGGTAAATTGTATCAACAATTTGCAATCACGATCGCGGTATCCGTGATGTTGTCGGCCTTTATCGCCCTTTCTTTAACGCCAGCACTCTGCTCTTTACTGTTAAAGCCAACTTCCGTAAACAAAGACGCAAGGGGCTTGAATAAGTTCTTTTACAAATTCAACCTTTGGTTTGAGCGCGTGACCCACAAATATTCGAGAGGGGTTCGCGTTTGTATCCGCCGAGCGCCTTTAGCATTGATCATTTTACTATGTATCTTCATTGGCACGGGCTACATGTTCACGACCAAGCCTACCGGATTTATTCCGACAGAAGATAATGGTTCCTTCTTTGCCGGCGTCAACCTTCCAGAAGGATCTTCTGCCAGCAGAACATCGGCCGTATTGAGCGAACTTGACGAGCAGTTCCGTAAAGACTTCCCAGAAATTGAACACATTACGCTGATTGCCGGTATCAACATCTTGAATCGATCGTTCAAATCCAATGCAGCCACACTTTTCGTATCGTTAAAACCTTGGGCCGAGCGGAAACGTACGGCAGCGCAGATAACAGGCGCCATCATGGGCAAATACGCCGCCTACGGAAAAGCACGTGTGCTGGCGGTAACACCGCCGGCGATTCCAGGTCTCGGAACTTCGGGAGGTTTCTCCCTGATGATCCAAGATCAGCAAACTGTAGATATCAAGCAGTTTGAAGCTGTTGTTGGCAAATTCTTGGGCGCGGCCAACCAACGTCCGGAAATCGGCATGGCCTATACACTCTTCAACTCTAACTCGCCAAACTTCAAAATTTCTGTCAACCGTGAGCAGGCGAAAAAGATGTTGGTGCCCATATCCTCTATCTACAGTACAATTTCAGCGTACTTGGGTTCGTCCTATATCAACGACTTTACGCGTTATGGCCGTAATTTCCGAGTCGTAACACAAGCAGACAATGGCTACCGTATGAATATTGAGGATATCAACAAGTTGTATGTCAACAATACGAAAGGAGCATCTGTTCCCCTGAGCAGCTTAGTGACTTGGCAAATGGTGCAAAATCCATCGATCATCAACCACTACAACATCTTTAGAAGTATTGAGGTTAGTGGATCGGCAGCACCGGGCTACAGCTCCGGAGATGCGCTACGCGCTTTAAGAGAGGTAGCAGCCGAAACCTTACCGAATGGCTACAGCTACGATTTCTCTGGACTTTCCCTACAAGAAAGCCAATCAGGAAACACGACCATCATGATTTTTGCGCTGTGTATTATCTTTGTGTTCCTACTTTTGGCTTCGCTATATGAAAGTTGGTCAGTACCATTCTCTATTCTTTTATCGGTGCCTATCGGTATCTTTGGAGCCATCCTAACGTTAACGTTAATCCCTACGTTGGATAACAATATCTACGCACAGATCGGTCTCGTGACCATCATCGGTCTCGCAGCTAAAAATGCGATCTTGATCGTTGAATTTGCGAAAGAAAGGGTTGATATCGGTATGCCGTTGCTGGATGCCATCATTGATGCTGTGAAGCTTCGTCTTCGTCCGATCATCATGACCTCCTTCGCCTTTATCCTTGGTATCATTCCATTGATGCTATCCACAGGAGCAGGAGCATTTTCTCGCCAAACAATCGGCTGGACAGTATTTGGGGGTATGATGGCTGCAACCTTATTGGCTATATTTATTGTACCAGTGCTATTCTACGTGATCACGAAAATGGCTTATGGTAAGAAAAAACTGGCCGAATTGGAAGCCTCTTATGATGAAGAAAAAGCGAAAAATCTGAGTGCGCATTAACAACTGCAACCGCTAAGATCACAACAAAGGACGTTCACAATGGACGTCCTTTGTTGTTTACACGAGCCCTTGGCCTCCTAAGCCCTTATCTCAGCTCACTTGATAGCAACGAACGAAGCGAAACAAAGATTTTTGTGCAAGATATCCACCTGTTGAAAACCTACACACCGGAGCAGATCCAACTGGTACATCAGATCCCTTGGTGTATCTTCTTTCTCTATATAGGTAAACACGTGATCCCGATAGGCTTCATCTTTTAACTCCTTAAGGTAATTGCCATAATAGTCTTTGTAAATTAACTCTTGCAATTGCGCTTCCTGCTGATAGACCAAATCAAAAATCCATAGGCTCCCTCCTACTTTCAATAAGCTGTATAGCTTTCTAAAGCTACTTTCCCAGTCTTGGTCGTCTCGCAAATGGTGCAATACCGCTGTGGCAATAACCACCTCGTAGCCCTCCTCTTCCAAAGCAGCTGTTCGGAAATCACCTTTTACCGTACGTACCAAACCGCTGGTTGAAGCTTCTACACGCGAACGCGCCCTATCAAGCATGGGCTGACTAAGATCAACCAAGGTGACATCAACTTGGTTAGTCTTTTGCAACAGCTTGACTGGGTAATTACCGGCCCCGCAGCCAATATCCAGTACGGACTTTAACTTCGGATAAAGCTGTGCTATCGCGGTGGTGATCAGCTCCATGTTAAAGAGCGCATCCAAGGTGGTCTGTTGTCCAGTTTCCAAATTGGAGAATCGCTCCACATCGTCGTCGAAACGTTTTTCGATTTCTTTAATCGTCGATTTCATCATCTTTTGCTTTTTACAAAACTAAACACCGTGTCGATACTTTAAAAATACTATATTTATCATTAAACAATACCTAAAAAGTATGGAGCTGAGACATCTGCGCTATTTTCTAGTTCTTTCGGAGGAGCTACACTTTGGAAAAGCAGCAAAGCGGCTGTGTATTTCTCAGCCACCATTGAGTCGACAGATTAAAGAATTAGAGCAAGAACTTGGCATAACACTTTTCTTACGTGATAATAAACGTGTTACGCTGACCGATGCAGGGCGTTATCTCGCCGAGGAAGCTGCGAGTACACTCAAGCAATTAGCCTTTGCCACGCAACACGCAACACAGATTCATGAATCCCTGGCCGGCGAAGTGAGGATAGGGTACATCAGCTCTATCGATAAAAAAAAGCTCGGCAAATTGATTCAGGAGCTGCAAACGCAGCATCCATTTCTGCAAACAAAACTTTACGAGCTATCTAGCGACAAACAAGTGTATGGATTGGCCAACAGTCAAATGGACATTGGTATTATTCGAGCTCCTTCCCTATCACCAAAGATTACGGTAGAAAAACTCTATGATGATGGTTTCGCCCTTGTCTATGCAGCCGACTATACTCTGCCCGAAGATCTATCTTTGCTAGCTGCTCTGCCTTTTATTAGCTATCATGCGGATTACGCTCCCATGTATCATCAGCAAATGTTATCGTGCTGTGCACAACTTGGCTTTAGCCCGAATTTACGCCATGCTTGCAATAATATTTCTTCGATATTAGATTTTGTACATATAAACAGTGGTATTAGCATAGTCCCACAATCTGTTCGGACACAGTATCAACATCTTCATCTTAATTTTTTAAATTTGGAAGAGCCATCTTTAAGAACTGATATATTGCTGGCTTACGCGAAGGAACAAAAGCATCCGGCGTTTTCGCTGCTGCGTGATTTGATCAAGAAGCTTTTCGTTGCATAATAACTACCGAACGGTAAATACATAAAACAAAAAAATCAACAATGAAACTATACACGATCGATACCGGTTTTTTCAAGTTAGATGGCGGCGCCATGTTTGGTGTTGTCCCCAAATCGATTTGGCAAAAAACGAATCCTGCCGATGAACGTAATCTCTGCACTTGGGCCACACGATTACTCCTTATCGAAGACGGAAAACAGTTAATATTAGTCGATACCGCCTTGGGCGATAAACAGGACGAGAAGTTCTTTGGTCACTATTTCCGCCATGGTGATGCTACCTTGGATCATTCTTTAGCGCGACATGGTTTTCACCGAGATGATATAACTGATGTCATACTAACGCATCTCCATTTCGACCATTGCGGTGGCGCAGTAATCCGCGAAGGAGAACGTTTACTTCCTGCTTTTAAGAACGCGAGATTCTGGAGTAATAAAGAACATTGGGATTGGGCCCTAAATCCCAATCCAAGAGAAAAAGCATCCTTCTTAAAAGAGAATCTCTTGCCCATTCAAGAAAGTGGACAATTGGAATTTTTAAAACAAGGAGACCTCTTTGCACCCAATATTAGCATGCGTTATGCTTATGGACATACCGAAGCCATGATGCTTCCACAGATATCGTACAAGGGAAAGACGATTTTGTATATGGCAGATCTCTTGCCTTCGGTGGGACATATCCCACTTCCATACGTCATGAGTTACGATGTTCGACCACTGATCACCATGGAGGAACGGCAGTCCTATTGGCAAGAAATTGTGGAAAAAGAATATATCTTGTTTTTAGAACACGATCCCATTCATGCCTGTTGTACGCTACAACAGACCGAAAAAGGGATCCGTTTATTGGAAACCTTTAGTCTGGAAGAGCTCTAAGAGCTAGCTGACTAACTATCAACTGTAGTTGGTTAAAGAACATCGTTTCTCCGCATCAGCTATTCTACAGGCTCCACATATTGGGCGTAACAATAGCCTTCTTGCCCCTCTTTCGTACGCACGAGCCACCACTGGTCATTTGCAAGGCTAATAAGCGTGAGGTGTTCATCTTTGTCTATTTCAGCCAAGATTGGTAGACCTGTACCGGGTCCTTTTCTAATGTTCAGTGTTTGCTCCTGTGAAACGATACGCGCCGAGATACCGCCGGTCCTGTCGGCCAAATCCACATTAAGTATTACTTCCCCAGAAATATAATTCGGGTCGACTTGATTATATATGTTCCAAAGCTTGTTTTTTACGTCTGCATTTGGAGCTGTTCCATTAATTAATAATACACCTTCTTGCTCTGTATACGTGAGATCTTCGATATTCGATGACTTTGCCGTATCCAACAACAGCTTGTATTTATCCAATAAGGTCATATCAATGGTTATTTTTTGTTGATTTTCAGCGCCGACATATCCAACTGTCTAGCGTTCAATTCTTCGAAACCCGACTTCACTTTTTCCATATCATTAGGATCGACCGAGCCTGACACTCGAATTATGCCGTCAGCAATTTCCGCTTTTACATGAGGAAAATCCTTTGTAAGTGCATCCACTTTCTCCTTTAGTTCAGCATCCGTATGCGTACTATCGCTAGGTAACGTGGCAACCGTAAGATCATCAATCACTTCCTTCACATTTTGTGGGTCTGCGTCTTTCGCTGCAGCCGTCAGATTCCGTCGATCTTCTTCGGTACCAACAATCCCCGATAATGTCACCTTCCCTCTTTTCACCGCAACCACAACATTAGGATGCATAGCAACGGTCGTTTCCACTTTCGCTTTCACATCGGCATCAGAGACCTGCGGCTTACAGCTCGCTAATACAAGTAAAAGCATCAAAAGGAGTATTCCCTGCTTCGTCGGCCAATTTACATCATACATCATAGTCTTTCCGTTTTTAACCTAAATCCTCGTTCTTTCTACATGAACAACGGGAACGACTATTTGTTTACAAGGAGACGAATATAAGCCACGTTAATAGATAGCGACGATAGTTTGTTCGAGTCCATTAAATTGTAGGGTATATCCAAGCGCTTGCTCGATCAATAGTTGGCCAATAGGCGACGAGGGCGAAATAATCGTGTAATCGAAACCCTCGATTTGCTGCTTTCCTAGGCTGATGGCGATAAAGTAGTTTGCTGCATCAGTTACCACCAATGATCCCAATGCTACGTTTTTTTTTGGTTCTAGCTCTATTTTCTGTAATACCACGGCATCTTTTTTTGCTTGCATTAGCTGCTGCTGGAAGCGGTTCATGTCCTGCTGTATCATTTCGCGCGAGGTTTCATACTTATCGCCGGCACTACTTTTTGTATCGCTTTCAATAGCTTCCTGTGCCTGTGCCATGGCATGCATGATTTCTTGCAGGCGTGCATCATTCCTTTTTTGGCAAAATGCCAATAACTGTTTCTTTGTCGTAGCTTTCATCATTTTATGGACATCAAGATAACCTCTGCCTCTGGGCTTAACTTGGCTTACAAAAAAACGCCAAACACAGGGTTTGGCGTTTTAAATTCGCTTTAGCGATTATTAATTCTTCAATGCTTCTTTTACGTTCTTGGCTTTGCGTTCAGCATCTTCAGCTACTTGATTGGCTTTATCTGCCGTTTTATCAATAGCATTGTCGATTGCCCTTCCGGTAGCTTGCGCCGCTCTTCCAGTTGCATCCACAGCTTTTTCGGTGCCCTCTTCAACCGCATGTCCCGCTTTTTTTGCTGTCGCCTTAACCTTATCCCATGCTGTGTTAGCCTCGTCTAGCGATTCTTTTGCGGCCTTTTCAGCCTCCTTATCACCTTTCTTCACGGCCGCTTCCAGATCAGCTTCCGCCTGCGCTACACGTGCTTTTGCATCAGCAATCTCCTTATCCATTTCTGCGTGGGCATGGCCTGCATGCTCATCCACCTCTTCCAAAGTATGGTCTAACTGTTCGCCCGCAGACACTTCGCCGTCTGCATTTTTATCTTTAGGGGGATTATTGTTGCAAGAGGCAAAGCTCAGCGCTCCTGCAACAACGGCTAATAAAGCTAATTTTTTCATGTTACTTACCTTTGTTTAAAATTATTGTTGGCTAACTAAAGCTTACAACAATTTTAAACCGAAAATGTTTTTATTATTTGGAATAAATCGTTCCTTTTGCGGCTTCCAAAGTATTCTTCAACAAACCTATTATGGTCATCAAACCAACGCCGCCCGGTACCGGAGTGATCCAAGAAGCCTTTTTGGATACCTCCTCGAAATCCACATCACCGTACAACTTAAATCCTGATTTCGTTTCTGTTGAATCCTCACGGTTGATTCCAACATCAATAACCACCGCGCCGTCTTTCACCATCTCGGCAGTGACAAAGTTTTTTCGACCAATCGCAGCAACCACGATATCCCCTGCAAGAACTTCCTCTTTTAAATTCGTTGTGCGACTATGGGTGATCGTTACAGTACAATTTCCCGGGTTACTGTTACGCGCCAATAAAATGCTCATCGGCGAACCGACAATATTGCTACGTCCCACGACAACAGCTTTTTTACCCGCAGTTTCGATGCCATAGTGATCCAACATCAACATGATACCATAGGGTGTTGCTGGAATAAAACATGGAAGATTGCGTTGCATACGCCCTAGATTGATTGGATGAAAGCCGTCCACATCTTTACGATAGTCGATTGCTTCCGTAATTCGATCTGGATCGATATGTGCTGGTAAAGGCAATTGAACGATCAAACCGTCAATCGTCGGATCCTGATTGATCTCTTCGATCTTCGCAATCAGTTCCGCTTCGGTGATATCCACCTCATATCGAATATTCGTCGATTCAAAGCCCACCAACTCACAGTTGCGCATCTTGCTTGCGACATAAGTTTCGCTACCACCATCGTTGCCGACCAAAATAGCCACAAGGTGAGGTTTACGCCCCGCTTGCGCAGTAAATGCTGCAGCATCCGCTTTAATGTCCTCTTTTATCTTTGCTGAAACCAGCTTACCGTCCAATAAATTCATCGTTTAATCGTACTATAGGTATGGTTGATTATTAACTTACTAATCCAGTTTTAAAACGGCCATAAACGCAGACTGCGGAATCTCCACATTTCCTACTTGGCGCATACGCTTTTTACCTTTCTTTTGTTTCTCCAAAAGTTTACGTTTACGGGAAATATCGCCCCCATAACATTTTGCGGTTACATCCTTACGAAGTGCCGATATCGTTTCACGAGCAATAATCTTGGCTCCGATTGATGCTTGTATACGTATTTCAAATTGTTGACGAGGTAAAAGTTCCTTCAACTTTTCACAGATTTTCTTACCGAAATCGTAAGCATTGCTACGGTGAATAAGGGATGACAGGGCATCTACAGGTTCGTCATTCAAACGAATATCTAGCTTGACCAAGTCAGACTTACGATAGCCGATTTGGTGATAATCGAAAGAGGCATATCCTTTGGATATCGTTTTCAACTTATCATAAAAGTCAAAAACAATCTCGCCCATAGGCATTTCAAACACCAGCTCTACGCGATCCGAGGTCAAGTAGGATTGGTTGATGATTGTACCTCGCTTTTGGATACATAGCGACATCACCGGCCCCACAAAGTCAGATTTTGTGATAATGTTAGCCTTAATGTAAGGTTCTTCGATAAAGTCTAATTTACTAGGATCAGGTAAATCAGAGGGGTTATGTACCGTTATTTCCTCTTGGTCTTTAGACATAAAAGCTTTGTACGACACGTTAGGCACTGTGGTGATAACGGTCATATCAAACTCGCGTTCCAAGCGCTCTTGGATAATCTCCATGTGAAGCATTCCCAAGAAACCACAGCGAAAACCGAAACCTAAAGCGGCAGAAGATTCCGGTTCGAATACCAAAGAGGCATCATTCAGCTGCAGGCGATGCATTGACTCACGCAATTCTTCATAGTCTTCCGTATCCACAGGATAGATACCAGCAAACACCATCGGCTTCACTTCTTCAAAACCTTGTATCGCTGCGTCGCAAGGGCGTTCACGGTGCGTGATAGTATCCCCTACTTTGACTTCGCGTGCTTCCTTGATCCCCGAAATAATATAACCTACATCGCCTGTTCGTACCACATCCTTGGCCACTTGGTTCAATTTCAAGGTACCGATTTCGTCCGCGAAATATTCTTTACCCGTCGCAACAAATTTCACCTTGTCACCTTTACGGATTTCGCCATTTTCTACTTTGAAATAGGCCATGATCCCGCGGAATGAGTTGAATACCGAATCAAAAATCAGGGCCTGCAGTGGAGCTGTTGGATCACCAACCGGTGCAGGAACACGTTCAACAATTGCACGAAGGATATCAGGAATTCCCATCCCGGTCTTTCCGGAAGCCGGAATAATATCTTCCCGTTTGCCACCGATCAAATCAATGATCTGGTCTTTCACTTCTTCGGGCATCGCGCCAGGAAGATCCATCTTGTTTAGGATAGGAATGATCTCTAGATCATGTTCCAAAGCCAAGTACAAGTTCGATATTGTTTGAGCCTGAATCCCTTGAGAAGCATCTACGATCAATAAAGCCCCTTCACATGCCGCAATAGAACGTGAAACCTCATAGGAGAAGTCAACGTGCCCCGGCGTATCAATCAAGTTCAGTATATATTGCTGACCATCTTGGGTATATTCCATTTGGATAGCATGCGATTTAATGGTGATACCACGCTCGCGCTCCAAATCCATATTATCCAACAATTGTGCCTGGGCTTCGCGCTGAGAAATGGTATTTGTAAATTCCAACAGCCTATCTGCCAAGGTACTTTTCCCATGGTCAATATGTGCGATAATACAAAAATTACGTATATGCTTCATACAGGTTTTATCCAAAAATTCTAATTGGCAAATATAATTTTTTTAGGGCAGATAACGAGGGTTAAAATGGTAAATAAAAAACCGCGCTTAAGTAGCGCGGTCAATTCACAATTGGATTTTAGTTAGTAGTAATATCTTGTTAAAGTTTTTCGCCATGCTGTGAAAGATCTAACCCTTCCAATTCTTCCTGCGTATTTACCCGAAGTGGGGTAATGATGTCCGTAACTTTAAGCAATACGAATGCCAAGACCAAAATAAATACCGTTGCGCCCAGCAAGCCAATGATATGCGCCGTGAATAAGCCAGTTTCTCCGTAGTACAATCCGTTAGTCTCCACCGCTCCATTAATTGCAGCATTTGCAAAGACCCCAGTAAGAATCATGCCGACCATGCCACCTACACCGTGACTTGGAAAAACATCTAAGGTATCGTCAATATTGGATTTTGTACGCCATTCGATAAGCAACCTGCTGATAATAGCAGCCACAGCACCGATCACGATGGAATGTGGGACAGTAACGAAGCCCGCTGCAGGGGTAATAGCAACCAAACCGACCACCACACCAATACAAGTGCCCATCGCCGACGGCTTGGTACCACGTGCGGCATCAAAGAGAATATACATCACCGCCGCCGCACCAGATGCTGCCGTCGTCGTAGCCATCGCTGTAGCAGCCAAAGCCGACGCTCCAAATGCGGATCCAGCATTAAAACCAAACCAACCAAACCACAGTAAGCCAGTTCCTAACAAAACATAGGTAATCCGAGCAGGCGTATGTTCCTTGCACTCGTTACCCTGTTTCAAGTAAATGGCAGAAGCCAATGCTGTCAATCCAGCGGACATATGCACCACCGTACCTCCAGCGAAATCTAAAACCCCCATTTTAAATAAAATTCCATCGGGGTGCCAAGTGGCGTGAGCAAGTGGTGCGTAAATGAATATAAAGAAAAGGCAAATAAAAAGAATATACGAGGTAAAACGTATACGCTCAGCAAATGCTCCTGTGATCAAAGCGGGCGTAATAATGGCAAATTTCAATTGATACATGGCAAACAAAGTGAATGGAATCGTCGGTGCGCCTGCCCAAGGTTCGTGATCCAACACTCCTTTGAACATAAAAAAGCTCATCGGATTTCCGATAACCCCTCCAACAGAGTCACCAAACACCAAGCTGAACCCGAAAGCGATCCAGATAACAGCTACAACCGCCATACAGATAAAACTCTGCAACATCGTCGAAATAACATTTTTCTTTTTTACCATACCTCCATAAAAGTAGGCCAATCCTGGTGTCATGATTAAAACAAGCGCGGTTGAAGTAAGCATCCAAGCTACATCTGCCCCATTATATTCGTATTCGTTTGCATTTGTAGGAAGTGAAGGGTTAAAAAAAGCGATAACCACCAATGCAACCATGATAAAAAAAGGAAATAATGATTTTTTCTGCGCTGTAGACATAAGTTTTATTATTTAACGATGCAATTATATACAAAAAACACAACAAAACAATATATTTTTAAAAAAAATAAGATTCAAAAAGTGATTTTATTGAATTAAATAAAAAAAACGGAAGATGAGAAGAAATTACCGAAAGAGCTAAACCCATACTAACGTAAATTTCCATAAATCAGACAAAATGACTACATTCATTATCAAAAACAAGCATGAAGGTATTCATTTCAAAGAACATCCCTCTTCCGGGAATAGAAATATTGAAAAAATCAGGATTTGAAATTTCCATTAATGAATCTGGCCAACGTTTATCGCAAGCTGAACTCATCAGCGCCTGCAAAAAGGCTGATTTTTTGTTAAATGTGGGGCAGGGCACACTCGATGCAGACTTTTTCGAAAACTGCAAGCATCTCAAGGGAATAGCTTTAACCAGTGTGGGATTTGATCACGTAGACCTTGCGGCAGCAACTTCCCTTGGAATTCCGGTAAGTAATACGCCGGACGTATTGAGTGATGCGACTGCCGATATTGCATTTCTACTTATGCTTACGGTTTCTAGAAAAGCTTTTTTTCGAGCGATGCAGGTCGTGAACGGCGCTTGGGCAGATTTCGAATTCACAAAAGAACTTGGCACAACTTTGCAGGGAAAAACGTTGGGTATTTTCGGGCTAGGCAGGATAGGGCTATCCCTTGCGCGAAAAGCGCAAGCCGCATACGACATGAAGATTATCTATCATAACAGAAGTCAGAACAAAGAAGCAGAACGTCTAGTCGATGCGACGTATGTCAATTTCGATCAACTTTTAACGCAAAGTGATGTGCTCTCGGTACACACCAATCTGACAGCGGAAACTCAATACCGCTTTAAGAAAGATACCTTTAAACGTATGAAAAACTCGGCGATCTTTGTAAATACTGCCCGCGGAAAGATACATCACGAGTTAGATCTCATAGACGCCTTGAATAACGGGGAGATATGGGGAGCGGGGCTAGATGTCACCGATCCAGAACCCATGCTGCCAAACAACCCTTTGCTGAGCATGTCCAATACCTGCATTTTCCCACATATAGGGTCAGCCACTTTGGAAACCAGGACGCAAATGGCCTTGTTGGCCGCCAATAATATTGTGGCTGTAAAAAATGGCAACAGAATGCCACAAGTGGTTAACGTAGACGTATATAAAGAAGCTTAACGAAGAAAAATGACGTTGAATGCACGATAAGCAACGAAGCAGAAAGCCCAGCACTAAAAAATCACGCTACCCGCGGAATCGCAATATGCAAACCCGTTGGTAGCGTGATTTCTAAAAGCTTTCGCTACGATTTTAATGAGCAGGTTGCGCCTCGACGCGACGAATATCAGCCCCTAAAGCTTTCAATCGCTCTTCGATATCCTGATATCCCCTTTCGATCTGCTCAATGTTATAAATAACCGACTTGCCCTGAGCAGAAAGCGCAGCGATCAACAAGGAAACACCTGCGCGAATATCTGGCGAGGTCATTTCGATACCACGAAGCTTCGTTTGCTTGTTCAGACCAATGACGGTCGCACGGTGCGGATCGCAAAGAATAATCTGTGCCCCCATATCTATCAGTTTATCCACGAAGAACAGACGACTTTCGAACATCTTCTGGTGGATAAGTACATTTCCCTTAGCTTGGATAGCTGTTACCAACACAATACTGAGCAAATCAGGCGTAAACCCAGGCCAAGGAGCATCAGAAACTGTTAAAATGGATCCGTCGATAAAAGTATCAATTTCATAAGACTCCTGTGCAGGTATGAAGATATCGTCACCACGCAATTCAAACTGAATACCCAGTTTAGCGAACACGGTGGGAATGATACCAAGTTCTTTAAAGCAAACATCCTTGATCGTGATTTCGGATCCTGTCATTGCAGCTAGACCAATGAATGATCCGATTTCGATCATATCGGGCAACATACGATGTTCGGTTCCCTGCAAACGATCTACCCCTTCGATGGTCAGCAAATTAGATCCAATACCGGAGATGTTTGCCCCCATACGGTTTAGCATCTTGCAAAGCTGCTGTAGGTAGGGCTCGCAGGCCGCATTATAAATAGTAGTCGTTCCCTTTGCCAGCACCGCTGCCATCACCACATTCGCCGTACCTGTCACCGAAGCTTCATCCAGCAGAATATATGTTCCTTTCAGAGCTGTCGCATCCACATTGAAAAAGTTCTGCTCTGCATCGTAGACAAATTTCGCCCCCAACTTTTCAAATCCCAAAAAGTGGGTATCCAAGCGGCGGCGGCCAATCTTATCTCCTCCGGGTTTTGGGATAGCAGCTTTCCCAAAGCGCGCCAATAACGGGCCAACAATCATGATGGAACCACGTAAGCTCCCTCCCTTTTGTTTAAATTCTTCCGACTGGAAATAGTCGATATTTATATTTTTCGCTTCGAACTCGTAGGTATCTTTATTTACGCGATTGACAGAAACGCCCAACGCAGCCAATAGATCAATCAGTTTGTTCACATCCTTTATATCTGGAATGTTGCTGATCGTCATTTTATCTTCCGTAAGCAACACAGCAGATAAAATCTGTAATGCCTCATTTTTTGCACCTTGGGGTACGATCTCCCCTTGCAGTTTTTTTCCACCAATTATTTCAAATGCATTCATATTTCTTTGGGATACACGTTAATTAAAATTAAAAAAGAGAGCAACTGGATAACGATTTTCGTCACACAATTGCCCTCCAATGCTTCAGTTAGCAAAGAGCCTTATCTTTTAAAGCCACCCTTTTTCGGAACGAAAGTCTTCTTTCCGCCTCCGCCGCCACTACCGCTGAATTTTCTGTTATTATCGCGATGGCCATGGCTGTGACCGGACCCTCCGCTCTTCTGGTGATTACTATGACCGTTATTATTATTGTTGTTATTATTCGCGGGCGCACTCTTGATGCGATTTCCCGGAGGCGGCGTTTTAAAATCCAGCTTCGTCAATACAGTATCGGCAGGCAGACGAAGCTGTCCCTTTGAGAGCTCGAATAAATCCTGTATAATATGCTCATCTTGTACCGAATCCTTGTTCCACGTGGTGTAAGCCATTTTCATAAAATTGGCTACAGAAATGGCCATCCGCTCTCTATATTCTGGCGTAGGCATTGCCAATGCTTTTTCAATCATTCGTTCCACGGTATAGCCGTAATGCTTGAAACGGATTGCATGCTGTGGATAGTTCAACAATTCTGGTTTTTTATGGATAGCGTCGCGATCAGGCACAGGGTAAGGTGACTCGACATCGATTTTAAAGTCAGAGATAATATGAAGGTGGTCCCATAATTTATGCTTGAAATCCGATACGTCACGCAGGTGCGGGTTAAGGACGCCCATCATATCGATAACCACCTGTGCATAGCGGTTTCTTTCTTCTTGGGTTGGAAGCGTACAAATATAGTCTACCATATTCTGCACATTCCTACCATATTCTGCCAAAATAAGCTTCGGCCGGGTGCTATTGTAATCGAAATCCATATTGTTAAGTTTCACGCTAATTCAACGTCTGAACAGCGCTGTTATTATTCTATCTATATATTAAACTACTCTAAGTTTTGCAAATTTAAGCAACAATTGTTTCTGTCCCAACTCTTTGAAGAAAATTGTTGCTTTTATATCCGGTTTACTGCCTTCCAAGCTCACCACTTTTCCAAATCCAAAACGTTCGTGCTCTACTTCCATGCCCACTTGCAGGACCGACGTGTCTGAAGGTGCAAATCCTTCGGTTGGCACATGTGCTTTTGGCAGGATCGAGGTCGTTTTGACAACTTTTGGCTTGGGCTTTGAGAACGAATCAGCATCCTTCTGTTTCCAAGCAATGCGATCCGATTGGAAACCGCTGTCCATTCCAGTAGAGACATTCCGCGGCTGAAAATCCAAGGCTAAACAAGCTGGATTAAGTTCATCGAGAAAACGACTCGGCTCGCAGTTGTTCAAGGTACCCCAGCGATATCTCGATGTTGCATAGGACAAGTGTAGATTCTTTTCGGCGCGCGTTACGGCTACGTAAAAAAGACGACGTTCCTCTTCCAGCTCCGATCTCGAGTTGAGCGAGAGTTGCGACGGAAAAAGGTTTTCCTCCAACCCCACGATAAAAACTGCCGGAAATTCTAGGCCTTTCGACGAGTGTATCGTCATCAACGATACGGTATCAGCATTTGGGTCCTTATCCTTATCATCGTTTGTCAGCAAGGCAATATCCTGCATGAAGACATCCAAACCTTTCTCCTCGATATCTTCACGCTCGGAAAATTCCTTGATGCCGTTCAAGAGCTCTTGGATATTTTCGTAACGGCTAAGTCCCTCCACCGACTTATCTTCGTACAAATCTTTCAGTATGCCCGAGTGCTGCGCGATATGCATCGCCGTATCGAAAGCCGAACTCGATTTTGCAACAGCTTGGAAACTTTGGATCATTAATCCAAAATTACCAACGGCGGTGGCACTGCGACCATCTAAGAACATTTGCGCATTAACCACCACATCCCATAGACGGTATTGTTGTTTATCAGCGGCAACAAGAATCTTCTCCACAGAAGTATCGCCGATTCCGCGACGCGGATAATTGATGACCCTTTTTAGTGCTTCTTCATCATTCGGGTTAAACGTCAATCGAAAATATGCGATAAGATCTTTAATTTCCTTACGTTGGTAAAATGACGTACCTCCATATAATTTATATGGCACATTCAATTTACGCAAAGCCTCCTCCATCGCGCGCGATTGCGCATTCGTACGATAAAGGATCGCAAAATCTTTATATTTTAAGCCTTTTAAAGAACGTTCCTGCGATATCGCTTCCGCTACAATTTTTCCCTCCTCGTTGTCGGAGAATGCGCGGGTTACTTTGATTTTCTCGCCATCTTCATTTTCTGAAAACACATTTTTCTCCAACTGGTTTTGATTTTTTTCAATCACACTGTTGGCAGCGTTAACAATCATCTTGGTCGAGCGGTAGTTCTGCTCTAGCTTGAAGACCTGCACATCGGGATAATCTTTCTGAAAATTTAAGATGTTCTGGATATTCGCTCCACGAAACGCATAAATACTTTGTGCATCATCGCCCACCACACATATGTTTTCGCTCACGGCAGCCAACCGTTTCACGATGAGATATTGCGAGAAGTTGGTATCCTGATACTCATCCACCATCAAATACTTAAATTGATGCTGGTATTTGTGCAATACGTCGGGATGTTTATTCAATAACACATTCGTCTTAAAAAGCAGATCATCGAAATCCATCGCTCCTGCGCGATAGCAACGCTGTGCATAGGTCATATAGATCTGTCCAAGTTGCCCTCTTCCATTAGCGATATCTTCCGCCATGATCGCCTCATTTTTGTTATACTCCTGAGGTGAAATCAAGTTGTTCTTCGCAGAAGATATACGTCCATATACATGATTCGCATTGTAAAGCTTATCGTCGAGATTCATCTCTTTGATGATTGCACGTATCAAACTTTTTGTATCGTCGCTATCGTAAATGGTAAAATTTCTCGGATAACCTATAAGTTCCGCTTCGACCCGCAGAATACGCGAAAAAACGGAGTGAAATGTACCCATCCAAATATTTTTTGCCTCAGGCCCTACCACACTCATGATACGTTCACGCATCTCTTTAGCCGCTTTATTGGTAAATGTAAGCACCAGAATATTGAAAGGATCCACCCCTTTTCTAATCAAGTGTGCCACCCGATAGGTAATCACCCGCGTCTTTCCAGAACCTGCTCCCGCAACAATCATCACCGGACCGTCGGTCTGTTCTACGGCAGAACGTTGCGCATGGTTTAATCCTGCTAAATAATCCAAATCTCTCTCCTAAATTTTATGAAAGTTTCAACAAAAAAGTATGGGTAAAATTAGTAAAAATAATCGATACCACATGGAGGGTATAGAAAAGCAAGCCATTTTTAGCAGCTTGCCTTATATTTTCACCATCAAGAACGATTACTTGTCTTAAAATGGGGCATCATCCGGCATATCATTCATCCTCGAAGGCATGGTGATACCGCCACCGTCAAAGCCTCCCCCGAAATTACCAAACGCATCAGAAGGATTGATTGCTGAACTGAAGCTATCCTGCCCCGCAGCAAACGCTTCTCCTCCTGCACCGGCAAAATCCTCTTCAAGATCCACGAATTTAACAAACTTACCAACGAATTTCAAAGGCACGATCCCCGTTTCACCATTACGGTGCTTGGCAATGATAACCTCACCGACCCCCGCAGTCGGACGTCCTTCTTCATCTTCGGTCAAACCGTAATACTCTGGACGGTAGAGGAACAGCACCATATCTGCATCCTGTTCAATAGACCCGGATTCCCTTAAATCCGAGAGCATTGGTCTCTTACTATTCCCCGGTCTAGATTCCACAGCACGACTCAACTGCGACAATGCTAGCACCGGAATATTGAGCTCCTTAGCCACGGATTTCAGTGCCCTAGAAATGGAACCGATCTCCTGTTCGCGGTTTCCGCCTCCCTTACCTTCGGATTTACCATGCATCAACTGCAAGTAATCCACGATAACCATCTGAATATCGTGTTGCGCCTTGAGACGTCGGCACTTTGCACGGAATTCAAAAACGTTCAAAGCGGGCGTATCATCGATAATCAAAGGCGCTTCCGTAAGCCTGCCTATACGAGAATGCAGTTGCTGCCATTCGTGATCGGCAAGATTTCCTTTTTTCAATTTCTCTTGCTCAATCTCGGTCTCGCCGGCGATCAAACGATTGACAAGCTGTACCGAAGACATCTCCAATGAAAACACGGCTACAGCACGCTGGTGATCCACTGCGGCGTTACGTGCGACCGATAATACAAAGGCTGTTTTCCCCATCGCGGGACGCGCAGCGATAATCACCAAGTCCGAGGGCTGCCAACCAGACGTCATCCGATCCAAAGCCGTCAACCCAGATGGTATACCTGTCAAACCATCGGTACGGTCGCGCAGCAGCTCCAAATTGGAAATTGCTTCGCGCATGATATCATCCATCTTACGGGAGTCCCGACGTAAGTTGTTTTGAGCAATGTCAAAAAGGGATTTTTCCGCATGATCCAACAGGTCAAATATATCCGCTGTTTCATCGTACGAACTGTTGATGATTTCTGTAGAAACCTTAATGAGCTCGCGCTGTATGTATTTTTGAGAAATGATCCGTGCGTGGTATTCAATATTGGCGGCTGAAACGACCCGATCCGTTAATTGTGTAATATAATAGGCTCCACCCACCATCTCCAGCGCACCCATTTTGCGCAATTCAGTGGTAACCGTCAATATGTCGATCGGCGAGGTCTGTTGAAAGAGGCTGAAAATCGCTTCATAAATCTTTTGGTGCGCATCTTTGTAGAAAGAGTCCGGCTTCAGGATATCGATGATCTCACTGAGGGCATTCTTTTCGAGCATAAGTGCACCAAGAACTGCCTCCTCAAGATCCAACGCTTGTGGAGGTAATTTTCCCAAACCACCGATTAAGTTATTGAGACTCGCTTTCTTCTTGACAAAATTAGATTTGCCAGCTGCATTATTCGAAAATTCACTTTCTGTCGCCATTCCAAAAAAGGTTGATCTATTAAAAAAAAATGTGTGTCTTCTGACCGTGCTCGTAACGGGGAAACAAAAATATAAAAAATAAAGAGGAACCTTCCAACTATTTGTAAACACTACTTTTCAGTTGCTCTAACAATCATGCAACAACAGCTCTAAGAGGCCACAAAAAGAAGCGCTGTTTATCCACAACATATGTTAATAACGTGTGGACAGACAAAAAAGTCTATTAATTGCCAACAGGTTACAACAATGTTAACAACTTGACCGAGTGTTAACAATCTCAACAAAAACAAACTACATTAAAGCAAATATCCGTGCAAAAACCGACTATACATTAACAACCAAACAGTTATAAAAAAACATCACTGACATTATTGGTGTGAACCTGCTTTTATAGTGTTTTCCAATATCGTATATTTGTTGAATGGCAAACGACACATCTACAATAAAGCCTTACAAAACGAAGGATGGAGGGAAGAAAGAGCAGGTAGCTGACATGTTCAACAACATATCGAAAACCTACGACATGTTAAACAGGATGATGACTATGGGCATCGACACAATATGGCGTAAAAAAGCCATCCGTTCCCTGCAAAGCTTAAAGCCACAACTCATTTTGGATGTGGCAACCGGAACAGGTGATTTTGCCATCGAATCCCTTCGTATTCTGAAACCGCACAAAATCATAGGCGTGGATATCTCGTCGGGAATGTTGGCTGTCGCGAAAGAAAAGATTGCAAAAAAAGGACTTCACGACCGATTTGAAGTACAGCTGGGCGATTCTGAAAAATTGCAGTTTGAGGATAACACTTTTGATGCCGTTACAGTAGCTTTTGGCGTGCGTAATTTTGAAAATTTGCCACAAGGGCTTGCTGATATACGTCGAGTATTGAAACCCGGAGGCCGGGCCGTAATCTTGGAATTGTCAAACCCTACGACCTTTCCAATTAAACAGCTCTATCATTTCTATTTCCACAAGTTCACGCCAGCGATGGGCAAATTGATATCGAAAGACAGCAGCGCCTACGCATATCTTCCGGAGTCTGTTGCCAACTTTCCCGACGGTAAGCGTTTTGCGGCGATTACCAAGGAAGTAGGTTTTAGGGAAACGAAAGTCAGGCCGCAAACCTTTGGATTTTGTACTATTTATGAATGCACAAAATGATACGTTTACTTGTTTTTGTATGTAGCTCTCTCCTATTTTCGATTTACGCGCAAGCACAACAGCGCATATCATTGCCTTTTTCGTCATTCTATGATGAAGATGCTTGGCTATCGATGGGACTACAATACAATTACGTAAACAGCAGCTATTTGGTTGGTTTAAAAGACAATTGGGCACTGATGGGAAGCACAGCGGTTCCCGAAAACAACGACCTATACATCGGAAATTTCGCATCGATTACAAATGTGACAGCCCATGGCATGTCTGTTGGCATTCCCATAGAGGTTCGATTTTCGGATAATCTATCCTCAACATTTGCACCAAGCTTCCGATTCATCAACAACTCGGGCATTCAATATCGGGACACCTTAAAAAACAGCCAGCCCATTGTGCGCAATATGCGGCACGTCAGCACGAACGGCGCGGGTTCTAATTTCAATGCTTTTGAATTTCCGGTGAATTTACGTTTCCGATCCGATGAGAAAATGCTGCGGAATAAATTTCATCGGTACAGAGGATATGTGACGGGTGGTCTTCGTTATACTCGCTGGATCGACCTTGTTGGCGAATATCGGGAGTGGATGGCCAGCCCTGCAGAAAATCGTCCACAACCGTTGGTTGTAAGGCCTGGGCACCTATCTTGGGAGGCTGGCTTTGGAGTGGAAATCTTCTTTCCATTTTTCAGGGTATCTCCCGAAATAAAATTCATACAGAGCTTTGGTGATGTGCTCAACAGGAACCATGCTTTTGCGAGCAATAATGCCTTCATGGCGCCCCTAGACAAAACGAAGATCCGTAATATCCAGTTCAGTTTAATTTTTCAATAATGATGAGAACAGTACTTATAACAGGAGCAAGTTCTGGAATTGGCCAAGCATGCGCCAGCGTACTTGCTAAAGAATCCAACTACAGACTTCTGCTCTGCGCACGAAGATTGCAGCGCTTGGAAGAACTGAAGCAAAGTATTCAAAACACATATCCCTCCTGCGAAATTTTCTGCTTCGAGCTTGACGTGCGTGATCGTGACGCTGTTGAAAACGCGTTTACGAACCTTCCAGAAGCCTGGCGAGAGATCGATGTATTGATCAATAATGCCGGACTCAGCCAAGGACTAGATGGTATAGCCGATGGAGATACTGATGATTGGGATCGTATGATCGACACTAATGTGAAAGGGCTATTGTATGCTACAAAATATGCAATCCCGTTGATGGCGAGCAGTGATAACACACATATCATCAATATTGGATCCATCGCCGGCAAAGAAGTTTATCCGAATGGAAATGTATATTGCGCAACCAAACATGCCGTCGATGCCCTGACCAAGGCGATGCGCATCGATCTGTTGGAAAAAGGCATCCGGGTGTCATCTATTGATCCGGGGATGGTGGAAACGGAGTTTTCAGAAGTCCGCTTCAAGGGTGACAAAGAGCGTGCAACAAATGTTTACCAAGGCCTGACACCACTTTCGGGCATTGATATTGCGGAAATTATCGCTTTTGTGCTTTCACGTCCGCGTCACGTCAATATCAATGATCTTTTAGTCATGCCGACGGCACAAGCCTCCGCAGCAATCGTAAAACGCGATAATTAGTAAGTATCGGCGAAGTGGGGCTCAATCCGCAAAGCTGACCCCTACGCATTTCATTTTTTGACTTTTTTATTTTTAATTTTTAATTCCACAAGCATGTCATTAGAACAAAAAATCAACCAAGATATCAAGGCAGCCATGATTGCCAAAGACAATGCACGCCTTCGGGGTTTACGTGCTGTAAAAGCAGCTATTTTATTGGCTAAGACAGAGAAAGGACACTCTGAAGAATTGACGGAAGAGGCAGAGATCAAAGTGCTACAAAAGCTTGTAAAACAACGGAAGGAATCCGGTGAGATCTACAAGCAACAGCAACGGGAAGATTTGTTTGCCATCGAATTTGAAGAGCAACAAGTTATCGAAGAATATTTGCCGAAGCAGTTGGATCGCGAAGCCATTGAATCGTTAATCCAAGGCATTATTAGCGATGCTGGCGCTACATCCGTGAAAGACATGGGGAAAGTTATGGGATTGGCCAACCAAAAGCTTGCTGGACAGGCGGATGGACGCACCATATCGGAAGTTGTAAAATCGCTATTATCGTAATTCAATCCTTGTATGGAGATTAAATGGACGATTAAGCCTTTTAACGAGCTTAGCGCTTCACAGCTTTACCAGATCTTGCAGTTGCGTATTGAGGTGTTCATGCTCGAACAGACTTGTCTATATCCAGAATGCGACAATAAAGATCTTCAAGCGACGCATTTATTTGGTATCCATGAAGGAAGAGTTGTCGCTTATGCACGGCTGTTGCCGGCAGGTATTTCTTACGCCGATTTATCGATCGGTCGTGTGGTTGTGCATGCCGACTATCGCAAGTATGGGCTCGGTAAGGATCTGATGCTCCGCGCAATTGCCTACTGGGCATCTGAGGCGCCCATGCAGACCATCCGCATCAGTGGACAACTCTATTTACAACGTTTTTACGAAGGTCTTGGATTCGAAAAGGTGAGCGATGTCTATCTGGAAGATGATATCCCACACATAGAAATGGTCAAACGATAAGTAAATAGCCGGTGTGCGGTGCAAACCGGCTATTTATTTATAAAATTTAATTATTTGCTTCGAAGCGAACTTTACTTCTGTGGCTTTTCACCAAAATGCCGATCACGTTCAAAAGTGACCATATGCCGTTCTTTTTTTGCGGGGTAAATATCTGCGAGCGTGATCATGATGCCTGTTTCCTCCACCTCTCCAAACTCGTCGTTGAGCGCCGTTCCAAAGGTACGCATACTTGGTGACAGATTCATGTAGGTATTGATTAAAGGAGGTATGTTTTCACCCAATTCACGTACTTTTGTATTCAATACTTTATACCCTTCTTTATATTCCAAGCCATCAAAAATACCACGATAAGCAGAAATATCAGTCTTATAGCCGAGATTGAGCTTCTCGAACGGCAGTGCGAGCTTCTCTTTATCAGGAAAGTAGTGTTCCATGAAGTAGATCAACAAGTCACGTGCCACGGCATTATACTGCGGATACATAGTCACCTTCCCAAAAAGATATTTAATCTCTGGGTTGATCATGACCAAAGCGCCCAATCCATCCCATAAATTATCCAATGAGAACAACCCTTTCCTGTTGTCGATTGCAGGTTGATATCGTGGCTGCACCCACGAACGGCCTAATTCAAGTGTATAAGGCAGATAGTCTCTTGTGAAAGTATCGGAAAACTCAAAATAATGTGCTGTAGAGAGATGTACATGACCATCTTTATCGACTGCATCTTCACATTTTATGACACGATAACCGGCAATAATCTCTTCCTCTTCCGGATTCCAGGCGATCAGTTGATCGTAGTTATGCTCGCAAGTATCATTTTCATCAATATCTACCGCCAAGCCTGTTCCACCTCCCGCCCCGCGGAAAGTGAGTTCACGCAAGCGACCAATCTCCTGCATAATATGTGGCGCCGAATGATAGTTCACCAAATACACCTCATTATTTCCATTATTGGTATAGCGCACGAAGGCTTCTCTCGTCAGTTCACTTTTTATTAACGCTCTGTCTACTGGCGCGATAATTTCTTGCATATGTTATTTTTTATCCCCCATTCTATAAACTATCTCCCGAACTTCGCTCGCCCACTCACGCTCTGTTTTAGATTGATCGAAACGACTGTACGGAATGCGCTCGCCAAAGCGGATAGTTACCGTTTGATTTCGTTGTGAAAACATCTCGTCAGGCAAATACAGCATTTCCAAATTTGCTTTAACGCCGAATTTCTGTCTTAGTCTAGCTAAATTATAGAAAAAATTGGAATTTCTTCCATCGATGTGAACGGGAATAATATCTCTTTTATATTTTTTTGCCTTTGTAACGAAGCTTTTTTTCCACTCTAGATCTGCGATTTTCCCACCTATTTTCCTAGACACCAAGCCTGCAGGAAAAATCAACAAGGCATTTTTAGAAGCATAAGCTTGGTCAATGGCCATAATACCGCTTTTAGCTTGGTTTCCAACTTTATTAACAGGAATAAATAGCGGTTCCAAATTCCGGATATTCATGAGAATATCGTTGACCAAAAATTTGACATCTCGACGAAACTGTCCGATGGCATGCATAATGGCGATACCATCAAGCCCACCAAGTGGGTGGTTTGACGCGAAGATTACATGCTCGTCTTTCGGAATATGTTCCGTTCCTTCCAGTACCACCTTCACACCCAGCTCATGAATCAGGTCGTCCACAAAATCCAACCCATACTGATCCTTGAACTTCGTCATGATGTAGTTGATTTCCTCTTCGTGAATAACACCTTCCAAATAACTGATCAACGGCTTTGGAATCCACTTGGCCAACCTCGGACTTTTTTTATGGATTACTTCACGTACCTGAATAAACTTCACGTTCTCCGTTTCTTCAATCATTGTATGCTGGCTAAGTATGTTGTTTTGTTTTATGATGTCGTAAAATTAAGGAAAATATATATTAATGGTGTAAAAAGTTATTTACAAGGCTGGCTATAGACCAGTATTAGCAGATAATTTATAAATTAGTCCCAAGACGGGTCCAAAGCCGTTAAACGTTTTTGTTTTTATCCTGTTTAATAGTATAAATAGACGCATCATGTATATAGGCGAAATTTTATCCAAAAACCATGTTGATATCAAACCAGATGACAGTATCGGGTTTGCGTTGGACAGAATGAACGAACTTCACTGTTCGCAGTTGCCCGTCGTCGATGACCATGATCTCATGGGTTTACTGTCTGAAGATGATCTCCTCACGGCGCATGATGAAACACAACCTGTACGTACCCTTTCCGTTTCCTTACGGTTTGTTTATTTATACGCCTATCAGCATAGCTATGATGCGCTTCAATACATGGCTGCACATCAACTATCCGTACTTCCTGTATTGGACAAGGATAACGCATTTGTGGGCGTACTTACGCTGACAGAGCTGATGCGCGCGCTCAACGAAACGATGGGCAATAACGAATCGGGAGCGATCATTGTTTTAGAATTCGGCAAGCACGATGTTTCCTTTTCCCACATTGCACACCTTTTCGAATCTGAAAACGTCCACATTCTCAACACTGCCGTCCGTGAAATACCGGAGACCACGAAAGTAGAAATGACCATCAAGGTAGATAAGAAGAATATCTCCAGCCTCGTGGCGTCCCTCTGGCGGTTTGACTATATTGTGAAGGCAACATTCAACGATGGAAGCCAAGATTCCGATATTCAAGAGCGCTATGATATCTTGATGAATTATTTAAATTTATAAGAATAGCCTATTTTTTAGCATCTTTGCATAAGATCTGTCAAAACAATCTCGCATGCAAAGAAAATCCATCGCGATATATGGAAGGGCTTTCAATTCGTCCGTTGCGCCATATGTCGAGCAGCTCTTTTCGTATTTAAAAGAAAAGGATATTCTGATTTATATCCATTCGGATTTCTATGACTTCCTGAAACAGCAATTTGACTGTCCGAACGATTTTTTGCTTTATTACAGTCATCAAGATTTGCCTAATAGCATCTTATTCTTGTTGAGCTTGGGAGGTGATGGCACAATGTTATCTGCCGTTTCGCAGGTACGCGACTCGGGTATTCCCATTGCGGGAATAAATTTCGGTCGTTTGGGCTTTTTGGCATCCATCCACAAGAGCGAGATCATCCAAGCATTGGACAATATCTTTTTAGGGAATTACACCTTGCAGGCACGCGACCTCCTCGAGGTGAGTGGTAGCGACCGCAGAATTTTTGGCCAAGAAAATTTTGCACTCAATGACATCACCGTTTTTCGGCACGATACATCTTCCATGATCACCATCAACGCTACGCTGAACGGCGAACTGTTAAATTCATATTGGGCTGATGGAATTATCATTGCAACACCGACAGGATCGACAGCCTATTCATTGAGCTGTGGCGGCCCAATCATTATGCCAGGGAGCGGCAATTTTGTAATCACACCGATATCTCCGCATAATCTCAATGTGCGCCCAATCATCATTTCCGCAGAGAGCGAATTAGAGTTGGAGATCGAAAGCCGGACAGATAAATATATTCTAAGTTGCGATTCCAAAAGTGAAACATTGGAAACGAAAACAAAATTATATATTAAACGTGCTCCGTTTCGCATACATTTGATTAGACTCGCATCCGATAGCTTTTTCAGTACACTACGTGAAAAACTACTGTGGGGACTTGATGTAAGAAACTACTAAAGTACTACGATTTTAACATAAATACATAATACCTTATTATTTAAAACAGCTATCTTTACCGCAAAAATTCCTAATTTGAAACACTTTGCCCATATCCTTGCTGCCGTAGCTTTACACGCTTGGTCACCTTTGCTTGCACAGCAATGGGAATTGGGTGGCAATGTGGCGGCGACGGGATTTATGGGGGATATCAATCCCGCGAACCCATTCTATTTTAAAAGCATGGCAGGCGGTATACAGGTCACTTATAACCTGAACCCAACTTGGGGGATAGGAGCTGGCTACCAATACCTCCATCTCAATGGTGCAGATCGCGATAGCAAAGATCCTTATCTACGGGCGCGTGGGCAGGTATTCAACAACCAACTTAATGAACTTTCCCTACGTGCGAACTTCAATTTTTTCCGATTTATTGCTGGCCGAGCGGTGAATCGCTACACGCCTTATCTATTTATGGGCGTTGCTGTATTTTCGCACCGACCATACATCTATACGCAAGATGGTAGTCGCCATCATATGGAAGACTTGCAGCTGCAACAAGAATCCAAAGTTCGAGGTTTAGCTTTGGCTTTGCCCTTGGGTATCGGCTTTAAATATAATGTAAATGGGCCTTGGTCGTTAGGCGCCGAATTGGCCTATCGTGTAGCTTTTGAGGACAATTTGGATAACATTTCGAACAACTATCCGACAACGGATCAATATCCTGCAGACTACGCGGCTGCATTTCCGGAAATGGATCGCCTTTGGTGGGAATCCGTCGTTTATCCAGCTGGTAACGACATTACTCGCTACGCGGGAAAGTCGAAAGGAAATAGTCGTCCTAACGACGGTTATATGACGGCCGGCGTCACGCTGACATATACTTTTATCAGTAAGCGCTGTTATTGGTGGAACTAGGTCTTATTATTTAAGAAGTGAAAATGAGTTTTAAAGAGAAAATAAATAAAGAAAAGCTTCCAGCGCACATTGCCATCATCATGGATGGCAATGGCCGTTGGGCGAAAGGGATAGGAAAACTGCGGATATTCGGCCATCAGAATGGTGTTTCTGCAGTACGCGAAGCGATGGAGGGCTGCGTGGAAATTGGCGTAAAACACCTTACTTTATACGCTTTTTCATCGGAAAACTGGAATCGACCCAAGCTGGAGGTGAAAGCCTTAATGGAACTTCTGGTGAACACTTTGGCGAAAGAAACCAAAACGTTCATGGACAACGGAATTCGTCTCAACGCGATCGGCAGCATTAAGGACCTTCCGAAGAATTGCCAGGCCAAGCTCACCGACACCATCGAAATCACCAAAAACAATGACACCTGCGTCCTAACCTTGGCGCTCAGTTACGGCGCGCGGGCAGAAATTGTCGAAGCTACGAAGGCCATCACACAAAAAGTACTCAACGGAGAACTCCAACTGGATGAAATTGACGAAAAAATCATCAGTGCGCACCTATTTACAGCAGACATGCCCGATCCTGACCTTATGATTCGCACGAGCGGTGAACAACGGATCAGCAACTACCTATTATACCAAATGGCTTACACCGAATTTGTATTTTTGGAAAAAATGTGGCCTGAATTTACACGGGAAGATCTGTACGAAGTGATATACAACTACCAGCATAGAGAAAGAAGATTTGGGAAAACGAGCGAACAATTGTAATATTTAATTTACCTTTGCAGCGTTAATTAAATACCTAATTAATAGCTTGGTTATTAATTATTTTCTTTTAACAAAAATTAACAACAGATTGGTGTACTTTAGCACCGAGAAATTTGAATAAATGAAGCGCATATTATACTTAATAACATTCACCTTACTTATTGGAGGCCAACAATTATTCGCACAGATTCGTGGTAACAATCCCATCAATCTGAATGATCCGGACGAGATAACCTACTTGGATCCCAAGAATTATGTTATCGGCGGTGTTCGCGTAACGGGCACAGAATATCTTGACGGAGAAGTTTTGGTGACAATTTCAAAATTGGTTGTTGGCCAATACATCGAAGTACCAAGTGAAGCTACAGCGAATGTTGTGAAAACACTGATGGGACAAAACCTGTTTGATGATGTTCAATTGTATGCCGAACGTATTCAAGGAGAGAATATTTTCTTGGAAATACGGGTTCGGGAACGCCCACGATTGACTCGTATCGATATCCATGGTCTAAAAAAAGGTGAAACCGATGAAGTTAGGAAGCGCCTTAATACCAACTCCGGAAAAATTGTTAATGAAAACTTGATCAAAACCACAAGAGCAACTATTCAGAAATTTTTGCGTGAAAAATCGTACCTCTATCCAGAAGTAAAAATTCGTACGGAAAAAGATACAGCACAATCCAACAATGAAATTGTTATTGTAGATGTGGAAAAGAATAAGAAAATCAAAGTTCATCGCGTGCATTTCGAGGGTAGCGAAGCTTTCTCTGACGGTCAATTGCGTAAATATTTAAAAGGTGTAAAACCACGTCGTTGGTATCGTATTTTCGGACCAGGTAAATTCAAAGACGACAAATACAAGGAGGCGAAAGAGAATCTTGTCGCTAAAATGCAAGACAAAGGATACCGCGATGCCCAAATATTAAGCGACAGTGTTGTGCGCTATGACAACAACGAGGTGGATATTTATCTGAATCTGCACGAAGGTCCTCGCTATTACGTTGGAAACATTCAATGGTCGGGAAATTCCAAGTACAAAGATTCTGTGCTGAACTTGATCTTAGGTATTGAAAAAGGAGATGTATATAGCGAAGAAAAACTAACGACCAAACTTACCGGACCTACAAGAAATAGTGACGACATTAGTGCCCTATACCAAAACGACGGTTACCTGACGTTTAGCGTACAGCCTATTATCAAACGAATTTATAACGATACCGTAGATGTAGAGATTGTCCTTAGTGAAGGTAAACAGTTTACGATCAACAATGTCATCGTAAAAGGCAACGACGTGACCAATGATAAGGTCGTGTTGCGCTCTATCTACACAAAACCTGGACAAAAATTCTCTCGAGAGATGTTGATGCGTAGTGTTCGAGAAATATCACAGCTGGGCATGTTCGACGAACAAAAGATAAACCCCGTTCCAACTAACCTGAACTACGAAGAAGGTACCACCGATCTGGAGTACACTGTTGCAGAAAAACCGTCTGACCAAGTGGAGCTTTCAGGAGGATATGGAGCCGGGCAAGTGATTGGTACGTTGGGCTTAACCTTCAACAACTTCTCGACCAGTAATTTCTTTAAGAAAGATGCCTGGAAACCGCTACCTCGTGGTGACGGCCAGAAGTTCAGTATCCGTGGACAGACGTCGGGAAAACGTTACCAGTCGTATAACTTCTCCTTTTCCGAGCCTTGGCTTGGTGGTAAAAAACCGATCTACTTTGGTTTGAATGCCTATACCTCTAACTCATCCTTCGGGGGCTTCAACTACCTCACCGGACGTCAGATGGTAAGTGATTCGGAACTTAATCGTATTTGGATGACAGGTGTAACGGCAACCTTAGGTAAACGTTTGCAATGGCCAGACAACTATTTTCAGATCAATACCTCGCTGTCTTTCCAACGTTACAAATTACAGAACTACGGAAACTACTTCCTGTTCTCGGATGGTACAGCCTACAACATTAACATTACACAAGAGATCAGTCGGAACTCGGTGGATGCACCGATCTATCCTACTTCGGGATCCAACTTCCGCTTTTCGGTACAGTTGACGCCTCCATATTCATCTTGGAACAGCATCAATTACCAAACAGCGCCAGACAACGAACGTTATAAATGGACCGAGTACCATAAGTGGAAATTTGACAGCCAGTGGTACACTAAAATTGCCGGTAAACTCGTGTTGAAAATGCAAGCACAGTTTGGTTACTTGGGCAACTACACATCCAGAACGCCAACATCGACATTTGAGCGCTTTAAACTGGGTGGTGATGGAATGCAAGGCTTTGACTTCCTTCAGGGGTCAGAGATTATTGCCATGCGCGGTTATGCCAATGGTACGATCATTCCTGAATCGACAGGTAACCTCAACCAAAATATTGCGATACAGTCTGGAAGTCCAATCTATACCAAGTATCAATTGGAGTTGAGACATCCTGTGATGCTTAACGAGCAGGCTACCGTTTTTGTCCTTGCGTTTGCTGAGGGAGGAAACACTTGGAATAAGTTTAGTGAGGTGAATCCTTTTAAACTACGTCGTTCGGCTGGTGTGGGCGCACGTATCTTCCTTCCTATCTTTGGTATGTTGGGAATCGATTACGGACATGCGTTCGACCCTATTCCAGGTATTCAGTCCAACCGTTGGAGACAGAACTTCACCTTCAGTATCCTACAAAATATGGGCGGATTCTAAAACTTATCATTGCCCCGTCAACGATAAAAACATCCCTGTCTTTCGCACAAGGGATGTTTTTTTTGGACAAACCTCATTGCGCTCTATCTACAGGGAGACATCAACCTTTTTCAACCGTATTCGACAGCAACTATACTTCATGCGGCTAGTAGTTAAATTTTGTTAAAGGTTTAATTATCCGTTTTATTTACTCCTTTTTTGCTATTTTTGCCAAGAGAAAGAGCTTCAATCTGTTAGCAAAATATTTTTGGCTTTTAAACTTTTTGGAACCATAATTGTCTTAAGATTTAAAAGCTAGTGAGTAGCATTTGCAAAGAATTAATCGTTTATTTGATGGTATGTGTGAAAACAAAAAGCCTAGAAAAGCAGCTAATTCAAAACAACAGAAGTAGTAAACTCAAGAAAACAACATATATATGAAAAAAATAGTTTTTATCATTGCCTTCGTCGCTTTATCAGTCAGTGCAGCTGTTGCACAACGTGTGGCCTATGTAGACTCTGAATATATCTTAAAACATATCCCTGAATACGTTTCTGCACAGAAACAACTTGACGACCTCTCCACCAACTGGCAGGAAGAAGTTGATAAACAATATGGCGAGATCGAAAGGCTTTACAAAGCCTATCAAAATGATCAAGTGTTGCTCAACGACGATATGCGCAAACGCCGCGAAGATGAGATTGTCAACAAAGAGAAGCAAGTAAAAGAATTCCAACGTCAGAAGTTTGGTTTTGAAGGCGATCTATATAAGGAACGTATTAGGTTGGTAAAGCCCGTTCAGGATCGCGTGGCAAAGGCGATACAAGATGTGGCAAACGCTCAGGGTTTGGACTTGATTTTAGATAAAGGAAGCGAAGTAACTTTTCTGTTCGCCAATCCGAAATTGGATAAAAGTAATGATATCATTACAAAATTAGGTTTTAAACCGGATCCTAGCTTGGCGAATTAATTTTTTTGTTTATACTTGAATAAAATTTGAGATTAATTATTAACGTTGTATAAAAAACAAAAGCAGTGCCGTATATAGTGATGGCGCAACAGATTAAAATGGAAAGAATGAAAAATTTATTTAGAAGTGTAGCTTTAGTGGCGGTGGTTTTCCTAGGCGCGCAGCAAGCAAGTGCGCAGCAAAAAATTGGTCATGTCAATGCAGATGAAATCTTTCAGATGACAGCTGAGTTCAAAACCGCTAATGAGCAGTTGAGAACGTTGAATGATACAAAAACGAAAGAGCTACAGGGGATGTACGAGGAGTTTCAAAAGAAACAAAACGATGCAAACGAAAAATTGAGAAACCGTAGTGAGGCAAATAAAACGACCGTTGACGCCGAGTTGCAAACCTTAGGACAAGATCTTCAAAGCATGGAGCAACGTATCCAAGAGGTTCAACGTGTAGCGCAAGAAGATCTTGGAAAGAAACAACAGGAATTGTTGACCCCTATCCAAACCAAAGTGATGAACGCCATCAATGCAGTAGCCAAAGAAAAAGGTTATGCATACGTATTGGATACATCTAATGGCAATGTTCTTTACTTCCAAGGTGGAGAAGATATCTCTGCTGATGTAAAAACAAGATTAGGTATTGCTGCAAACGCAACACCAGCAACGCCAGCGGTTCCTCCGGCTAGATAATAGTATTATACAGCATAAAAAAAGAGATTGCTTATCGCAATCTCTTTTTTTATGCTGTATAATGGCGGCGATTCCTCTGCTAGCCGTCCTTCCACCATATGTCTGCATACGCATCTGGATTTTTCTTAAATTGTCCATGAACATATGGACATAGAGCTTTGATCATCAATCCTTCTTCCCTAGCCTTTCGAACTAGCTCGTCTAGCAGTAATTTGGCAAACCCTTTACCTGCATGAACACCTTCCACTTCGGTATGATACACTGTAAGCAGTTTATTTCGAATAAAGATATCCATTTTACCAGCCTGTTTATGCTCGGAAAAAAGGATCAGTTCCCCTCGTCCGCTGTCAGCAAGTCTTACTTCAAAAGTTTCCATCGTAAAAGATTATCGTTGTTAATATTTAATCAACAGTTATTCCCTCTTCAATAGCGTCCCATAGAGCTATCCGCTTCACCAGCGCTTGCTTTGCCGTATCCTTAATTTCTTGCCATTTGATCTCATCGTTGCCAGCGAGTTCCAAAATCATCTGCATAGCCAACGGGCCATGTTCATCACCATCAAGCTCAATATGTCGTTGAAAATAGTATATAAATTTACGCAAATCAGTATCTGGTGCACCCTCTTGAATACCGTTCAAGATAGAGGTAAACATATCCGGAATTAGATCCTCACGACCAAATGTAAAAGCAGAGGCAATCTTGTGAGATTCACCTTCTTCTATCACCAAGAAAGTAAAGCGTAGAAAATCCTTGATACGCTCGTCTATCCTCAGATCATCGATAGCCTCTGCCAATGATTTTCCTGACCGAATCTCCCGTACCAATTGCAATATCGGAGCGGTATTTGCCCCCATGCCTTCCATGGCGTCCAAATACATTTCAAAATGGCTGAGTCGGCGACCGTCAATGTATTCGTCAGATTCCTCGGCCAAGACAATTTCGTTGATTAGGTACCGTATAGAAGGTAGATCACTTGCAAACCAAGGAACTTGAACGCAGGTAATCTTTATTTGTAATGCCTTTAATAAAGACATGAAATCCCATACGGCATAAACATGTCCCTCGGTGAAATTTTGTAAATGTGCGACTTGGGTTATTTTCCTATATAGCGGATGTTGCAGTAAAATGCTACGCTCAGCAGCAATAAATTCGTTGACAGCTTGAATTTCTTTCATAGTCAAAAATACGAATCGAGGCGACAAAGAGGCCTATCAAGGTATATATAATGATAACAATTCACGCGAATTTCGAAAAAAATGACTTCAAAAAGAGGAAGCTGGCTAATGAGATATAAGATTTAACAACTAAGGTCTTAAGGTAAATCCGATAATTCGGCAAGCAATTCCCGCAGTTTATTTTTCGGAAAGACCTTGTAAAACCCTGAGGACAACATCGCTTCTTTTTCTTTTTCGTCGCTAGAGGATGTAAAGCCATATATTTTAACGAAAGGGAAACGTAGCAAAAGATCTTTGGCAGCAGATAGACCATCCATATTGGGCATATGCAAATCTAAGATGGCCACATCAGGAATAGCCTGCATTTGAGAAAGATCAGCAAGCAGTTCTTCGCCATCTTTGGCTTTAATCAGCAATTGTAGTCGCACAAACTTAGCTATCAGGCTCTCCAAGAGAAAGTGATGAATGTCTGAGTCGTCAGCGAACACGATTTTGATAGGTCTATTCATTTTCATAAGCGATGTTATTGGTATGCATCCAAAAACACCTCCCGCTCAGAACGGTCGAGAGTGTAGTTACACGAATGACAATAATAGAACATTCCATAGCCGACTTATGTTTTTGCTTTCCCTAATTTATACCTATTTTTGCACAAATGAAATTTCTAAAGCACATACTGCGTCTCCCTTTTTTCAGCACTTATTATTGCTTAATACCTGCTCGGCGCCGTGATGTGTACGATTAGAAAGCACTGTATCAAAGCATTTACAATTTTCTATACACAAGCCCGAGCTTCCCGCTCGGGCTTTTTTTATTTTAATTTTTATAAAAATGTTACAAAAACTACGTGAAAATGTGGAGATTATCCTCCCCGAACAGGGTCTTCAAGAGAAGATTCAACAAGCGTCCGAAGAAAACCGACCATTAACGATCAAGTTAGGCTTTGACCCCACCTCGGCAGATCTTCATCTTGGGCACGCTGTCGTACTCAAAAAAATTCGCCAATTTCAAGATCTAGGCCATCATATCGTTATCGTCGTGGGCAGCTTTACTGCACGCATTGGAGACCCTACAGGCAAGAACAAATCTCGTATTCCGCTAACCATAGACGAGGTTGAACACAATGCCCAAACCTACATACAGCAGTTATCTCGCATCATCGATGTTCAGAAAGCGAAGGTTGTTTTCAATTCGGATTGGTTGGATCAACTTTGTTTTTCCGACATCATACAGATTATCTCTCGCGTAACGGTAGCGCAGTTGTTACACAGGAATGATTTCAACAGGCGTTTCACCGAAAACAGTCCTATTTCTATGCATGAGTTGCTTTACCCGATACTGCAGGGATACGACTCGGTCCATATAAGCTGTGACATCGAGATGGGAGGAACGGATCAGCTTTTTAATTGCACTATGGGAAGGCAGTTGCAGGAAACATATGGTAAGAGTCCACAGATCGTGCTATGCATGCCTTTATTGACAGGTACCGACGGGAAGGAAAAAATGAGCAAGTCTCTTCATAACACGATCGGATTAACGGACACCCCTCAAGATATGTATGGAAAAACCATGTCGATTCCTGACAGTCTTATCCCAGAGTTTATTCGGTTAACGACAGATTTCACACGAGATGAGCAGCAGGCACTATTCGACCGCTGAGCAGCGGGAGAAAACCCCATGCTGATTAAAAAACTTATCGCCATGAATTTGGTCACCCAATATCACGATGTCGCACATGCCGAAAAAGCCCAGGCATTTTTTGAGCAACAATTCCAAAGGAAAAGTTTCTTTGAAAAACACTTTAAAGCAGTGAAATCAGCCTCCGTGCTAACCGAGTCAAACGAAGTATCACTTTTGGATTTATGTACAAAATTACAAACCGACAAATCTAAGTCGGCCATACGGCGACTTATTGAGGGTGGTGCTGTAGAAATTGACCATAAGAAACATCAAGATCCAGAAATGCGGATTTCCCCTACCATAGGTATGAAAATCCGTATGGGAAAGCAATGCTACTTTGAACTCGTTGATTAGTGTTCGATAGGGTAAAAGAGCAGGAAACTCTTGCTCTTTTACCTACTGTCAACAACTCGAATTGTCTATCTTCGAGGAGTGAATACTCTCAATCGGTTCCAATGAAAAAACAATGCCTGCGTCCGCTAAAACTAGTATCCTATTTCGGTATCACCCTTATCTTGGTTATAGGGTGGAGCGAGGTGTCTAACGCGCAACAAGTTGTCAGTGAAGCGGAAAAGAAATATGAAACCTCCGCGCCGAAGACTGAAGGCCGTGCGCATGCAGCGGGACCATATGCCCAAGCTCTTTTCTTCAACCAACAAACGGATAAAGCGATAGCGATTCTTCGGGATAACCTGCAGCATGCGACGCATTTCAAAGATAGTCAATACGCAGCTTATCTATCGGCCATTCTAGCCATGAACTATAGAATATTAGAAGATATACCAAGCTCCAATCACTACCGTGCTCTCGCAGAAAAATATGCACGGCAATCCAAAAGCATGGAAATAAAGGGCTATGTTGCCTATTGTCAAGGTTGGTTACATATCCGAAATGGAAATGAAAACGAAGCTGTCCGTTACTTTTTGGAAGGTCTAAACGACTTGGACAAAGCACCACCTTCTGCTACATTATTAGCGAGAACCACATCCATATTGACCGAGCTGGCATCCATTTATGCTAATTGGAAAGAGTACAGTTTGCAGGAAAAGTACAGTAAACAGGCATTAGAGATTGCCATCAAACAAAAGGATGCCTCGACGATCTTCCGCACTTATATGTTGATGGGCTATATGTACGAACAGCAATATATCAATACGGATAAAAGTTTGCAAACTCGTAACCTGGTAGAACAGTATTACTTGAAAGCTATCAATTTCTACCTAAGCCACGAGGCCGAGATACCTTTTCAATCGGATCTATCTTATGCAGCAATCAATCTCGCCAACCTTTACATGCGCTATTACAGTGATGAAGAGAAAGCCATGCATTACGCCTATTTAGCGATCGAAAAGGCAAAAAAATCGGAACATTACACACAAATAGCATCAGCCTACGGCATCATTGCGGAGATCGAACTCAAAGAAAACAAATTGAGCGATGCAAAAGCCCATCTGTTAAAATCGTTGTCTGAAATTGTTAAAGATCCACTGGCGGATGAGCGGATCCTGATGAACATCAACCTTAGTTTGTCGGAAATTTATGAGCGCGAGGGACATCTACATGATGCCATCCAACATTATAAAGAATACGTACGACTATTTTCAGCGGTTTACGACAGCGAGAAGATGGAGCAGGGACGCCGACTGGAGGCACAGTTTGACGTTGAGCGAAAAGAACAACGTATGCTACGCATGGAACTTGAGGCGGATAAGAAGGAACAGCAAATCAATCTTATGCACATTATAGCGCTACAACGTGAGCAAGAGCTCCAAAACTCCAAGCTCAATGAGGACAATCAGCGTAAACGATTGGAGCTTGTCAATCTAGAAGCCGACAAGCAATCGCAGGAACTCAGGCTGTCCCGCATGGAATCACGACAACGAGCTCAAGACATCTTAACGGTACAAAATGAGCTTTCTTATAAAAACAAGATATCTCGAAATTACGGCATTTTAGCAGCCTCACTTTTTTCGCTATTGCTGGTTTTGGGCTATGCCTTTCAGCAACGGTCAAAAACCATGCGCCAAAAAGAAGAACTCCATCATATTACCTTGGAAAAACAACGGCAACATTCAAAGATATCCAACCTCACCGCCATGCTGGAGGGACAAGAACAAGAACGCGGACGTTTAGCTCGTGACCTACACGATGGACTGGGCGGCCTTCTCTCGGGCACCAAGATCAACCTTTCACAGGTCGTAGGCCGCATACATAGCCCTGAGCGAGTGCACGTTGAACAGTCATTAGCACAGTTGGATAGTGCGGTGAATGAACTTCGCAGGGTCGCACACAACCTGATGCCTGATTTACTAAAAAAATACGGGCTAGAAGAATCCCTATCCGACTATGCTACGCGCATGAGTAATCCGGAGCTAGAGATTAGCACACAGTTCCTTCACTATACAGGACGCCTCAACGAAGAACAGCAACTTATTATCTACCGCGTCATCCAAGAACTGGTCAACAATTCCGTCAAACACGCAAAGGCAAATCAAATCCTGATCCAAGTTGTAGAAGAAGACCATAAATTGGCCGTAACCGTTGAAGACAATGGCCGCGGCTTTGATGTGCAATCGGCGCAAGCAAAAACATCAGCTGGTTTGCTCAATATACAGTCTCGCATCAGTTTCCTCAAAGGAAATTTGGATATCCGGTCGTCATCAGCATTAGGTACCAGCGTGGAGATAGACTTCCCAATAGACTAGAAAAGAAATCCCTAAACTTTTGGGAAAAGCTTAGGGATTGGCACGAACTATTATAACCAAATACTTCGATGACCTCACGTGGCCGAAGCTTTGCTGCCCAAATCTACAAGCTAATTCGGAAATGTCCTATCCCTGAAAACAGGTATATTCATCTTTTTCTTCAAACCGAGGTACACTACTTGGCAACATCGGTTTTAAGCCGAGATTGGCCAACATACTTAAATCGTCAGCTATACTCGGATTGGGCGTAACCAATAACTTTGCATCGTCTCCAGTAAAAATAGAGTTCGCACCAGCCATGAAACACCAAGCTTGCTCCTGTTCCGACATTTCCATCCGCCCTGCGCTCAAACGAACCATGGAAGCAGGCATCGCAATACGGGCCGTCGCGACCATGCGTACCATATCCCATGTATCAACTTTCGGTTGATCCGCCAATGGCGTTCCGGGTACTCGAGACAACGCATTGATGGGCACCGACTCTGGATGTTGTTCCATCGTTGCTAGTGTACGAAGCATCGCAATACGATCTACTGCGGATTCTCCAAGACCAATAATGCCGCCTGAACAAACCGTGATTCCCACTCGACGAACATTGGCGATGGTCTCTAGACGGTCATCGAAAGTGCGCGTGGAGATTATTTCCTTGTAGTAAGAGGCAGAGCTATCTAAATTGTGATTATAAGCGTATAGCCCCGCTTCGTGTAATCGTTTCGCCTGTTGGGCAGTCAACATACCCAACGTGCAGCATACCTGTAGTCCTAAGCCGTTTACGGCTTTTACCATATCCAAGATCTTATCAAAATCACGATTGTCGCGTACCTCTCGCCAAGCCGCCGCCATACAGAACCTCGTTGCACCTTTTTCCTGCGCACGTTTTGCACGTGCTAAAACAGTTTTGATTGGCAATAAAGCATGAACGGGTGTATCCGTGTGGTAACGCGCCGCTTGCCCGCAATAGGCGCAATCTTCAGGACAGCCTCCAGTTTTCACCGACAGTAATGTGGATAATTGAATTTCATCTGATCGGTGCCATAACCGATGTACAGTAGCCGCAGTATAAATCAAATCAAGTAGTGGCCTGTTGTAGATACCCAGCAACTCTTCACTCGTCCAATCGTGACGTATTTCTTTATTATTTTTAACCATAGCATTGCCCAAATTATTCTTCTCTTCCCATGGAAATCATGGTATCAACTTATGAAACTCTCCAGTATTGTTGGTATTTTGTTTCAAGGTTTCCCACAAATGTACTATCTTGCCGGCAGGTGCAAAGGTGCCGGTTTTAATAATATGCCTAGTCCGGTTGAGATTCCCTATCGTAGTTTTATTCAAATCGACAGAAAGTCGAGCACGCCGGTCTACCTGCAGATAGCCAACGAGTTTATCAAAGCGATTCAACGAAACACTCTTTCGGCGAATAGCAAGCTTCTAGGGACGCGTGCACTTAGCCACTTGTTGGATACCCATCGCAATACGATCGTCGCTGCCTACGATGAATTGGCCGCTCAAGGTTGGATCAGCATACAACCTAACCGCGGAGCCTACGTATCCGCGGCGTTACCGATCAATGAAAAACGGAAGATCAATAAACCAGTTTATCCGGCGAAGACCGGATTTAGCTTTAAGAGATCCCTGCTATTAGACAGTCCCTACGAACAGGGCAATTTTCAATACATCCTCAATGATGGAACACCAGATATTCGGTTGACACAAATTGACGATCTTTCCCGCATCTATAGCTCCACCATAAAACGAAAAGGCAATCGCCGAAAGATGGACTACTATAATCAAGAAGGCAGCGAATATTTTAAGGAACAACTACTGGCTTACCTACATCTTTCACGTGGACTCCATGTGTCTTCAACGAATGTATTGATCACGCGCAGTACAGAGATGAGTCTTTTTATCATCTCGGAGATTCTCCTCAAACCGAATGACAACGTTGTGGTTGGTGAATTGAGCTATTTCTCCGCCAATATGATTTTCCAAAAGAACGGCGCCAACATCCAAACCATACCAATAAATGATCAAGGTATTGATACCGATGCCCTAGCAGAACTATGCGAGCGAATGCCCATCAGGATGGTTTATGTCAGTCCGCAGCATCATTATCCTACGACTGTTACCCTAAGTGCTAAAAGAAGAATAGCGTTGTTGGCACTCGCGGAGCACTATGGCTTTGCCATTGTAGAGGACGATCAAGATTACGACTTCCACTACAATAAACAGCCGATGTTGCCAATCGCCACGGCAGACACGAAGGGTATGGTCATCTACGTAAGTTCCTTCGGCAAGTCTTTGGTACCAGGATTTCGCACGGGTTTTATCGTTGCTCCGGAAAATTTGATGTTGGAAATGCGAAAACATTTGGGGATCATCGATCGGCAAGGCGATGTATTGATGGAACAAGCTTTGGGCGAAATGATCGAAGAAGGGGTAATTCATAGACACCTTAAAAAATCACTAAAGATTTACAAGGAACGAAGGGATCAAATGGCCGAAATCCTTCAAAACGACTTTTCATCATATCTGCATACCGACATTCCTACCGGAGGCTTAGCTTTTTGGTTACAGTTTAAGCTTCCTACAAACCTACTAAAACTCAGTAGGGATTGTGCGCAAAGAGGCTTGTTCGTACCGAAAACCACCTTATACCAAAGTAAGCAAATTACGGGCATACGACTAGGTTTTGGAAATCTCAATAGTAAAGAACTGTCGGAAAGCTTAGCGCTGTTGAAGAGCAGCTTGGATAGCTTGAATTAAAAACCGAAGCTCAACTGCTCGCCTTCCAAGCCTGATTTTGACTCGTTGCCAAAAGGTATTTCTAAAAATGGAACATACTGTTTCTTCTCCTCGTCAAAGCGACGTAATACAATCCCCTTGCAGAAAAAATCAAAATCCAGGGTCTTAAATTCATCTTGATCTTTAACCTCGCGAAGATTTTCCATATCTAGTCCGCGACTAATCGTTAAATGGGGCGCCTTACTCTTGTCAACCCGCGTTACTTTTTCGGTCTCTGCTATCACTTTACGCATTTTCTGTAAAAGAAAGGCTTTCGACTGTAAGGTGGGATCAATAAAAAAAGTGCCTGAATTCGGATAAGTAGAGAAACTATCGAAATAGATATGTTGTGCATGTTCGTAACGCATACTCTGGGCCAACAAGTCAATCACACGTTGTAACTGTTCCTGCGTAACCTGCATTCTGCAAATTGTGACATGAGCCGCAGAATGGCAACTTGGGTACCATTTGTTCAATAAGCGTCTAACGCGCTCCTTTATGGCAGCGATAAAGCGAACACCTTTTTCGCAGGGTTGAAAGACAATAGATATAGTTTCCGTAGCCATAGGCATGCATTAAAAATGACTTGCTACAAGTTACGAAATTAGAGGTATATAAAAAATACTATTTGGCTTTTAAAATATCGTTGTTCCCACCCTTACTTTTGATCGAAGGTTTACCTGATTTCGTCGCTGACAATCTATATTGAACGATATTATTACCGCCATCAATAGTTACAGAGCTGATTTTATCAACATATACCTCGTTATTCATCCCGTTGATGACGACATTCTTCAATCCACCTTTTGCGTACACGATGTTATTTGATCCAGCGATCTGCAAAGTCTCATCACCGACCGTAGAAATTGTCTTCTCGATCTTCATACCCTCGACTTTCACTACTTTGCCGTGACTATAAATAATGATAAGGTCATTTTTAGGTGGATTTAAATCATTAGACTGCTTCGATGATGCTTGAACTACCATTGTTAATGAACAAGTGACGTTTAGTAGAAAAATTGCAAGGATCCTCATAAAGTAGCAATTTATTATATGTGATTAGTAAGTCAAATGTAAAGAAATAAACGGAATACGGAAAGCAAAACACAATAATTAACACAATTTAACAACGTTTCAAAACTAAAAGTAGAAAAGCAGGCTTTCATTAGGGAATGAAATAAAAATTAGCAGGACTAAGAGAGCATACACCACAAAAAAAGGAGTCGATAAACGACTCCTTTCCTAAATATCTAACAAATTGATAACGGTTTAAAACTTTATTTTACGGCGTCAACAACTGCTTTGAAAGCATCAGGATTATTTAAAGCTAAGTCAGCTAGTACCTTACGGTTTAAACCGATATTCTTAGCATTTAACTTACCAATCAACTGCGAATATGAAACTCCATGTTGACGAGCACCTGCATTGATACGCTGAATCCATAAAGCTCTGAACTCGCGTTTTTTGGTTTTACGGTCGCGGTAAGCGTATTGTAAACCTTTTTCTACTGTATTTTTAGCAATAGTGTAAACTTTGCTTCTTGATCCGAAATAGCCTTTAGCTAATTTCAAGATTCTTTTTCTTCTTCTTCTCGAAGCTACTGCGTTAACCGAACGTGGCATATGAATTAAATTTAGTTTGGTATGAGGTGTTGCGTTTTACAGCAAGCTTACGACCTAATACCCGGTCAAAAAATTATTTTAATAAAGAGGGTAAAACTTACTTACCGATAGCAAGCATACGTTTTACATTACCCATGTCAGCTTCATGAACATAACCAGTTTTTGTCAAGTTACGTTTTTGCTTTGTGGTTTTCTTGGTCAAGATGTGGCTTTTGTAAGCACTTTTTCTTGCAATTTTACCTGTTCCAGTCAATTTAAAGCGTTTTTTCGCGCTGGAATTGGTTTTTACTTTTGGCATAATCTTATAAATTTTATATCAACCTGTTAGAATCTTTATTTTTTTACCGCTTTTGGAGCCAATGTTAAAAACATGCGCTTGCCTTCTAATTTCGGGAACAACTCCACTTTACCGTAGTCTTCCAAAGCTTGGGCAAAACGTAATAAAAGAATTTCGCCTTGTTCTTTAAAGACGATGGCACGTCCCTTGAAATGAACATATGCGCGCACCTTCTCTCCACTTTCCAAAAATTTCATGGCATGCTTCAACTTAAACTCAAAATCGTGATCGCTGGTGTTAGGACCGAAACGGATCTCTTTGATGACGGTCTGCTTGGCGTTCGCCTTAATTTCTTTTTGTTTCTTTTTCTGTTCGTAAATAAATTTACTGTAGTCGATTATCCGACAAACAGGCGGAACGGCATTTGGCGAAATCTCCACTAAGTCAAGTTCCAGTCCGTCAGCAAGTTCCAATGCTTTACGAGTGGGAATAATCCCCTGTTCTACATTATCGCCTACCAGACGTACCTCTGGCACTCTGATGAATTCGTTAATGCGGTGTTCTGGTTCTTTCTTTCTCATTGGTGGTCTAGGACCACCACCTCTAGTTAATGCCAAATGTTTAAAATTAAACGGTTATTTCTTTAATTAATAATTCCTTAAATGCTTGGGGATCCATTGAACCTAAATCCACGGACCCATGTTTACGAACAGAAACTGTGCCACTTTCGGTTTCTTTTTCCCCTACAATCAACATGTATGGGATTTTTTTGACCTCGGCGTCACGTATCTTACGACCAACCTTCTCATCGCGAAGGTCAATCAGTCCGCGAATATCGGAATTATTTAGGGATTCTAAAAGATTTTTTGCAGAATCTTCATATTTTTCTGACACCGGCAAGACGATAAACTGCTCTGGCGCAAGCCATAACGGAAACTGTCCTGCACAATGCTCGATCAAAACGGCCACGAAACGTTCCAATGAACCGAAAGGTGCACGGTGGATCATTACTGGGCGATGTTTTTGGTTATCGCTTCCTGTATATTCCAGTTCAAAACGCTCCGGCAAATTGTAGTCTACCTGAATGGTTCCCAATTGCCATTTGCGGCCAAGCGCATCTTTCACCATAAAGTCCAGCTTTGGTCCGTAAAACGCTGCCTCGCCATATTCCACTACGGTAGGTAGATTCTTCTCCGATGCAGCCTCCACAATCGCAGCTTCCGCCAGCGCCCAGTTTTCGTCAGAACCGATATATTTCGTTTTATTTTCCGGATCGCGAAGAGATACCTGCGCCGTAAAATTATCAAAACCTAAGGCGCCGAACACGTACAGGACCAAATCGATGACCTTCTTAAACTCCTCCTTCACTTGGTCAGGACGGCAGAAAAGATGGGCATCATCCTGAGTAAAGCCACGCACTCGCGTTAACCCATGCAATTCGCCGGACTGCTCGTAACGATAAACCGTACCAAACTCTGCAAAACGTACCGGGAGATCTTTGTACGAACGTGGCTTTGTCTTATAAATCTCACAGTGGTGCGGACAGTTCATCGGTTTTAAGAAGAACTCCTCACCTTCTACTGGTGTGTGTATTGGTTGAAATGCATCAGCGCCATACTTCTCGTAGTGACCTGAAGTGACGTAAAGTTGCTTATGGCCAATATGTGGTGTAACCACCGGCTCATATCCCGCTTTAACTTGTGCACGTTGCAGGAAATCCTGTAATTTCTGACGGAGTGCAGCTCCCTTTGGCAACCACAAGGGCAGGCCAGCTCCCACTTTCTCGGAAAAAGCGAAAAGCTCGAGCTCTTTTCCCAACTTGCGGTGATCTCTCTTTTTCGCTTCCTCGATAAACCGTATGTAGTCCGCTAGCTCGGAAGCCTTCGGAAAGGTAACGCCGTATATACGTGTCAACTGTTTGCGACTTTCATCTCCACGCCAATAAGCACCCGCAACGTTGGTAAGCTTAATCGCTTTGATAACACCTGTATTTGGAATGTGCGGGCCACGGCACAAATCGGTGAAATTACCTTGTGTATAAAATGTGATCTTTCCATCCTCTAGATCCTTGATGAGATCCAATTTATATTCATCTCCCTTTTCGGTGAAGTAAGCCACAGCATCAGCTTTCGAGACAGCTTTGCGTTCAAAAACTTCTTTTTGTTTGGCCAACTCCAGCATCTTGTCTTCAATCTGCTTAAACTCATCTGACGAAAATTCACGATCTCCAAAATCGATATCATAGTAAAAGCCTGTTTCAATAGACGGACCAATACCGAATTTAACGCCCGGATAAAGCGCTTCCAAAGCTTCCGCCAATAAATGGGCCGAAGAATGCCAAAAAGTGGATTTACCTTTATCATCATTCCAGGTCAGCAATTTAACATGTGCATCCTCTTCAATAGCGCGAGAAGCATCCCATACTTCTCCATTTACTTCTGCCGCCAAGACATTTCTAGCCAGACCTTCAGAAATCGATAAGGCAACCTGCATCGCAGTAGTTCCTTTTTCATACTGACGAACGGATCCGTCAGGCAATGTAATTTTAATCATGTACGAATATGATTTTAAGTTATTAATTAAATAGGATCAACAAGCCTACAGCGTGAACAATTACCCTGCATTCTAGCCTGCTTATCGTTGATGGCACAAAGGTATTCAATATCTTCAAGAAACGGAAATAGCCTATCTATAAAGCATAAAAACCAGACATCGGTCACTAGTTTTTTTGAAACCTAACACTCGGATGATGAAGACTTTTAAATTGTGAGCGCATTTTTCTTACCTTTGTACTCTCAAAAAAATAAGACATGTCAAATCAAGTCCCAGAAGACGGTACGTTGCTTCCTTTAATGGAAGAGTTTTACACGATACAAGGCGAAGGGTATCACACCGGTAAAGCAGCATATTTCATCCGTCTGGGTGGATGTGATGTGGGTTGCCATTGGTGCGATGTCAAAGAAAGCTGGGATGCGAACCTTCATCCATTAACGCCGGCTGACACCATTGTCGAACATGCCAAACAACATCCGGCCAAGACAGTCGTCATTACTGGAGGCGAACCCTTGATCTACAATTTGGATTATTTAACGCGACAATTGAAAGCCGCCGGCATTCAAACATTCATTGAAACCTCTGGTGCTTACCCCCTTTCTGGATTTTGGGATTGGATATGTCTGTCCCCTAAAAAATTCAAAGGCCCACGTCCCGACGTGTTGAACGCAGCCGGAGAGCTGAAGGTCATCGTGTTCAACAAAAGTGATTTCCAGTGGGCAGAAGAACATGCGAAATTTGTGGGTAAAAACTGTAAGCTATATCTACAACCCGAATGGTCAAAAGCAGCAGAAATGACACCGCTCATTATTGACTATGTAAAGGAAAATCCGCAATGGGAGATATCATTGCAAACGCATAAGTACTTGAATATCCCCTAATAGGCATATATTTTACTATTTTTGTCTACAACCAAAAGCTTCTCCTTATGGCGGATGTAAGACATTGCTTATGTTTATTTTTTATATGTTGGATAGGTTTCGCCTACGGTCAAAAGCCGTCGCCCGACAAGCGCGCGCAAGCAGCTTACATCGAGGCCGGAAAATTACTCCGTACAAACAAACTGGATGAAGCTGCGCAGCAACTGTCTACCGCTATTTCTTATGATCGTAATTTCGCGACAGCACATCAACAATTGGGTGATATTCTACGAAAACAAGAGCGCTTTATAGATGCATCCACACATTACCAACAAGTACTTCAACTAGATCCAGAACTTACTCCGTTGACCTATTTCGCGTTGGGCGAATCGCTACTCTTTTCTGGGAAATACTTCGAAGCGGAACAAGCGTTGCAGAGCTACCTTCAGCGAACTACACCAACAGTCAGCAGCCAAAAGTTGATTAAAAAATACCTGGCCGACTGCCGCTATGCTTTGCTACATATCCAACCGCAAAGCAATATATTGCAGCGTTTAGAAGGCATGATCAACACGCCGAACGACGAATACTTCCCCAAACTGACGGCCGATAATCGTACGATCATCTTTACAAGAAAGACCAATAATCAAGAAAATTTTTATGCCAGTAACCTTTCGGAAACAGGCTGGAGCCAAGCAGAGATGCTCGTTGGCACCATCAACTCCGAAGACTTCAATGAAGGAGCGCACTGCATCTCGCCCGACGGAAAATATATTTTCTTTACCGGCTGTAACTGGCCAAACGGCATGGGAAGCTGTGATATCTACGTTTCAAAATTGGAAAATGGATCGTGGAGCGAACCGCACAACCTCGGAACACCAGTCAACAGCAAGGGCTGGGAAGCACAACCCGCTATATCTGCTGACGGCAAGACCCTCTACTTCGTCAGCAACCGAGCAGGTGGACTAGGCGGCTACGACATCTACAGCAGCATGCTGCAAGACAACGGCGGCTGGTCTGTTCCAAAAAATCTAGGTCCAATGATCAACAGTGCATTTGATGAAGCGTCTCCCTATATACATGCTGATGGTCGCACACTCTATTTTGCGTCGGATGGATGGCCAGGCTTTGGTCGGAAAGACCTATTTTTTAGTCAGCTAGATAGTACCCAACAATGGTCTACTCCTATAAATATGGGTAATGGTGTTAATGACTTTCGCGATCAGACGTCGCTACATGTGAGCATGAACGGTAAAATCGGGCACCTTTCGGCACAAGACAGCAGCGGCAATCTAGACATATACAGCTTTCAAATGCAGCCACCACTACAGCCCGACCCGGTCACCTACGTTGTCGGCAGTGTACGCGATGCAAACAGCGATCGTCCGCTAGATGCCACAATCGAGGTAATCAATACGACTACGGGTAAAAAAATTTTTCGCGACAACAGCGATCCGGAAGATGGCACTTTTCTCGCCACCTTGCCCATAGGCTATAATTATGCCTTTCAGATACAGCGCGCCGGATACCTCTTTACGAGCCTGCAGTATGCGTTGGACAATCCACAACTTACCGATGAAAAGTTTGAGATCGAGATACGCCTTTCGGCAATAGCAAAAGGTGCCGCCAGCACCTTAAACAACATCTATTTTGCAGTCAATCAACATGAGCTCCTTCTAGAATCCAAAGCCGACCTAAAGCTGCTGGTTAGCTTTCTCCAGCAAAACACCAAACTTCATATCGAAATTGCCGGCCATACGGACGGTACGGGCAATGCACAAAGCAATCAGCTCCTTTCCGAGGAGCGCGCCGCTTCGGTAAAGGCCTACCTAGTAAGCCAAGGCATTCAAGCAAATCGATTGTCAACAAAAGGGTACGGAGCAAACAAGCCAATTGCCGACAACGAAACTGCCTCCGGCAGACAATTGAACAGACGCACAGCCCTGACCATTACACAGTTGTAACCTGGAAAATCAGCTACAACTCTACTATCGTTCCTTTTCGAACGGATTCGTCGCAGGCGAATGCGATGCGTAGGCTATTTAAAGCATCTTCCATGGATTTCGACAAATCCAGATCTTCCGTAATCGCGCGATAAAAGAAGCGTTGCTCACGGTTGCATAATTCCTGATGATCGGGTTCGTCGTGGAGGTCGATCCATTCATCTTCCTTGATAAATCGGTTTTTTCCATCGATGCCTGCATGATGCACCCGCAACGATTCTGTCTGTGTGTGTGCGGTTACCGAATCGGACTTCCCAGTTCCTGCTGCGTTGTTGGCGACGATAGAGACGGAACCTTTAGGACCAATCACATCTTTCACAAAAAAAGCCGTTTCGCTCATCATCGGTCCCCAACCGGCCTCGTACCATCCTACCGAGCCATCATCGAAACGGATCTGCAATTGCCCGTAGTTGTAGTTATCTACGGGTATGTCATCCGTCAGGCGCGCGCCTATGGCCGATACCTGTACTGGTCGCGCATCGGTCATTTGACACATCACATCGATATAATGAACACCGCAATCTACGATAGGACTCAGGCTTTTCATCAAATTACGGTGCACATCCCACATATACCCCTGACTTTGCTGATTAAGGTTCATCCGAAACACCAAAGGTGTACCCAGCTCCCTTCCTTTTTCGATAAACTTGACCCAAGAAGGATGGTGACGCAAAATGTAGCCAACCACCAACTTCCGTTTGTACTGCTTCGCTGCAGCAACCACACGCTCCGCTCCTGTGACGCTGTTGGCCACCGGCTTCTCGACAAACACATCCGCGCCTGCAGCAAAAGCCTTCAGGCAATACTCCTCATGCGTATCCGGATATGTTGAGATGCATACCGCCTCAGGGAGGCTCACACGTAGAGCCTCATCATAATTGTCGAAAACCGGATAGTTCGATTGCAACAACGCATTGACATGCTGTTTACTATCACCCCTAGACACCAATCCCACAATCTCAAACTGATCCATACGATGATAGGCCGTAGCATGGGAAGCGCCCATATTTCCGCAGCCTACCACTAAAACTTTAATTTTCTCCATCACTACGTTAATTTATATGATCCCGGCCGGGCGATGGTCAATTCATCGATTTTCATATCCCAATGATACTCTTCGGCAGCTGGACCTAAACGTTCCTGCAGATTGATCACTTCCTCATAGCCTATAGACTTTCCAGAATAGGCAGACAATCTCCCCCAAATAGCTAGTAAAGTCGATTTAACCATAAAGTCGCCATCATTTACCGCAACGCCGTCGCGAATCGCTTTAAACAGCTCATCGTGCTGGGTTTGATACATATTGTTTAGCCGGTCTTTGTTTTTCCAAGCCTGCTCGCCAATAATTTCGTAATTGCTATTCAACGCGACGTTAAAGTATCCTTTCGTGCCCATGGCCTCCACGGTATTACGGGGTGTCGTTCCGTTTTGTTGACGACCGAAATGGAAGCCACGAAAACCGTTCCCATATTCATATTCGACAGTAAAGTGGTCGTAGACATTCCCGAATTTATTCCAAGGACGACTCTGCCTTCCCCCTGTCGCCGTTACCTTTTTCGGCAGCTCGTCATTTAAAATCCAAGACATGTAATCCAAGCTGTGAATCGTTTGTTCGACAATCATATCGCCAGAATAGCGCTGGTAATAGTACCAGTTACGCAACTGATAAACCATATCGCTCCACGATGGCTGCCGCTCTTTGTAGCTTAATTCGCCACCGTGACGAAAAGTAGAGATGGACTTGATATCTCCAATCGCTCCGGCATGCACGCGCGAAATGATTTCTCTATTCGGAAAGGAATAACGAAAGCAAAAGCCACTTACAAGACAAAGTTTCTTTTCTTTAGCTAGCTTTACCGCAGCTTCTACCTGATGCAAGCCAGGGATATCTATCGCAACAGGCTTTTCGCAAAACACATGCTTACCCTCCTTAATGGCTAAGGTAAGATGTGCCGGTCTAAAATTAGGAGGCGTGCACAGCAAAACTACGTCGACGTTTGATTTAATCAATCGCTCATAGGCATCGAAGCCCAGAAACGAGCTCTTTTCGTCGACCTTTATGCGGGCTCCGTACTTCTCCTTCAATGAAGCTAAAGTATCAGCGAGGTTGTCTTCAAAAACATCCGCTAGTGCCGTTACCTGCACGTCTGGATCCGCATCTAGCGCCTGAAAGATGGCTCCCGTCCCACGGCCTCCACAGCCGATAAGCCCCACCCGTATCGTTTTTGCCAATCCGATGCTATTTTCACCAAAAACTGGACCTGTTAGCGCCACCGCACCGGCCATTAAGCTTCCATTTATTATAAAATCTCTGCGATTTAACATGCGTTTATGATAAGGTTTACTAAAAACAACTGCAACTTTATGCAAGAAAACAAACAAAACGGTTGCCGTTCCGAATTTATTATATAATTTCACTCCCAAAATAACAATTACCGAAAAATTATGCAAAATGCTATCAGAGAAGTTACACCAATGATTACGGATCAGGCTGCAGTATTTGGCCTGCTGATGTCCGTACTCGGCTTGGTATTCTTCACTTCCAGCCTAAAAAACAAATACATACAAGGATTCTACGCGGTAATCCCCCCCCTTCTGATGTGCTATTTTATTCCCGGCGTATTAAATTCATTGCACGTTATCGATGGGGAAAACTCCCCATTGGCGGGTATCGGTAGTCGTTATTTTCTACCTGCCTGTTTAATATTGTTCACATTGAATCTCGACCTGAAAGAAATGTGGAATTTGCGAAAACGTGCCGGATTGATGTTCCTCGCCGGCACAGTAGGAATTATATTAGGTGGTCCAATAGCTGTCTGGCTAACGGCCATGGTCGCGCCAGATGTTGTAGGTGGTGTCGGCCCCGATGAAGTTTGGCGCGGGCTAGGTGCTTTGGCAGGCTCTTGGATAGGTGGCAGTGCCAATCAGGTTGCTTTACGTGAAATACTCCAGCCTTCGCCCAAGCTTTTTTCGTCCATTATTGCTGTCGACGTATTTGTGGCTTACATTTGGATGGCGCTGTTGCTTTATGGAGCAAATAAAATGAAGCTATTGGATAACTTCTTTAAAGCCGATGCCTCCGATGTGGAGGCCCTGACCAAGCGAATGGATGTGCAAGCACAAACGAACAGCCGTACTGCCGAAACAAAAGACTATATTTTTATGCTCGCTCTAGCGTTAGGTGGTACGGGGCTATCTTCATTGCTATCAGCTCCTGTAGCCGAGTACATGGCAGAAAGTTACCCCCAACTGGAAAAATTCTCCTTGACCAATGCTTTTTTTTGGCTGGTTCTATTTGCAACAATAATTGGAATAGGTCTTTCTTTCACCCCTGCCCGAAAACTGGAACATGCCGGAGCTTCTAAAATTGGCACCACGTTATTGTATATGCTTATAATAACTATCGGGATGCAAATGGACATCACCGCTATTTTAGACAACCCCGGCTTGTTTGTGGTTGGCATTATCTGGATCAGCTTCCATGCGATCGTCTTGATATTGGTCGGCAAACTTATTAAGGCTCCGTTCTTCTATTTAGCCGTGGGCAGTATGGCCAATGTGGGCGGCGTAGCGTCAGCTACCGTAACGGCTGCGGCTTTCCATCCCTCGCTTATATCCGTAGGCGTGATACTCGCTGTTTTTGGTTACGCCATTGGCACCTATGCCGGTTGGTTTACGGCTTTACTTATGCAGATGGTGGCCCCCATATAAACCTGCCAGCCAAATATCCGTATGGATTTTACAAAAGATCAATCTGTATTTCCAGAAGCATTACCGGCTAAATCGCCTCCTGTATTGTCCTTCTTCTCTTCTTCGTCCGTCTCTTTTATTGAAGGACGGTCTTTCTTTTGTTCATTGTGCTCTTTCGAAGGCGTTGTTGGCGTATAGTTTGCTTTTTCATTCTCGGCTATGCCGCTTTCTTCGCTTGTTTTTGATTTCTTTTTATCGTCTGTCATCATCATTTATTCAAAACTTGTTTAATGAGGAACAATTTGGCCTACGCAATGGTTCTATGAAATCCGTTAAATTTATATCAGTCATTATCTAGCGCAACATTTGCAATCCATGCCAACTATTTCGCACGCAGCTCGTTTCATTAAGAGAACAAATACGAAAAACGATGATAAATTTAACCAAAAGTGCACCGGAAAATGTAACAGCAGGAATGGCTAGATTTTCGAACAACAAGCAAATTCCTAAGATCATGGAGTTACAAATCCTCATGGCCTTGTCTCACTATCCGGAACTGAAAGACACCCATATTAGATTTATATTTACCCAACAGCTGAAGGGATCCGTAATGGCGGCGAGGCCTGTTATAGCCACATTGTTAGGATCTCGAAAAAAAAGAATGTACGACATTCTGATCAGCCCCGTTTTTAAATTGCAGCATACGATAGAGCCTATCCATCAGGTTGACGACGATGTTTTGGTGGGCTGGGTAGGCCACGAATTGGGACATATCATGGACTATGAACGTCGTAACACCTGGAGCGTAGCCAAATTTGGACTACTATATTGGCTATCCAAAAGCTACATTCGCAAAGCCGAACGCGTGGCTGACACCTTCGCAGTGAATCGTGGAATGGGGCATTTTATCCTTGCCACCAAGCAATTCATATTGGGACATAGCGGGTTATCTCAGCGATACAAGAACAAGATCGCACGACTCTATCTTTCACCTGATGATATCGTCAAACTGGTAAAAGAACTCGAACAAAATCCACAGTCTAAACGTGAAGAAATGATCAGCGAGGAACTAAAGAAAAATGAAGATGCAATGGCAGGAAGGAGCGCGTAAGCGCGCTTCCGGCTGCATAGCTATAGATTGGCGAGATATTCTTCGAATGCCACAAACTCTTCCTCTCGCATCACGCGCGGAATCTTAGCCTGCCCGCCAAGCTTTTTATGTTGTTCACTCCATTTGTGGAAGTACTCAAGCGGTATCACCTCAATTTCTACCGCATCTAAAGCTTGATTCCTTGCCACCTTATAATTTTTATTGGCCTCCTGCAGTTCACGGTCTAAAAATGCCGCCACATTCGCTGATTCGAGCTTGTCATCCGTTTCCTCCGCGCCAAGGTACCACTTGTTGATACGCCGATTATCATCAAGCACAGTGGAAACAACGAATTCCTTCACATCCAGGTCAAATTTCTCCTGCACTTTTTGGATGGCGCTATTCATTTGGTGTACTGAAAGCTGTTCGCCCACTACATTTAAGAAATGTTTGGTACGACCACTTATCATAATTTCGGCGCGTTCCTTATCGGTAAAGATTACCGTATCACCGATCATGTAACGCCAAGCGCCAGCTACAGTGCTGATCAACAAAACATATTCAACACCCTCCTCAATACCGTCTAAAGTCAGTACCTGCGCATCTGGCTTTACACAACCATTGCCATCCATATTAGTTTCGACAAAAGGAACAAATTCGAAAAAGATACCGTTATCGACAATTAAAGCCATACCCTTCGCATCGGGTCGCTTTTGTGTTGCAAGATAACCTTCTGATGCCAGATAGGTATCGATAATGGTAACAGGTTTTGCAAATAGCGTTTCAAAGCTCTTACGATAAGGACCGAAAGCCACGCCCCCAGTGCTGTATACTCGTAGGTTTGGCCAGATATCGTGAATAGTGTCCAACTTGTTATGTCGAATAATTTCACGAATCATCAATTCTGACCACGAAGGTATGCCCGACATACTGCCTATGTCCCACTTCTTTGCTGAGCGAACAATGCGGGACATTCGTTCGTCCCAGTCCTTGCTGGCAGCGATTTTTTTGCCCGGCTTATAGAACTTTCTAAACCACAAGGGCAAGTTGGCAGCCGATATTCCACTAATTTCACCAGTCAAAAACCCGTTTCTTTCTTTAAGTTCCGTACTACTGCCCAACATCATGATATCCTTCTCAAAAAAATCGGCTGGCAGATCAAAGTTTTTCAAACTTAATATCTGTTGTATACCTGACTTTCTGATGGCTTCCAACATATCATCGGTCACCGGAATTGCTTTACTGTTACTCGTAGTACCACTGCTCAATGCAAAATAACGCTGACCACCTGGCCATGTAACGTTTTCATGTCCTTCCTCTAGATAATGCCACCACTCGGTGTAGAGCTTATCATAGTCATGTATAGGCACATGGTTTTGGAAACATGTGAGCGGATCTGCACTGTTCAGCATCTCGTCAAAATGATAGGAACGACCAAATGCTGTATTCCTCGCCTTTTCCAACATCATCAGCAACACCGCTCGCTGTGCATCCGCTGCTGCCGGTTCTTTTGCTATTAATCCATTGACGTTGATCGCGCGCTTGATTATTTCTCCAATGATTGCCATATTTAAACTAAATTATTTATATATATCACCACGAAAAGCGCTTTTTTGTTTTCTGATTTCTTATCATATTCGGAGAAGGCGATTTAGTTCCATGCTGTTTTACATTTAAATTAGACGTACTTTTCATATATTTAACCTATGAAGCAAGATCACATCTATTATGAGGGGCAGGTGCTGTGGGCGCAATTGGATCCCAACAGGCATCTTCGACATTCGGCCTACGCCGACTTTTGTGCACAGGCACGGAGCAACATGCTGAACAAGGCAGGCCTATCGCTTGCAGAATTTGCGAAAAACCATATAGGCCCAATCCTTTTTCGCGAAGAATTAATTTATCACCGAGAAATTGGTTTAGACGAACGTATCTATGTTAAAGTAGAAATGACTAGGCTAAACCTAAAAAATTACCGTTTCTCCTTTCGCCACGAAATTTATAAAGAAAACGGTATCAAGGCGGCCACGGTAAATGTCGATGGGGCGTGGCTCAATCTCGTTGAACGCAAGCTCACCAGCATACCGAAAGATTGGGAGCCGATCATTGCACATATCCCAAGATCGGAAGATTATGAGGAAATCACCGCTTAGTCGATGGCCGCCTAGCCAGACGATCCGGCATCAAATCAAGAAATATCCAAGCGCTTGTGCGGATGTTTTCGCTTATAGAAAGAATGCTTCATCCCATCCACATTGGAAATGATGCTGATGTTTCCATCAATTTCCAGCATCGCTAGATGAACATCCCTATAGCGCTCCACTCCATGCTCCCGCATGGCCTCCTGCAGTTCTTCGTTCGTTATTTTGAGCCGACTCAAATTATCAAAATCTAACTTACCATGATGAATCAGTATTTCTGGCTTTTGATTCAAAATACCGCGCCACTTTTCGTTTTTAAACAGAAAAGTCTTCAGCAGGAAGTTGAGCAAAAAAAGCACAGAAGCGGCGACTAGGCCGCCAAGCAACGTGGTATCCGGTCCCACCATGGCATTCTGAACGGCATTGCTGATCAGTAGTATTAAAACCACATCGGTAGTATTCAGCTGTGAAAGCTCCTTCTTCCCAGTCAAACGAATAGCGACAATCATGAAAAGATAAACCGCCAAAGATCGAAATACAATATCGAGGATACCGAGCATACTACTAAGATGTTATTTCAACATATTCACTTGATAAAGATCTTTACGTCGGTCTTTCAGGATTTTCACTGTCCCATACTCATGCAAGTCACGCAGCGCATAGAGATCGACATCGGCAATCAGCACCATTTCTGTATTGGGCGTCGCTTCCGCTTTAATACCATTGTTGGGAAAAGCGAAGTCAGAAGGCGTAAAAACTGCCGACTGCGAATACTGGATATCCATGTTGTTGACGCGTGGGAGATTGCCTACACAACCTGCAATAGCCACATAACATTCATTTTCTATGGCTCGCGCCTGCGCGCAGCTGCGAACGCGCATGTATCCATTTTGCGTATCGGTCATGAAAGGTACAAACAACAGTTGCATGCCCTGATCGGCCATAAGTCGGCTCACCTCCGGAAACTCGACGTCGTAACAGATCAGCAAACCAACCTTGCCGCTATCGGTATCAAAAACCTGAATATCGTTGCCGCCCACCATGCCGTAATACTTCATCTCATTGGGCGTGATGTGGATCTTCTTATGCACGTCGAGCTTACCGCTACGGTGGCATAAGTATGAAGCATTATATAGCTTTTTGTATTCCATCACCGGCATAGACCCCGCGATAATATTCACGTTGTACGATACCGCAAGCTGCTGCATTCTGTCGATGATCTCTTCCGTTAGCTCCGCCAACTTTTCCATCGCCGCCCTTTCGGGAAGCTCATTGTAGGGGCTCATCAACGGCGTATTGAAGAACTCGGGGAACATAATAAAGTCGGTACCATAATCACTCACTGTATCCACGAAGAACTCAACCTGGTCGTAAAATTCCTCAATGTCTTTGAACAGCCGCATTTGCCATTGCACCAAGCCCAAACGAATAGTCTGCTTCGTCGCCGAGTTCGACTTTGCATCCGGTTCATAATAAATGTTATCCCAAACCAATAACGTGGCAAACTCGTTGGACTCTTTGTCTTCCGGCAAATAGTTTTTGAGAATCTTACTTACGTGAAAATCGTTGGATAACTGAAATGTTAACGTGGGATCGTAAATCTCCTTTCGCTTCACCTTCTCAATATACGTTCTAGGCGTCATCTTGTCGGAATAGTTGTGATAATTGGGTATACGCCCTCCTGCAACGATACTCTTCAGGTTCATTTGTTCGCACAGTTCCTTCCGTGCGTCGTAAAGCCTTCGCCCCAATCGCAACGAGCGATGATCAGGATGCACGAACACTTCGATACCATAGAGTGTGTCGCCGTCATAGTCGTGCTTAGTAAATTTTCCGTCGTCGATTATTTCGTAATATTTCTTGTAGATATTGGTTTTCTTCGAGTCGATAATTAACGACAGCGCACAGGCTACTACCCTACCATTCACTTCTACACATATCTGCCCTTCAGGAAATAGACCGATCAGATCTTCAATGTTTTCGCGGGTCCACACCTCACCAGAATCTCCACCATAGGCCTTCGTCATCGAACGCTTCAAATCCTTATAATCCTTCTCCGTCAGGTTTCGCACTTGTATATCCATAAATTTCGCTTTGTCTCTACAACAATCAACTAGAAGATTTAGTTTTGATAAATATCGATTTACAATAAAAGTTAGATCAAATAAAGGTAAACACTAACACATTAACCAACGGGTGACCGGTATGCCTATTTGCTGACGAATGACATATAAAAAAGGAGAACAAAATCTTGTTCTCCTTCCACAAACCTGATGGTCTATTTTTCCAATAACCCCATGCCCATCGTGACAAGGATTTTTGACATATAAGGCTGTTGAGACAGTTTTAATCCTTACGCTTCTCCTTTAGGTCCGCCAAAATTTAACGGCAGAGCTGCGTCATTGGTATTGATAGTGCCGTTGCTTGCTTCAAACCGATTCACGTTATCCTGCAGTGCGCCCAACAAGCGTTTAGCGTGCTCTGGTGTCAATACGATTCGAGATTTCACCTTCGCTTTTGGTATGCCCGGCATAATCCGGATGAAATCAAGCACAAATTCCGAATTGGAATGTGTGATGATTGCCAAATTGCTATATATCCCCTCTGCAATTTCCTCACTAAGCTCGATGCTCAGTTCGTTGCTTTCGGCCTCTTCTTTATTGTTGTTTTTTAAATCCATAAAATTAACGTCCATTGCTATAATCTATTTTATCCCTAAATATACCAAATTAAAAAGTCTTGACGATCGTTAGATTGTAAAACTTCTGAAATCCTGTCCGTTCTCAATCTTCAGAACAGCTTCATAAATTAATCGGATAACATTGTCTACATCCTCTTTATGTATCATCTCTACGGTGGTATGCATGTATCGCAAAGGTAACGATATCAATGCCGAGGGCACGCCTCCGTTCGAGTAAGCAAAGGCATCCGTGTCTGTACCTGTCCAACGGGAAGATGCCTGCCTTTGGAAGGGAATTTCATTTTCCGTAGCGACATCAATAAGCAGACGATTGAGGTTGATCTGTACGGCAGGCGCATAGGACAATACAGGACCTTGTCCACAAGCCAAGTCGCCCTGGGTGATCTTGTTGATCATCGGCGTTTGCGTATCATGGGTCACATCGGTAACGATGGCCACATTGGGCTTAATGTAGTCGGCAATCATTTCCGCGCCGCGCAAGCCAATTTCCTCTTGAACGGAATTGACAATATAAAGTCCAAACGGCAATTTCTTTTTGTTTTCCTTGAGCAAACGGGCCACCTCGGCAATCATAAAACCTCCGGCTCTGTTGTCCAAGGCGCGTCCTACATAATAACGATCGTTGAGCACCATAAACTCATCCTCATAGGTCACCACACAGCCCACATGAATACCCATGGCCTCCACTTCTTCCTTCGAAGTGGCACCACAATCCAAGAATATATTCTTCAGGTTTGGTGTTTCTTCCTTCTCTCCAGAGCGCGTATGTATTGCTGGCCAACCAAAAACCGCTTTCACCAAGCCTTTATCCGTGTGTATATTGACACGCTTTGAAGGCGCAATTTGATGATCAGATCCTCCATTACGGATAACATAGATTAGCCCATCCTTAGTAATATAATTCACAAACCAGGAAATCTCGTCGGCATGTGCCTCAATTACCACCTTATAAGGCGCTTCAGGATTAATAATCCCCATTGCAGTGCCATAGTTATCGATATAGACATCGTCTACAAAGGGCTTGAGGTAATCCAGCCACAATCGCTGTCCTTCCCATTCAAATCCCGTAGGCGACGGGTTGTTTATATACTTCTCGAAGAAATCCAATGATTTCGCTGTCACCACTGCCGTATGTTTTCGTTCTGCTTTTCCTTTTTTCTCAGCCATAATTTCGTTTTAGTTTGCGGCAAAATATAAAATTCTGCCCTGTTTTCAAATTTAGAAATTTCCTCCACCTTTTGGTAAGAAATTCGATGCACTATGGATTTTATCAAGGATAACCTTATATTTACCACACAATTCGTAACTATGCATGCAATATTAAATGTTATCCACTGGAATATCGACCCGGTAATTTTTGAGATAGGCTCTTTTGGCTTACGATACTATGCGCTATGTTTTCTTGCCGCCTTTGTGGTATCTTATGTGCTGATGCTGCAAATTTTTAAAAAAGAAGGTAAAACACAGGAGTTACTCGATCAACTCAGCATCTATATCTTCTTGGGCACCTTGATTGGTGCACGTTTGGGACACTGCCTTTTCTATGAATTTGATTACTATATGCAGCATCCTTTGGAGATGATTCTCCCTTTCCGAATGAACAACGGGAGCTTTGAGCTAACCGGCTTTCAAGGACTGGCCAGCCACGGAGGAGCCTTGGGTATATTGACCGGATTATTTCTGTTTTCAAGAAAAACAAAAACGGATTTCATTTGGATTGCTGATCGTCTAGTACTTGTTGTGCCCTTGGCCGGTGCTTTTGTACGCCTAGGCAATTTCTTTAACTCTGAAATCATTGGTCTGCCCAGCAGCCTTCCTTGGGCGGTAGTATTTGAGAAGCATGACATGGTGCCGCGACATCCCGGACAACTTTACGAAGCCATCGCTTATGTCATCATCTTTTTCATTCTTTGGTTTATGTATCGTAAAAATGCAAAACCAAAGGCGGGCTATTTCTTTGGTATCTTCTTGGTCCTGCTATTCGGTGCTCGCTTCTTTCTGGAGTTTTTCAAAGAAAACCAAGAAGCGTTTGAGAGCAGCATGCAGTTCAATATGGGACAGCTCTTGAGCATACCTTTTATGTTGGTGGGCCTCTACTTGATCTTTCGAAAACCGAAAGACAATAAAAAATAAAAGCTTTTAAGCCCATCTCCACGAGATGGGCTCTTTTTTTAAATTTATGCAACAAAAGATTACTTCAAACAGAACGATCATCCTATTGATCTTAGGTTTACTGTCGGCCGTAGGTCCTTTTTCCATCGACATGTACCTTCCTGCATTTCAAACCATTGCCAAAGACTTTGACACCTCTGTAGATCAGGTACAGCTATCGTTGACAAGTTTTTTTATTGGTATAGCACTAGGTCAATTAATTTATGGACCGCTCTTGGATAAATACGGACGCAAAAAGCCGTTGCTTATAGGCTTATTGATCTATATCTTGGCTACGATACTGTGCATCTTAACACGCAATGTAGAGCATTTGATTGCTTTCCGGTTTCTTCAGGCCTTGGGTAGCTGCGCAGGGATGGTGGCCTCCCGTGCCATGATACAGGATTACTATGAGCCGCGCGAAGCTGCAAGGGTCTTCAGCCTATTGATGCTCGTCATCGCCATATCGCCCATTTTAGCACCCAGTGCCGGCGCCTTTTTATTGAATCATCTGGATTGGCACTATATATTCGTATCGCTCTTGCTTATAGGAGCAGTCATCTTTGTCGCGACGTACTTTTACCTTCCAGAATCCTACCCAGGAAGAAAAGACTTCTCGCTACGGCCCAAGGCAATTATCGGCAATTTCTGGGAGGTTTTCAGCAACAAAACATTCCTTATTTACTGTCTAGTAGGCTCCATTGCTTCCTCGGGGCTTTATGCTTACCTTGCCGGATCATCCTTTGTTATGCAACAGCATTTTGGTCTGTCGCAAACACAATATGGTCTTGCCTTTGCCTTTGTGGCGTCGGCCATGATTGTTGCCACCCAGATCAATCGCGCCCTGCTGAAAAGATGGACGAGCACACAAATCAGTAAAATCGCCAATATATGGCAATCTGCTGTGGCGTTGTTGATGGTTATCTGTTTGGTAAGCGATACGCTTAGCTTTACTGTTTTGCTAGGGCTAATTTTTTGTTACCTGTTGGGACATGGCTTTATATTCCCCAATACCTCGGCCATGGCACTGTCGCCTTTCAAAGCGTTGGCAGGAAGCGCATCGGCATTACTCGGGTGTGTGCAAATGGGGATTGGCGCCCTTACTTCTGGAATGGTTAGTATACTGCACAACGGAACGCCTTATCCCATGATCATCGTGATGAGTGCGGCAGCCATCCTATCGTTGCTGATCCATTTTACAAGCAGCAAGGCGATCAGCACAAAAGGTTATTAAAAGGGGAAGAAAATTTCCCCTAAAACGGATCAAGCAGAATCTTCGCGGATCATGATCAAAAGTTGGTACCATGTTCAAAAGTTGTGGAGCTGAAGAAAAATAATCGGTTACTTGGTCCAAGTAAGAAATGGATCATATAAATCGACTTTTTCCGCATCTTCAAGAATAGAGGCTGCCGCCGCATTTAGCAAACCCAAAACATTCGATTTTGGGAGCGTACGGAAAACAGATTGAACCTCATTGGAAAGATTTTATTCGAACAACTATATTCGTCCGTATGTTTATAATCCATTCTTTGGATTTTTTGGGGTGCAAAGCTACAAGATTACAGCTAGTAAAACTAGGATAATCGAGCCAAAATTCTACAAACCTCAAAAAATATGCTTGGCTCATTTTTCCTACTTTTTAGCGGCCCCATCCCGATCAGTGTGTAATCGCTGTTTTTTCAAGTTTTGGCCAGCTAGGTGGCAAAAGCTGCAAGATCACTAAGAATTCGGTATGATCTCCCTAAACCTCTAAACGAAACTTTGGATGGCAAGCTTATAACTCATCAGGCCAAATCCGCAGATCACACCTACACAGTTTTTGGCGAGATAAGAATGATGTCTAAAGGCTTCACGTTTATAAACATTGGAAATATGCACCTCAATGACCGGCGTATTGATAGCGGCAATAGCATCGCCGATGGCTACAGAGGTATGTGTGTAAGCACCCGCATTCAAGACCACGCCATCGTAAGAAAAACCAATCTGGTGTAGCTTATCAATGATATCCCCTTCGTGATTACTTTGATAGTATTCCAATTCCACCGTTGTAAAATCGTTCTTAAGTTCCTCAAAATAGGAAAGGAAATCTTGACTGCCGTAGACGCTAGTTTCGCGGATCCCTAATAAATTGAGATTTGGACCATTGATGATGATGATTTTTTTCATGTAATAGGACTAAACGCTAAAGATAGCAATATCTTAAATATCCCCATAGAAATTACGGAACGAAGAGCGCAAGCCAATGCTGATGACGCCCGATTTCCGCGTTGCTGCATCTTCCACGTAATTGTACCGTTGCGTATAGCCGACCTCAAATCGAAGGTTGTATTTCGGATTCAGCACATATGCAGCCTTAGCATCCACGAAATACAGGTCATTGCGAACACCCTGCCCAATCGAGTTACCATACATGTTGGGAATCGTACGATAGGATTGAAAAATATCGCCTCCCAAATTCAAACCACTCGCTGGGTCGGTACCATACAAACTGTATACGCCCTGTAGCGAAAAGTCAAATCGATTCCAGCTGTAATTAGCTATCCCGACAATCTCTCGGAAATTTGCGCCCCGTGGATGGGCCAATGGCTCGCCATAATTGCTGTAATTGGATATCGAGGTAAAGTGTTGGTAAGTGTATGGGCGCACGATGTTATATTCGAGCAAATAGTTCAGGTTCTTTACCCGGAAAGCATCAAAACCACGGATACCGATCTGTGTACCCCATTTGTTATGCGCATATCCTCTTCCACCGAAAAACTCCCTAGCGGTAAATTCGCCGAGCAAAAACTGTCCGTAGGCCGTCATATTATGCAGCACCTTGTACTTCGCGTTCAAGCCCAAAAACATTTTGTCGGGCGAAGTACTATTGTTGGATTCTATTGGCCGGATAAACATGACGGGGTTGATATAGTTAAAGTCAAATCCACGGTAGCCCGCCTCATTGCTATTCGACCAAGTTACCGCTTGAAAGAAACCAACAGAAAGTCTATTGGTAGCATTATAGTCTAAGTATTGAAAAGCTCCCCATTTGGCGCCATCCCCAAACTCACTACCGGCATCCAACGCGTCTCGGCGTGGATTACTCGGGTCGTTCATATATGCCCAAATAGAGGTATATTGCACATTACCAATTTTTCCGGTAAGTTTCAAGTTAGCATAATTCGAAGAGAAATCAGAGAGCAGCAGGGAACGGTAACCATCACCTATATGGTTCTTGTCATAGGCAAGGCTAGCCTGAAAATAGTCACTAAAATCGTAGGTTAAATTTGCTGTTGCATACATCCAATCTTTTTGGTTACCGCTTCGGTTATTGACATTTCCTTGTCCCGGCACAACTTCGTTTACATCCATATACTCGGACAGGTAGTTTTGAAACACGCCACGATTGGCAAATACATTGGCAAAAAATGTCAACTTCTTTTTATGTTGCCACCCTAGCTGAAGGCCCGCACTGCTCAGCCAAGTAGTTCGTTTGTCATCGGCAATAAGATCCTTGCCAATAACGAAATCCGGTAAAAAATCTACAAAAAACTGGCTTTCATCGCCGTTGACCTCAATCAAGTGCTCATTAAAAATTTTACGCAACAAAAGATTATTTCCATTTGTCGGATGCAGGGACTGCAAGGAATCAAATTTCATCAGTAAGTCATCTTTAAACAACAATGGCTTGGAAGCAGTATGCATCCTCGTCTCGGGCGTATACAATAGTTCGTTATATTTTTGGTAGTGTTGATACGAATAAGTCTGATTTTTCACCTGTCCTTTCAACGGCTGTAAAAAAATAAAACCGAAACCGATTGAAAGAATGAGAACGTAAATTTGATTCATATAAGTCGTGCGTAAATTGCGGATTGTCTACAACAATTATTATTCCTAAAATTTCTATAGGGCAAAAGTAACTATATTTACGAATTAGGAAAGACATTACGCGGTAGCAAGACCCGCTGCTAAAACGTTTATGTATTCTTCTTTCTAAATATATTTGTTATATTGGTTGCCGATAACCAAAAATAAGAATCGCTATAACATGAAACGTAGAACCTTTCTGAAAACTGCGGGAGCCCTAGGAGCTGGTGCAATGGCAAGCCAATTTTCGTTTGCAGCTCCCTATAATACTTTTCCAACTGTGCGCGTTGCCGCGGATAAAAGACATTTTTCCAGCAAAGTGATTGAAGCAACCATCGCCGAATTCCAAAAGAAAGTCAAAAATCAGGAATTAGGATGGCTTTTTAACAATTGCTTTCCCAACACATTAGACACCACCGTATATGACGAATCCACGGCATCAAAAAAATTAACTTATGTGATTACGGGAGACATTGATGCGATGTGGTTGCGAGACAGCAGCGCACAGGTATGGCCTTATCTTCAATTCATGAAGAAAGACCGTAAATTACAAGATCTGATCTTAGGTTTGATCAACAAACAGGCACAATGCATCAACATCGATCCATACGCCAACGCTTTTTATAACGACCCTACAAAAAAGGGCGAATGGTTCTCGGATCATACGGACATGAAGCCTGGAATTCACGAGCGCAAGTGGGAAATTGACTCCCTTTGCTATCCCATCCGCTTGGCCTACCACTACTGGAAAGAAACGAACGATAATAGTCCCTTTGATGACGAGTGGGTGAAAGCACAAGAAAATATCTACAAGACCTTTGTAGAGCAACAACGCAAAGGAAGTCCCGGCCCCTACAAATTTGAAAGAACGACCGCACGGGGTTCAGACACCTTGCAAGTGGATGGTTTAGGCTATCCTGTAAATCCTGTCGGATTGATCTGTTCAGCGTTCCGTCCCTCTGACGACAGTTCTATTTTCATGTTCTTGATTCCGTCCAACCTTTTCGCCATTACGAGCTTACGCCAGTCGGCAGAGATCCTCCGCAAGGTAAAAAACAATAGCGAGCTGGCCGGAAAGATGGAAGCTTTGGCTCAGGAAGTAGAAACGGCTGTGAACCGTTACGGCATCATCGACCATCCGGAACATGGCCGTGTTTATGCTTTTGAAGTAGATGGCTATGGCAGCTATTTAATGATGGACGATGCAAACGTACCATCCTTACTTGCACTACCTTATTTGGGAGCTGTAGATGTCAATGACGAGATTTACCAGCGCACACGTAAATTTGTGTTATCCGAGAAAAATCCGTTTTTCTTTAAAGGTACAGCAGCAGAAGGCATCGGTGGCCCACACATCGGCCGTGACATGATTTGGCCAATGGCCATCATTATGCGTGCTTTTACGTCCACAGACGATACGGAGATCAAGACTTGTATTGAAACACTGCGCAAAACACATGGTGATACAGGATTTATGCACGAATCCTTTCATAAAGACGATCCTAAAAAATACACCCGTCATTGGTTTGCTTGGACCAACACATTATTTGGCGAATTGCTTTGGAAGACTTACAAAGAAAAGCCATCTTTGTTGAGCTAAAAGAAGACTTTCCAGTATGACAAAAAAGCGTCAGCAGGGAAGCCCCTTCTGACGCTTTTTTTAGGATACATTCGCTATGCAAAAAGGCCCCATAGGCATCTTCGACTCCGGTTTTGGAGGGCTTACCGTCTTTCGAGAAATCAAAGACCAACTCCCGCTATACGACTATATATACCTAGGCGACAATGCAAGGGTCCCTTATGGTACACGTTCCTTCGAGACCGTATACGAATTTACAAAGGAATGTGTTTTTAAACTGTTTGACCTGGGATGCAACTTGGTCATCCTGGCTTGCAATACCGCATCCGCAAAAGCGTTGCGTACCATACAACAACATGATTTGCCCCTGGGTAAAAAGGTGTTGGGAGTCATTCGTCCCACGACGGAGTCTATCCAACAATTCACGTCAAGCAACCAAGTAGGCGTATTGGCCACCCAAGGTACGGTGCTATCTGAATCCTACAAGATAGAGATCAACAAATTCCATCCAAACATACAGGTTTTCCAGCATGCTTGCCCTTTGTGGGTACCTTTGGTGGAAAATAATGAAATCGATACGCCAGCGGCAGATTATTTGGTGGAAAAGGACATTGCCCAACTCCTGAATCAAAGCTCGGAAATTGATACGCTAATCCTAGCCTGTACACATTACCCGCTCCTATTGCCCCTCATTAGAAAACATGTTCCGGATCACATCAGCATCCTTCCACAGGGAAAGCTCATTGCTGAAAGCTTAACAGACTATCTGCAGCGACATCAAGAGGTAGCATTGTACTGCTCGCAAAACGGGGAAATGACCTTCTACACCACGGACGATCCAACTGATTTTGAGCAGAAAGCAAAAATATTCTTTGGCGAGGAAATCCGCGCCTCACATATACGCGTATCCTAAAGGATCTTCCCTCCCAATCGGATAGGAGGAACGGGATTAATTCCCGTTCCGACCTTCCACAGCACCGTACGTACCGTTCGGTATACGGCGCTTCCCTAAGTTGTAACACGAACCCGCTTGTACTCTGCCAATAATG